>SDBV01005000.1_pt1 | contig 18856 bp, 18 predicted proteins | sample 2277081 | NCBI WGS metagenome assembly SDBV01 (sample SAMN10402039, study PRJNA504765) | marine sediment metagenome | isolation source: marine sediment core GS10_PC15, 223 cmbsf | place: Arctic Ocean: Southern Knipovich Ridge | collected 2010
AACCAGAGGAAGTCATGCTTGGTGCTAACTTGACCGGCCCCCGCTACCCTCCTGGCAAGCCAGGGAAAAACCCAGACGATTACCACGAAAATTGCCCCTACCATTAAAAAGGCAGCGGTCCGCAAAGCCATTTGGGGGATATCCAGGCCACTGGCAAGGGTCGCCTCTAAATTGACGTAAACAGCGGTCATCTCCAGATTGTGGAAGGGAATGATACCGAGAAGAACGATAACTATGACCGAAAGGGATAAGGTTATATCTCGAGTTCGCAGGAAGCCAAAGCCCTCCTTGAAAAGATCCAGGAAAGGTCTTCTGATATTTATCGCAATATTGTCATGGGGGCAGGTCTTGATACATTCGGTGCACATCAGGCAGTGAGTGTTCCGGTCTATGGCGTAGGGATAGATCATCTGGGGACAGGCATAGCCCTTTTCGCTCCCTTTAATACATTCTCGAGTTTTGCAGCTACGGCAAACCTTATCGTCTTTATTCCGCAGCTCTATTGGCGCCACCAGGGAATAGGGGGCAATAATAGCCGCTATCGGGCAGAAGTATCGGCAAAAACTCCTCTTCTCAAAGATTAGCGAGATAATTATGGCTAGGACAAACATCCCTAAAGCGAGGTATACCGTAGTCTCCGGACGTAGTGCCAGATGAAAAGTAGAATCCGCCCAGTGCAGAATAAGAAAGAAGACAAGCATGACCCCGAAGTTCCTCATGAACTTGGGCACTTTCAAATTGAGGCTTAAAGTCCGCTTTCCCTTTCGCCAGAAAGTAAGGCGTTGCAGCCATTCACCGGGGGCAATCCAGGGGCATATCAGGCACCACCCCCTGGCCGCCACCAGCATAGTCACCGGGATAAGGGTCCACCAGAGAATCCAGGTAAAGGTAGATCCCACGTTCTCACCCCCAACCGGGGTGCCGAATAGACCGGCGTATACAATCACGCCGAAGAAAGCCAGGCCAATAGCCTGCAGCGTAAATTGGAAACCGCGCCACTTCATCAGTTTCCTGAACCAGCCTATCTCCATCAGGTCTTTATAGATACCTTCTTTTCGTTGAATTACAGCCATCTCCTACCAGTCCTTCCTTACAATCTTAATTATAAGCACCATCCCGGCGACAAATATCGTAATACCACCGAGTCCTGCCATAAACGACCAGGCCACCGGCTTGGAGCGAACGGCAACGGCGAAATCTGTCTGTTCCTCTCCTATCTGGACAGTACCCAGATATTTACCTTCCTGCTCAAAAATATATTTCGCAACATAAACCCCGGCCATCTTCTCAATAGCCACCACCCCCACCGACTCAGCGTCGGTGCCTTCGGCTTCATCGTGGCCATCGACTGAAGCATCATCCTGGTGGTCTGCCTCAGCCTCATCGTGGCCATCGACTGAAGCATCATCCTGGTGGTCTGCCTCAGCCTCATCGTGGCCATCGGCTGAAGCATCATCCTGGTGGTCTGCCTCAGCCTCATCGTGGCCATCGGCTGAAGCATCATCCTGGTGGTCTGCCTCGACTTCACCATGATGGTCTGCCTCCGTCCGGGCTAACAGTAATGTAACCGCCAGTCCTTCCTCATGGGCTCCATCGTGGAGTACCGTACAGGTAAGCTCAGCCTCTTCGCCGACTACAGGGAATCTGGGGCTCGCCTCACAAGTCACCTCAAACTCATCCGATGTATGCTCATGGTCCCCCTCTTCAGCCAGGGCAAAACTAGTTCCCAGGGTAATCCCGAGAGCTATTAGGACACCTAAAAATATGACAACAATATTTTTCAACTGGTCTTTCACCTCCCTCTATTCCGGCTGGTCTATGATTGCTCTTTTTGAAACTAATGTTCCTACTCTTACTATACGCCGCCCTATCTCAAGCCACCATACGCATTCGGATGGTTATAAAATATAAAAAGGGTAGTCTTAAAGACTACCCTAAAGATACTAAAACGGGTTTTTCCCCACCCGAAAGGATGGGGGCTATTTCTCAGGAGAGAGCTTGGGGGTTATCCCTTTACTTACCGCATAGGCGGCCACCTGTGCTCTGTTCCTCAGGTGAAGCTTCTCCATGATATTTCGCAGGTGATACTTTACCGTATTCTCGGTGATGGTCAGGGTGGAGGCTATCTCTTTATTAAGTGCCCCGGTAGTTACCAGCCTCAGCACGTCAGTCTCTCTCTCCGTCAGTTCGCTCGCTGATGGAGTGGGTTCAACTCCCTTGGTTTGGCGGGCAAACTCCTCGATAATCTTGGTGGCCAGAGGGGGGAGGATGGCAGCCTCGTTTCTGACCACCCCGGCGAGGAGAGCAAGGAACTCCTCGGCCCTGATATTCTTCGGCAGATAGCCCTCAGCACCACTCTTTATCGCCTCGAAAAGATCCTCATCATCGTCGGAAACGGTAAGAATAATAATTTTGATCTCAGGCATCTCGGCCTTGATGAGGCGGGTGGCTTCCAGACCGTTACAGCGAGGCATCTTGATATCCATAAGGATGATGTCCGGTTTGAGCTGGCGAGCCTTCTCCAATGCCTCCAACCCATCACTGGCCTCGCCCACCACATCGATGTTATTCGCCATCAAAAGACTGGCGATGCCATTGCGTACCAGAGCATGGTCATCAACTAGTAGCACCTTCATGTTCCTGCCCTCTGCGTCAGGGGGACTCTTAGAGTCACCTTGGTTCCCTTCCCGGGGGTGGACTTGACATCCAAGGTTCCCCTGACACTCTCTGCCCTTTCCTTCATGGTCTGAAGACCAAACTGGGGCCAGTCACCTCTTCTCATGCGGGTGGAGTCAAAACCCTGGCCGTTGTCTTCAATAACAATCTCAACCTGCTCGCCCTTAGTGACGAACCGGACCCAGGCGTGATTGGCCTTGGCATGCTTCCTCACATTAGTGAGGGACTCCTGAATGATGCGGATGACCTGGAGTTCAATGGTTCTTGGGAGAACAGGAGGCCGGCCGTCGCTGATCTCCAGTTCAGCTTTGATTTTGCTGAGCTGGCTGAAGCGGAAAATATACTCTTTGAGGGTGGACACTATTCCCTTCTGAAACGAGTCCGTGCTCCTCAGTCCGAGGATAACTTCCCGAACATCGTCATAGGCGTCCTGGGCAATGGTCTCCAACTCCTTGAGGTGAGTCTCGGCCTGAGCCTTATGGCCGGTGGCGAGAAGCTGCCTCGCTGCCTGGGTCTTGGTGCTGACATAGCTTAACACCTGAGCCAGACTGTCGTGCATCTCCCGGGCAATTCTCTCCCTCTCCTCCAAGGCTGCCATGTCCTGAACCTGTTCATGGAGGCGGGCGTTTTCGATAGCCACCGCTATCTGGTTGCCGATATTGGCCAGGAGTTGCATGTCTTCGTCGGTAAAGCGTCGGGGGGTCAAAGTAGCGAGGTTGATGACCCCGATAACGGCGTTCTTCGACTTGAGGGGAACGCTAACCAGAGAGCGGAATCCGCTCTCTTTTATCTTATTCCTGAGCAACCGGTGGTCCTGAGATACATCTTCTACCACTATTGGTTCCCCAGATTGGGCTACGGCTCCGGCAAAGCCCTCCCCCTTTCGGAACCTGGTCTTCTCCTGAAAGGCTTCAGGGAAGAGTCCGCTATGCACTCGCTGCACCATCTCCTGGGTCTGCCTCTCTTGGAGAAATATCTCACCAGCATCGGTTGCCGTCACTTGAAGCACCTTGTCCAGAGCACGGTAGAGGATTACATCCAGGTTCAGAGACTCGCTCACCGCCAGAGCTACGCTGTTCAGGGCAGCCAGTTCCTGATTTCGGCGGAGGCTTTCCCGCTGCATCCTCTCGATGATTCTGAAGATAAACCGGGAGAAGAAGAAGGCACCGACAAGGAGCCCGGCAAATACCGCTACGTTCCCGATTATCATGGGCTGCTGCTCAATAATTATTCTATGCCGCAGCAACTCGAAGAGGGCAACGAATGTGGCTGGAGCCAATATGGTTACTATCCTGAGGGTTTTCAGACTCATGCCGTCCTATCTTCTTGGATAAAACACCAAACCGAGATTCGTTGTGCATCTAGATTAATTCTACGGTCGTGTGTTAACTTTGTCAACAAAGCTGACTAACAGTCGCAGTACAACAATTAGTATCCATTCCCTGATTTTGCTAAACGATCTTGTTCTTGAAATTTTACCTTCTGGCTTATTGTTAAGTACAATATTATGTCCACGTATTCAGCCCGATGCTCGAGTGGAAACAACGCTCGAGATATTGACCTGCCCTCATTAGATGGGCTACCTTCCTATCGCGTGGCTGTAAATACCTAGAGCGATGCTTTTCTGGACTCGTCTCAGGAGCCCCACGTCGAGAATCAAGGCTTGCCGGGGCTTGAAAGAACATCATGTGCCTATGAATACCAATTTTTCGCTAAGTCAAACACGTTCCCTATACTTTCTTATCGAACGTCCATGTAGGAACCATGTACGGTATCTTCTCCCGAGCCGGCAATGTTATCCGGCTCGTGGTTACCACCGGCTTCGCCTCCAGACTGACCTTCCCATCCTTATTACTGACTATTATATTCTTCAACCATTCCTTGTTGTCGGTCTCGGTCAGGTCGCGACGATACATCGCCCCACGACTCTCTTTCCTCGCCAAAGAAGCCCTGGACACGATTTCCATTACCAGCAACAGAGCTTCATTCTCCAACGCCGTTACCCACTCACGATTATATATCTTGCCCTTGCTCTTGACCACCAGGTTGGGCAACGTTTCCTTCTTCATCTTCTCGGCTTCAGCCATACACTCATTAATTCCATTTTCCTCTCGAACCGGACTCAGGCCTTTAAAAGATACTTCTTGCATCTTCTTCCGCATCTCATATACGTCAGCCCCATCCTTCCTGTTGAGCGGCGCATGAATGCGGTCATAATACTGCGTCACCTGGCTTTCATCTATCTCCGCAGGCGCCGCTTTCCCAGCATCCTCGGCAGCGGCGATACCGGATAGGGCACCAACAACCAAACACTCGGTTACCGCATTGCCCGATAGCCGGTTGGATCCCATGGTGCCACCCTGCACTTCGCCCGCCGCATAAAGGCCGGGCACATTGGTCTCACCCTTGGCATTGACCTTGATGCCTCCATTCCAGTAATGCGACGCCGGTCCCGCTTCATAGGCAACCTTCCTCGGGTCCAGACCAAACTCAATCAGGTCAATTTGACCATATTTATAGCCATGGCACTCTCCTGGCCGTTGAGAAGCCTGGTCTATAAGCTCATTGGGCATATGTTTGAAGGAGGCATAAATGCCGCCATGGGGAGTGCCTCTTCCCTCCAGAATCTCCATCATCATGGAAATTGATCCTACGTCACGCGTAGTCCCCCTTTCCATCCGCACCGGGTCCCATTTCTCCATGAAGCGCACCCCAAACCGGTTGAGCCACCAGGCTCCAGTTCTTGATCCAAAGATATAAGGATAGTCTATCCCCAACGCCCCCGGCGGCCAGTACAAACAACAGGGCAAGAACAGTGGGAATTCCATGTCCACCATCTCCGCGCCAGCCTGGAAGGCCATGTAAAACCCATCACCGGTAAGCTCTTCAGGAGCGGTGGTTATCGGATACAAACGCATGGCGCCGCCGGTAGCCAGTATCACCGCCTTCGCTTTGACCACCAGGAATTCCCCGGTCCTGATGTTGATGCCTACCCCACCAACCGCCCTGCCACCTTTGGTAAGCACATCGGGAATCATGACATGCTCATACCAGTCTATCTTATGTGGCTTCGTTCCCTTTCTCAAAGCCTCCATCATGGAGCGACCAGTAGATAGAATACCCCTCGGGTAGCGATGACCCGGGGCATGGCCAAACCCAGTTACTTTCATGCCCCAGTCAACGAGCTCTACCACGTACTTCGCCGCATTGGAGCAATGAGCAAGTACCACCTCCTCATTATTCATATACTTGCCCTCTTCGAACATGTCCTGGGCAAAGTTCTCTATCGTATCCGCGGGGTCACCGGGACCACCAAATACCTCTTTCAACTCTTTGCTGGGGCAGTCTATATCCATATCCGCTGTCAAGGTTGCGCCACACTTGGTGAACACACCCTTGGTGGCTACCAGCACCCTTAAACCCTTCTTGGCTACCTCGATGGCAGCCCGGGAACCTGCGCCCTCACTTCCTACAATCAGTACATCAGTCTCCATTACTTCCCTGCCTAATGCCACTTTATCCCTCCTATACTAATTTCACTATTATCCACTAACTTAGGAGAAATCGACTATTTCATCCTTGATTACTTTCTTTGCCTTCTGTGGCCCTATCTTCATCCCGTTCTTGGCTAATGCGGTGCAGGCGAGCTTGTTCTTCCTGTAAACCTCCATACTACAGCCGGCACATTTCTCTATCCGGCATGACTTGTAATACGATAGCGAGCTGTCCACATTATCAGGAATGTAATCCAACACATTCATGATTCCTATTATTTATGTTTGGATTTGAGTTTAGCCCTCTGTTGAGGGTTTGTCAATAAACCAAAAAAGAAACTTATTTTCCGGTGCGCGGAAAGATCCTCTTTTAATGACTCAGCCAGCAATAGAAGAGGCTTTATAGAAGGCTACCACTGGTTATATGATACTAGTTCATTTAGGTCTCTGCGATTTTTCTGTCGAGGCTGGTCGTTTGGATAGCCAAGAGGAGTAACCACTATTGGGACAACATCGTCTGGAAGACTTAATACTTCTCGAATTGCCTTGGGGTCGAAATCAGCAATCCAGCAAGTGCCGAGTCCTAATTCTGCAGCTGCTAATATCAGATAGTCCATAGCGATGGCAACATCCACTTCGCAATAGTTCTTTCCATCCCTCCGAACCCAAGCCTGATTAGGAGTCCCACAGATACAGATTACTAAGGGTGCCCGCACGAACCAATCTCTGTCATAAATACGCCTTAACTCTATTTCCCTACCAGATGAACGAATAACAATTAACTTGAATGGTTGTCGGTTAGACGCCGTCGGTGCCAAGCGAGCAGCTTCAAGCACCTGTTGTAACTCTATGTCACTAATGTCATCAGGTTTATATGCTCTTACACTCTGCCGTTTATTAATAAGTTCAAAGAAATGCATATTTAGCTCCTTCTTGTATAATTTCTGGATTAGAATACTACCAAAAAAAAGAGTTTCATCATATCCAAATCACTTCGAAACTCACTGCGTATTTGCACCCGAACAGTTCACCGGCCTCCGATGACATATTCCGGAGAAATTCGTCAGGATTAAAATTGGATTGCAAGTTTTTAATATAAGTCTCATGTCGTCTAAGTGAGTCAACACCCTTATCTATGTATTGCGTCACATCTACTGCATGTGTAGGGTTTAGTGATCCACCTATACAGACCATTGCCACTTTTCCCCAGGGTTCCAGCCCATCCTCAAGCAGTTCAGGGAATATCCAGCGATTTCCAGCATCGCGAGCCGCATCTAATACAGCTAAGCCAACCCACCGATGATCAGCCATGTTTAAACGGGAACCTGGAAAATATAGCCCGTGATTTATAGTTATTAGCATTTCAGGGCGATACATCCTAATAGCACGAGCTATATCACGTCGAAGAGACTTAGAATATTCTATGATTCCATCCTGATAATCAAGAAACTCGACATCCCGGACACCTACTTCACTAGCGCTCGCTCTTTGTTCAGCTTCTCTGAGTGGCCCTGCTTCTTCTGGTGCAATTGAGTCAATTCCAGCCTCGCCTCTTGTCAGCAAGAGGTAGGTTATTCGTTTCCCTTGTGCTGTCCAACGTGCTACTGCGGATGCGACACCATATTCTAAATCATCCGGATGGGCAACCACAGCTAATGCAGTATCCCAATTCTCAGGTATGGGCTCAAGTTTTATACCATTGTTCATTTATAAAATCTCCTTTTACCAGTTCCTGCATTGCCCGCTTATTGGACTTGCGCAAGTCTTTCATTAACCGATATCGAGCATTTAATTTCTTTGGTAACCTTTTCCACTGGTAATAATATCGCGTCGCCGTATCCAAAGATATTTCAACTTCCTGAGTCAGGTATTTTACCTCGGTCAAACAGTCCGAAAGCTCGTTCCCCGGGCAGACATGTCGTATTCATCATATTTGATCAGATACTTCCGCGGCTTCTTCGGTAAAATTATTCTGCTCACAGCTATTACCACGAAAGGAGCAAGTTACGCAGGGTGAAGAGTGCTTGATAGGTCGCACGCCTAGCCAACTGGTTTGATCTCCATGAAAAGTCTTGTATTATATTGCGCTTGCCGCGTCCCGTATCAACTGCGATAAAAACCATACTAAGCGGCGAACCTTCCATTAAGGTATTAGCCTCCGAACTAACATACTTGTCCAGCCCAATGCCGATGTCAGCATTTAGCTTGCTGCGAGCTAAAGCTGCAATTGCTGTTGCTGTCACACGACTAGCGCCTTTTACAAGAAGTGCTGGTTCTAAACCCAGAGCGATTTTGGCTTCATTGCTATTGATGACAATACCGCCTCTAAAGTAAGACGAGTTTCCCACGGCGCTTGCTAATGTAGAAGCAAGGAAGCCGTCAGTCATAGATTCACAAACAGCGAGGGTTAAACCGTTGTCTGCCAGTAGTCGCATTACAACGCCTGCCATCGTCTCTGCATCCACTCCCCAAATATGGTTTCCCAAGACATGGCTGATGCTGGCTTCCATTTCAGCAATCATTTCCCGAGCGGAGTCCTCTCCTGCAGACTTGGACGTAATGCGCAGGACAATGCCATCCTGACGGGCATAAATAGCCAATGTGGGATTGACTGACGACAGAAAGGGGGTTACCAACTCGTCCACTTTACCTTCAGATAAGCCCCATGTCTTAAGGATGCGGGATACGATGATGGCACCGCTTCTTTTTTGCAGCCGTGGGACTACTTGGTTACGCCACATTGGCTGCAATTCTCCTGGCGGACCGGGCAAAGCGATAATATTTCTACCGTTCTTCTCTACCCACCAGCCGGGAGCTGTACCTAAAGGGTTCAAAAGGGCTTCTGCCGAGCGGATGAGTGTGGCTTGCTTGATATTATTCTCAGGCATCTCTACACCCAATCTGGAGAAGTACTTTGTAAGAATCTGCTTAAGCTTGTCGTCAACGTAAACTTCTTCTTTCATAACTGCAGCAATAACATTACGGGTGATATCACCTTGCGTCGGGCCTAGCCCACCAGTGGTAATTATAACATCAGCCCTCTGCCATGCCTGACGCAGAACACCAGATAATCTATCATAGTTATCCCCAACCGAAGATGTAAAGTGAACATCGATCCCAAGCAAGGCTAGTTCACTGGCCAAAAATGCAGTATTAGTATCTACTATCTCGCCAAGAAGGATTTCTGTTCCGGTGGCAATAACTTCAGCTTTCATTCATAATTCCGTAGTTTTCTAATTTTAGGCTTTTTTAAGCTTTAAATCAATTTTCATCAGAGAGTCTTTCAATACCTATCTTCAGTCAACAGCAATCAAAACCTGTTAGCATCTCTGGCACGTAAAATGCTTAAGGATTCTTCGCCGAATGGATCATCGTGAGTACAAAAAATCAGACATCCCGATGTTTGTTCAAAGGTAACAAACTAAGTTATTAGTATAAGGGTTGGTGGCTCCCGGCTAGAATAGAGATACTGTATCAGGAGCTCCATCCTTCGGATAGCCTGCGTACCATACCCGGTATAGGAGAAATAACAGCTCCTGTTTTTCTGGCAGTCGTTGGGGATCCGACACGCTTTCGCAGCCAGTCAGCTTTTGCCAACTACAATGGGGTAGTACCGGATTTCAGACAGTCAGCTGATACCGAAGCTAAAGGACTGAGAATAACCAAAGCCGGTCCATCCATCATGAGATGGGCACTCTATCAGGCAAGTCAAATAGGTCGGCGTTACGATCCTCAATGAGCCTCTATCTACTATCGAGAGATGGTCCACAATGGTAAGAATCACAAGCAGGCTATGGGCGCAGTGATGAGTCGTATCGGAGCCAGGATACTGGCGGTACTGCGGGATGATAAGCCTTACGAACTCTGTGATATTAAAGGCAGGCTAATTACCTGGGAGGAAGCGAGAAAGCTGGTACTAACGAATTACCAGGTACCAGAAGAGATAAAACGAGCTAGACGCCGGCGTAGGATCGTAGATAACTCTGACAAATCACAGAGTAAGCGGCGGGAGATGGTAGTCCACAGGGCAAACGAGGCAGCTAAAGCTCCTCAACCTGTTGTGACTACAGCATCTCCTGGATGATAGTCTAAATGAGAGAAACCAAGAGGTCAACCGAAAATATATAAATTACTCTTGACAACCATTAGGATATCTTGTTTGTTATGTTCGAACAAACATTGGGATGATGTGTGCAACGTAACACCTGTGATTCAGGATCAATTGTCCCGGTGACTTCGACAGTTTGGCTGTCAAGCCATACGGTGACACCTAGCATATCTAAGGCAAGGCGCTTGCCCTCAAGGTCCAAGTTGAGTAGCTTGTCTTGCATATCCTCAATAAAGCGTTCAAGATTAGGCACGTTGATAACGGCGTCATGGCTAGCCTTAAGCAGGGCCTCTTTTTCAGTTTTTTGCGCTTTTAACGTTTCCTTTGCCTTATTTAGCCGTCTGTTTTCTGCTTCTACCTGATCCGCCGGGAAATCCTTCAAGGCCCACTGTAATAACTGGTGCTGCTCGCGGTTAACGGCTTTGTATTGCAGTTCTATACGTTCTAGTTCCGTCTCATATATGTTTAGCTGGCCCGCGTCCTGGCGCTGCTTTTCAAGCTCACTGGTTATAAGGTCACGGTCACCAAGATAGCGTTCAAGCTCGGCCCATACCATGCCCTCTAACTTACTAGCGCTCCAAGTCTTGTTACCGCATTGTGCAGTTGGTATGTTCGATTTTATTTTACCAGTGCAGCGATAATATCGGTCTCTACTGTGCCCTCCTACATAAGCCCGCCCGCATTGGCGGCAACGTAAATGCCCGCGTAACAGATATTCATGTTTTGTTTGTGGTACCGTTTTAGTCCGGTTTACTTGTAGTTGTTTTTGTGCCGCGTCAAATATCTCTTGACTGATAATAGCCGGTGTAACACCATCAATCTTAATCCAATCTGATTGGGGTCTGTCGAATCGCTTACCGCACTTATTCATGGTGAAAGCATACGTCTGCCCTGTGTAGGCCGGATTCTTGAGTACTGCCTGCACTGTTCGTCTAATCCAGACTTTACCCGTCTTAGTTGGCGCATCTAAGGCTCTCAGTCGATATGTAATAGCAGTTGTGGATAATCCATCATTGACTAGCCATTGATACATCTGCAGCACCCAGGACGCCTCAGTTTCGTTTATAGTACGTCTGCCGCCGTTGTCCTGTGCTACTTTAATATAATCGTACCCATAAAGCCCTACACCATACCCGCATACTATGCGCCCCATCTTTGCCTTTGCCCTTTTTCCCCGCATGGTACGTTCTCTAATTTTTTCAGCTTCGATTTGGGAGAATGTGCCTCTAAGGTAAGTAATCGCCTCACCTAATGGTGTTTTGTCTATATCTTCAGTTACAGATTCAAGTATAATGTGGTGTTTATCAAGTTCGTCTCTGAGTATGACACCGTGGGTTGCATTACGTGATTGCCGGTCAAGGCAATATACCACCATCACGTCAATAGACTCAGTCCTTACCAGTTCCCTTAGTTTATCCAGCTCTGGCCGTTCTAGGGATAACCCACTATATGCCTCGCTGAAGCGATAGGATACGTCATAATCCTTACCCTGGCAGTAGGTGAGGCAACTCTCCAGCTGTGTCTGTAGACTAGTGCCTTCGGTTTCCTGGCTGTCTGTGCTTACCCGGCAGTAGATAGCTGCTTTCATGTCTTTACCTTCCTTTGCGGTCCGGATTGCTTTACCTTTGGCTTATTCCAATATGGTGACGTACAATTAGGACATACTTTAGGCTCTCGTGGTCTTCGTGGTATCCAAGTATGCCCGCACCGTAGGCATTTTAATACTGGTAAGCTATAGTTCTTATTCATGCTCAAATAATACACCTATGACTGTATAATGTCAATACCTTCTTGGAACGAGAAGCCAAGCGACGCCGAATAGAAGAACTGCAAAGTTGGATATACGAGGTTGTAAGAATCAAAATAGAGTCAGCCTCGCCGCAGGTCACAGACATTGGATGGAGGTAACGTAATACAAGTGCAAAGATACTTGCATCAAAAAAGGCATATTTTGAAAACGAAGCTTCCCGACTTGATTCAGAATTTGTAACAGAGAAGCAGGAAGAGAAATTCGTAAACGTTGTAGGCAGAGTATCATTCATACTTGAAACAAAGGACTCCGGAGCGTCTTTAAGTAATGAGCACATACAAGCTGAATTAGAGTAAAAATGTGATATCTTCCTAAAAAGACTTTTGGATATCAGAATGATGGGTAAACTCTGACTATTCATGCTATGCCCTACGTTTCCTTTTCTTTTTATCCTTTGCCCCTTTTGGTCTTCCTAGCCTTTTACCCTGAGCTTTAACACGAGCCAATCCTGCCTTAGTTCGCTCAGACCGCCTTTCACTCTCCATTTTTGCTACCCAGCCGGCTATTGCGTATAGTATTTCTCCTATCTCTCCCGGTGCCTCAGTCCATGATTCTTGGTAAGATAGCACCTGGACACCATATAGCTTTAGTATATTCACCAGATTGAGGATCGCCGCACTGCCTTCCCTTGATAACCTGTCCAATGCCCATACTAGCACCAGATCAAACTTATGTCGTCGGGAATCGGCCAGTAATTGCTTTAACTGAGTTTGATGGCCTTTTCTCCATGCTGATTCAGACTCAAGGTAGTATTCCGACACTTCAAAACCTCGTTGCGTCGCCCATTCCTCCAGTGCTGCTACCTGGTTATCAACTGTCTGATCTTCAGTGCTTACTCTGGCGTAAATAGCTGCTTTCATTTTCTTGCTTTTACATTTATAATTGATTTATGCCAGTTAAAGGTTGTCCCATCAAATTTAATCTCAAGTGCAGGCATTGTCCTCTTCCGGTCCCAGAAAGGTATAGGCAGTGCAAGTGGTTTAGAAATCTCAGCGACACCTTCAAACGCATGGCTCCTATGGATTTCCACCGCTCCAAGTTTTACACTGGAACTAGACACTAGGTGGTTTGTCATTTATTTCTCTTCTCGACAAAAAAGCAGAGGAGTTGCCTCTCCTCGACAAGGAGAGGAACCAGCTTCTCTAGTGCGCTTCGCCCCCGTTTTTGTCGCCTTGTTAAGTAATCTATAAATCACTTTTACACTCTAAACATTCAATAAAAGTATTCTTTCTGAGAATATCAAGCGGCTTAATGCCATGAGCTCTGCATTGATTGTAAATGTAGCCCACCGAACCACTGCTAAATTCCTGCCTTAGATTTTCGACTGCCTGCCGGACGGTACGGCTATTCTGTAAAGCGTTCAAAACATTTTTGAACGGTATATCGCAAGCTTTGCGACCTAGACCCTTCACCACTACCGATTTACCACAATGCGGGCACTGTACTAGCATAGCTCACCGCCCTTTAAGGACTTGCCATACGGACATAGCAGGTCGCCGTCCGGCTGAAGGTATGACGCTAAAGCCCAAGGTTAGCAACTTAAAAGCGGTGGCATAAGCGTCACCCATTTTTAGCCTCACTTTTCGCTTCCGCTACCAACTTTGCCCAGAAGCGCCTCCATTTCTCGCGCTGCGCCAGAGTCACCGGACCAGGCGTAATGGTCAGCATGACTATCGGCTGCGGCCTCTGTGTCTTCCTCGTCTTTCTTAATTGGCAAAGACCATAGCCGGAAAACTTTACCTAGTCGGATCGATTGCGTGCCGCCGCCGGCAGCTTTTGTTACCCGATATAGCTCTCCGGGATCCACGTTAATCCGGTGATGTTTTACCAGGTAATTGACGGCATCCTTCATTCTAAAAAAGAAGCCGTCATCTCTTTTGATCGGGCGCCCGGCCTCCACGTCTTCGGACCGCTCTTCTTCCCGTGGCGCCTTTTGCCAGCCCAGCCAAGTCCTTCTACTCATATCCGGATAGATGGCCACCCAGTCCACCTCCAGGCCCTTCACTGAATGGATCGTGCCGATGGTGACCGGTGGGGCCTCCAGCAAGGCGCCCTCCCCATAGCGCTCCAGCACCCGGTCAAAGTATGCCCGGGTTAGCGGGGAGATACCGAGAGCGCCAGATCTCATTGATATGCACCGACTCCCCCCGGGAAAGCCGCCGCATTGTCAGTATATTTGCCGCCGTTTTCCCCTTAAATGGCGACGGGCCGCGCAGGTTCTCGAATGGAATCCCCCACTGATAAAGCTCTTCCATCAGGTCCGCCAATAAGAAAAGATTGCGGACCAGGATAAACCCGGTAGAGCCGTTCAGGGAAGTAAAGCGATTCAGTACCTCAAAAAGTGGTATCTCAAGAACCTCCCCGGGCGCCGGCCGGGGCCGATACGACGTAGTGCTAATTATCTTCGTAGCCAGCCGGTGGACCTCCCTGGGAACGCGGTAACTTTGGGCCAAAACAGTCAACTGATCACAAGCCCGGCCCATAAGAAGAGAGGAATCCGTCCCCATCCACTGATAGAGACATTGATCCGGGTCCTCCCCAATATAATGCCGTTTCACGTCCTGGAGCCAATGGTCCAGGACCTTATACTGGAGCGGGCCGCTATCCTGGGCCTCATCGAAGATCAGGACATCCAGAGACGGGCGTAGACCTTCCTCCATGATCCTGGCCAGCATATCGTTAAAATCGAGTAGCCCTTCAGCGGCTTTGTGCTCCCGATATCGCTCCTCGAAGAGCCTAGCCGTCCCGGCAGACCATTCATAGGGCAAAGACTCCCGATAAAGCTCCCAAAACGCGCGATAGGCCGGCTCGAATTCAAGCAAAAGATTAGTCCGCCAGTTAGTGAAAAACAACAGGAAATCTCCCAGTGTCTTCAGCACCATCTCCTGGACTTCGTGCTCTTCCAGATCCACGTCTACGGCACCGCCCTCAGAGAAGTCATAGCCAAAGGTCCGGGAGAACTGCCTGAGTTGCTTGCCGGTCATCACCGCGTCCCTGGTCCATCCCAGCAGCTGGAAAGCCTCAGAGTGCAGCGTCCGGAAATGAACAAAATCATTCCCCTCATAGTCCGGGAAGGCATCCATGGCGCGGCGCCGCGCTTCCTGGGCAGCTGCCTTTGTAAACGAGTAATATCCCAGCCGTGACGGAGCAATGCCTGCGGCCAGTTCCTCTTCTACCCGCCGAATCAGCGTTTCCGTCTTCCCCGTTCCCGGTGGACCTATTATCTTTTCTGTAAACATGATAAACCCTGTTTCAATTTTTCCTTTATACGCGTAGGGGAAATTTTTTCCGTTTTTATTTCTCAAAAAAACGGGGTAACAGAGGTAACAGGTAACATAGCTATGAAAATGTTACTTTTGTTACTTATGTTACCTCTCTTTTTCTGTGCTCATGCGTAACTGCTCCCTTTCAAAACCGCTAAAATACCCTTATATATAGGGGAAAATTGCTCCCTTTTTGTAACATTGGTAACATTTGTAACATTTGTTACTTTTGTTACCTCTCTTTTTTATTACTTTCAATTAAATGCCTCTCTTTTTTGGGGTAACAAGGTAACATTAAATTTCCATGTCGGGGGCTGGCTCTTCTACCTCTTCTTTATGAATTGGCAAAAACCAGAGCTTGAAGAGTTTTCCCAGCCGTATCGTTTGGTTGCCGCCGCCGGCAGCTTTTACCACCCGGAATAATTCGCTGGGATCTACGTTGATCCTATGGTGTTTGACCAGGTAATTGACGGCATCCTTCATTCTGAAGAAATACCCATTGTCTTTTTTGATTGGGCGGCCCGCTTCTACGTCTTCCGAGCGCTCGGCGCTGGGAGTTGTTTCTAGCCAGTCATAGATACACCCGACATAATGGGCCTGGGCCGACGCGTCCGGCGGAGCGTCTTCCTGTTTAACGTCTTTGAGTAGGCTATTGATCAGTATCTCCCATTCTGAAGTTTTCATGCCAAAGAACGGGACATAGCGAAGCGTCTCGATTGCTTTCGCTTTCACCTTTTTAAGTGATAACAGGTCAGCGGGGCTCATTGCCAGGACTGATCCATCGATGGCCAGGCCGAAGCTCGGCGGAGTGGTTCCCAACCGAGTCAGGCCCATGATCTCCAGCTCTTTATCTCCTACCATTTTGCGCTGATCGATCTCAGTGTGTCTTTTTCGGTAAACCGGACAATCGGGGCTGCAGAATGTTTGAATGAGATCATTGAGGCATCCGAGTCCGTACTTTCCGGTATAGGCTTGTTGGATCTTTTTATTTATAATGGGAGTCCCCAGCGCCGGCTTGTTAAACTTCGCGTCCCATGTCAAAAGGGCGGCCTCGGCCAACTGGGGCGGCATCCCCTGGCGGCTGAGATGGACGGCTAGCCGGAAAGCTACCTCATCCCGGCAGCCTTCCGGTACTCCGCTCATCATTTTTTCAAAGCAGGGGAGCTTTCCCGCTGATTTTCCCGTCCGACTCGCTGATCCGGTAGCTGCCGGCGCTGCCGCCGCTTGGAGCTGAGTATTAACGAATTCCCCAGGGAGTAAGCTGAGGATCCTATCAATGGCGGCCTGGGGAACGCGCTTGATTCGCTCTAGTGCTGTTTCTAAAGGGACCCTTTTCATGTCGGTGGTGAGGAAGGATCTAGTATCACCAAAACAGGGGAGATTTATATACGATCCCGGATGTTGCTGGCCGTCGGTATCGGTGGCCTGGTGATAGTCCTGTTTAGGGAAGATTTCATGCTTCAGTCCCAGTTTATTCAAGACATATTGCATTATCCGGCGGATATCCACGGCCTTGAATCTCTCCGCGGCGAAGCAATAGATATGAAAGCCCTTTGATTTCGACGCGGTAATATAGGCCGGGATCCCGATCTCGGTCAGCGTATCACGGATGGTTTTGGCCTTTACAAAATCCCTTTCGTCCAGGTCAATAGCTGCGAAGTGGCAGGTTCCGTTATCGAGCAACGGATAAATGCCCAAACTGGTCTTCCCGTTAAGATGGGCTTTGCAATGCTCATCTGTAACAGGCTCTTTATTGCTCTTTCCGTGGAGAGAGCCCCATACATCGTCCCGACCTCGAAAAAGGTTTCGGAACGCATTGAGAGTTGATTGCTCAACCATGGTGGAATGCTCCTCTCAGTCCGATTCTATCGGTGAATTCAGCCATTATGTTGAGATATGGGGGGAGATTACCTGAGAAACATAGTATCCAAATCGTAGAATTGGCTAAGATTTTAGCGCTCACAGGTTTTCACCTCAGCAATCAATTTTTGCCAAAAGCGTTTCCACGCCTGGTTTTGAGCTAGCGAGACCGATCCATGTTTAATGTCCACGATGACTTTTATGGGTTCACCGGTTTTTGTTATTTGCTTTTTCAAAGCTACTTCTCGCCTTCAGCGTGTTTGTTGCTGGTAATCACTTTTAAGATTCGCTCTAGCAAATCTGGAGATACTTCACGCCTCCCGGTCTCGATTTCACATAATTGAGTCGGAGCAATACCAACCCTGGCGGCCAACTCATATTGCTTCAGCCCTGCTCGCAGACGGGCAATTTTTAATGCAAGGCCGCTATGGTTGGCCCCGTCCTGTAATGCTGCTTCGTCCATGTATATTTCTCCGAAGAAGTATTTCTTGCTATAATCAGGCTAACACACATAAGGTTGCCCGCTTGGAAACTTTTATCATGGGAAAGTTTCCAAAGTTTCCGACTTGGGGGAATTAAGAAAATGACAGAGGAATTTGGGCCTCTTTTAAGGAAATATAGGGGTAGTGCCCTGCTGACTGGGGGGCAGCTTATTAAAAAACTTAGAGATCAGGGTTATGAACGTTATGGTACGCCCGATGTTTCAAAGTGGGAACATGGCAGGATTCCGCCAGAAGATGTAGTTGAGGAATTGGAGGAAATATTATCCATACCCAAAGGTTCGCTTCTTAAGGTGGCTGGTTATACTAATGCAGCAGAATATAGAAGAATCCAAGCAGGGGAAGAGCTAGAGAAAGTTGATACTGAAAAAGAACCATTTCTTAGATGGCAACAAATAGAACACATTAAATCACTGCAAGAACTTGCTAAATCAGTAATCGAGTCCATTCCAGAATTAATAGACCTCGATGACCTCGAAAACCTTGAGTCGGTCCGCATTTCATTATGGCAAACCTTTGAGAAACTGACTGGTGATTCTCGCTGGCCTAGTCTAGCGTCTCATTTAGGTGAATCTGCGAAAGAATTAGAAAGTATGACATTTCAGATAGAACCACCTCTTATACCACCATGGAAAAAAGGACCACCAGAGAAAAGGGAATTGTCCATTGATCCTTACAAAGAACTGGTGGGGAAGGCTTGGGGCTTAATAAGCAGTTCTGATTTGTGGCTGGTGGCTAGATCTGGAAACACAATCGAATGGGAATACTATGGGCTTAATCAAAGGTGTCCGTATTGCCAAATATTAAAGACTGACTAAACGGATCTTACAGGTCTCGAACCCTAGACACCCTGATTAAAAGTCTGTTAGACGGTGTCCTGAATAGTCCCCTTACGTTCAGTTTGGTGTTTTTCTATACACCCCAAAAATCTTAGTTTGTGTGTATAGTACCGTTTTGTGTTATCCTGTCTCGTTCCTTCCGTTAGCTTTTTGTTAGCTAAATATCAATGCAGTGACTAAGACAAAAGGTTCCTTAGTATATAGAGTAACTAAAGAAGATGGCTCCAGCTACAATAGAAGGGTGTAAGAGCAAACACTAATCTGTGTAGGAGGAGCCATCAAATGAAGAATACCGCAGCCCGGAAG
>SDBV01005001.1_pt1 | contig 18848 bp, 20 predicted proteins | sample 2277081 | NCBI WGS metagenome assembly SDBV01 (sample SAMN10402039, study PRJNA504765) | marine sediment metagenome | isolation source: marine sediment core GS10_PC15, 223 cmbsf | place: Arctic Ocean: Southern Knipovich Ridge | collected 2010
TCCAAATCAGTCATTTACAAAAGTAAACTCCTGATTTTCAGTCTTCGCAAGCCTTGTCAGCGAACTTTCTTGACAAGACTCTTAAATATGTACCGACTTTATAGACGGGCACTAATTAAAAATCTGAGGACATCTGCAGATATCTCATTCATCTTATTTCCAATGAATTTAATCCTTTCCCCCTGGGAAATACCTCCACTGGTTCAGACAGCAGAAAATTGCCTTTGGTTATCTCCTTTTTAAGCAGATCTGCAATTTCCCTGGCTTTGTACATACTTGACAGGGAGGATGTTTTAATTTTCTTTTGGTTCAATTCTATTTCCCCTGACATCAGGGCCTCATAGGTAGTCCTTCCAAGTTCCGGATGGTGGGGTTCGCCATAATCCAGTATCCGGGTGGTGATCTGATCATTCCTGATCATTACCCTGACAGCCATATCCTCATCAAGGACCGGGATGGGTATTCCAATTCCCACAAACATGGATACCCCGTATTTTTCATAATAGGCGGCTTTGATGAACGCCGTATCCATTTTGGATGCATCACCGATCACTGCCAGCGTGGCTGCGTTGGAAACCGGCACCCCGGCCTCATTGATTTCCGCATCTGACTTAAACTGTGTACCATACCAACTCACATAGCCGGTTGTTCCGCCCAGGAAGATTCGTGTCCCCATTCCTATGGTGCGCATTTCCGGATCGTTGAGCAGCGGACTCAGCTCGCCCGAGGTGCTGTAGTTCGCATTGCCCATCTTAGGCAGCAGGCTTCCCATATAGGTGTACTTAATTCGTTTGGAAGTGTTGACTGCCGTGGGATAATTCTGATAGGCATTGCGTGGATTAAACATGATCATTTCATTGATATTGCTCTTATTGATGGTCGTACGAATATCCCTCAGGGGATAACAGTCAGTACCTTTGGCATGGGCCACCAGTTCAACATCTTTACCCCCAATCAACTCCTCAATGATATGTGCACCTCCGTATGCCGGATTTTCGGGATGATTCTCTGTGGCACCAATGTAGAGGTCAACTGCCGCAATGCCCGAAAAAACAGGAACTCCATTCAGAGTTACTTTTTCCATCCTGATTGGTGGATCGGAATGACCCACATTGATAAACATTCCGGATGAACACATTGGACCAAAGGTGGCGGTCGTAACCACATCTACCTTCTGTGCTATTTCAGCGGGTGACTGTGTTTTCCCCATTTCCGATACCTCTTCGGCAGTCAGCACCACTGCTTTTCCGCTTTTTATTTTCTCATTGATCTCCTGAAAACTCTTATGGATTGACATAAAATGTGTATTAAGAGGGTTCTGTAACGACCAGAACGTTAAACTTATAGCCATGCAAAAGGATACCTGACTCAGATGCTCTCAAAATCCATGGTCTGAATCCATCCTTCTCTTCCGTCAATCACGCGGATGTTGTGCCATCCCGATACCTCTTCATTCACCCTTACCATGGTTCCTTCGTGCAATATAAATAATTCTGTTCCGGTATTACTGGGAGAGCTTTTGACTACAACAGAAGGAGAAAGGATGATGGCTGCATCAGGCCGGATGATGTTCCGGTGCTGTGCCAGTCCCGATGAAAACGAAATTATGAAAAGCACCATACAGACCACTGCAGTGACAAAACCGACTTTCTTCATAAACAGCCGGTGTGAGAACAGAAAGATAAGTATATTGATCAGGATCAGAACAAAGAGCATGATAGCCAGGATGCTCCACACCTGTTCAGAAAAGCTTTTCACAAGTGCATTGGTCCAGCTGCGAATAAACAACTCCGGCACCTGTTCAAATGTATCCACGCGGTACCTTGAAATGAATCCCAGGTTATGGAATGCATCCTTATGAGAAGGATTCAGCTTCAGTGCTTTCTCATAGTACAGGACAGCATACCCGATGTTGTTGGACCGGCAGGCTGCATTTCCCATGTTGTAGTAAAGATCGGAAGATTCAAACCCGGCATCAACGATCTCCCTGTATCCATTCAGGGCCATTTCATACTCTCCGTCCTGGTAGAAACTATTGGCCTTCTGATACAATGAATCGGTTGTAGCTGAGACTTCTGCCACAACCATCAACATGAAAAGGATCAGGTATGCGTTCTTCATTTCATCAGATATTAATTACTTCCATGTGCCTAATGTTTCAGGCTGTTTTCGAGGTTTTTAATCAGTGTAACCGCATCATTGTACAGCTGGTCTACTTCACTCTTCTCGGATGAAGGGGCAAAACGGGAGAATTCGCTATCATCGAGGATCCTGAGAAACTCGGTTCTTACCTCTTCAGAAATTCCCCGTTCTTCCAGCTCTTTGATGATCACATCCCGGGAGAGACCGGAGGTTTCAATGTTCAGTTTATCGCCCAGATAACCCCAGATGGCTTTGCCTGTTTCCTCATAAAATCCATCGGCATCGCCGGTTTTTCTGAACCGGTCAGCTTTTCTCAACCTTGCCCGGGCTGACCTGCTGGCTTGCCTGTTCCGGACCAGTTTCAGATCAGCATTTCTCCTTGCAACCAATCGGATCAGGATTAATGACAACAGGCCCATAACAGCTATCAACGGATAAAGGTATATATACCAGGACTTTGTAAACATGGTACTGGCAAGGGGTGTGAAAACCTGAGGTGTCCTCACAATATCCCTGATATCGGTCCCGATATTCTCCACACTCTCGTGTCTTACACCCGGGACAAATACATTCCCTGAAGCATCTTCAGATTCCCCCTTCAGTACGGTAAAAGTAAATTCTCCCGAAGTACTTGTCTGGTATTTTTCGCTTTCAGGATTGAACCATGAAAACTGCACCGGGGCAATCCTGAAACGTCCGGCATGTCTTGCTACAATTGGATATTCAAAGGTTACGGAACCATTGATCCTGTTCCCCGTAGTGTTCGTATTCACCGACCTGGTCACATCATAGAGATCATGGTCGGGTGGAAGGTTCACCTCAAGCTCGCCTATCAGGGGAAGGTTGCCTGTACCCTGGATGGTAATCATCAGGTTCAATGCTTCATTCACTTCTATCTCATCGGCCGAGAGGGAAACATTCATTGAAAAATCTCCGACCCCTCCGGTAAAACCTTCCGGCACATTGGATGGAAGAGGTTTTACCAGGATGGTAACTGGCCTGGTAGTCAATTTTGTGGGAACATCCTGGAAACTATTAAAAAATGGATCATCGAAAAAATTGTCAAAAATACTGGTGCTGCTTCGACGCTGCACCCGTTGCTGCACCATCCATTCAGATTCGTAAGGTTCAATGACCAGCTCCCCTGATTTTTGGGGGATCAGGATATGTCTCTGGATCATCTGGCTGATGTATTGCTGTCCACCAATATCCTGCCGCTGGACATTTGAATCCGGATCTAGTGATATCTTATAAAACCCTTCATACGGTATGTCTTTGGCTGAGGAAGCAGGTCTGGTATTCACACGGGTATAGACCTTCAGCCCGGAAACAAATTGTTCGCCCACATATACTTCTCTTTTTGACGGGATCACACGAAGAAACACTGGATTATCACCGGAAACCTCACCCACTGAAGGGCTGCCTGTATTTCCGGGTTGATTCGAATCCGGAACCGGAGTTGCCACAGTGCCCGCATTTACAACAACTTGCACCTCGTTGGTTTTATACTCCTTTCGTCCAACTTTAATCGTAGCCGGTGGGATGGTTAACGTACCCACCTCCGTCGCTCTTAAGACATGGGTAATTGTAACAACCGTTTTCATGGTCATCTTCCCGTTGACCCATTGTGAATGGGAGGAATATGATGAAAATGGTCCCGCCAGCAACTGGAAACCATTCAGGGCCGGAAGTAAAAGATCTCCCTGCTGGGACCCTTCGATCACATACTGAAATTGCTCACCCGCCTTTACCACCGCCGGAGCTGTAGCAGTAAACCCCTTATCCTGCCCCGCCAGCAGAACGGTGCTGAGTATTATTATGATAACCGATGTAAGTAATTTCAAGTTCACTGATGATCTGAATTTACCAATCCTTTTCTGTTTTCACCTTGGCAGCAGCAGCTTTTTTCTTATCAACCTTTTCTTTCACATCTTTTTCCTGCTGCTGGATGGCATTCAACATCCTTTCAGCATCCTCCCTGGAAATTTCCTGGGGCCCAGGTTGTTCCTGATCCTGTTGCTGATCTTGTTCCTGATCCTGTTCCTGATCCTGTTGCTGATCTTGTTCCTGATCTTGTTCCTGATCCTGTTCCTGATCCTGTTGCTGATCCTGTTGCTGATCCTGATCCTGATCCTGCTTCTGGTCCTGATTTTGCTGCTGTTGCTGTTCCTGCAACTTCTGTTTTGCGTAGGCCAGGTTATACTTGCTATCCGCATCGGTGGGATTGAGCCTGAGGCTGTTCTTGTAGGCTTCGATGCTCTTTTCATATTGTTGTGCTTCCAGGTGGCTGTTCCCTATGTTGTGCCATACATGGGCCGTGGTTTCCTGATCAACGGTTCTGTCAACCAGCGCTTCATATTGTTTAAGGGTCTCTTCGTATTTCTCCTGACTGTACAAAGCCGCTCCTGTATTGAATTCAGCCTCAAATGATTCCTGGTTAAGATCCCCCGCTTTCCTGAATTGCACTTCGGCTTCGCTGAAATCACCTCCCTCATAGGCCTTTACACCCTGGCGAATGACTTTCCTGTCGTTCTGCCCATAAACCGCCAGTGTACAAAGAGAAAATAATATGATCAGTCTGATCCTTGTCATCGTTTGGTTTTAAATAGGTTAAAACGTTGCAGCAAAGGATTTTTCCTGGAACGGATGAAAAATTCCAGCACCAGAAATAACAGGGCAAATCCTGCGAAATACTGAAACCGCTCTGCAAATTCTGAAAAAACACGTGATGTGAGTTTGGTTTTCTGCAGTTGATCCAGCTCATCGATAAGGCTATTGATCCGGTCTCCTGCAATATATGCACCATTGCCCGCCCTTGCAATTTCCACAAGCAGTTTTTCATTGAGCTTACTGACCACTACCTGGCCATCCCTGTCTCTTCGATTGGCAGTGCTTCCAGGTCTCACCGGTACAGGTACTCCGTTTGGATCACCCAGTCCTACTGTATATACCCGGATTCCTTTGTCGTTTGCGCGGACAGCTTCACCAACGGCGTCGTCTTCATGGTTTTCCCCATCAGTAATGACCACAATTGCCCTGTTAGGCGAGCCTTTTTCTTCAGTTCCCCTGGTAGTGGCAGAAGAGGATGAAAAGGACCTTACAGCAAGCTTAATGGCTGAACCAATGGCCGTTCCCTGTTTAGATACCATGTCTGGTCCAGCGCCGGTAAGAAACATCTTCACACTGGGATAGTCATCAGTAATGGGGATCTGGGTGTAGGCATCCCCGGCAAATACAATGAGTCCTATTTTATCACTGGACATCCGGTCTACCATCCTGCTTATCATTTGCTTCGATCTTTCAAGCCGGGAAGGTTTGATGTCTTCAGCAAGCATGCTGTTGGATACATCCAGTGCAATGATGATCTCACGCCCCTTCTGCTCCACTTCTTCAAGTTTTGTTCCCAACCTGGGACCGGATGCTGCAATGATCAACAGGATCGTCCCAAAGAGCAGCAGTATAAATTTCCAGTGATGGGCTGCCCGGGATGTATCTGGCATCAGGGTTTCCAACAACGCACTGTCACCCAGCCGTGCAAGGGAACGTTTCCGGTACCTCCAGTACGCCAGGTAACCCAAAAGCATGAATGCCGCTGCCAGTAAAAACCACAGGATCACTTTATGAGTAAAATATATCATGGGCCGTCAAGGTATTGTTCTGAAAACTGAATATCTAAGCAGGATTTCAAACAGCAGTAACAACAAAGCTGCAAGAAGAAAGGGAAAGTATTCCTCCTTCTTCTTACTGAATTGCTTCACGTCCAGTCTTGTCTTTTCCATCTGATCGATTTGTTGGTAGATCTCCCGCAGTTTGTTGTTATTGGTAGCCCGGAAATAGGTGCCATCGGTTGTGGTAGCAATTTTTTTCAGTACATCCTCATCAATTTCAACCGGCATATTCCTGGTTACCGTTCTTCCATACATATCCTGCACCGGAACGGGGGCATTGCCATGTGAACCGACACCTATGGTATAAACCCTGATTCCGTAATTAGCTGCAATTTCGGCCGCTGTTACCGGTCCCACATCCCCCCTGTTATTCACTCCGTCGGTGAGCAGAATGATCACCTTGCTTTTGGCACGGCTCTCCTTGATCCTGTTTACAGCTGTTGCCAGCCCCATCCCAATGGCCGTTCCATCCTCAATCACTCCGAACTCAATTTCCTTCAGAAAATTAACTACTACTGCCCTGTCGGTTGTAAGGGGACACTGTGTAAAACTTTCCCCCGCAAACACCACCAATCCGAACCGGTCATCCTGCCGTGCATTGACAAATTCAATCCCCACATTCTTGGACGCTTCAAGCCTGTTCGGTCTAAAATCCATGGCCCGCATACTGCCTGACACATCCATGCACATAACCACATCTATGCCTTCTGTGGTTACCTGCTCCCATTTGTTGGATGATTGGGGCCGCGAAAGCACCACGATGATCAGTCCCACCACCAGCAATCGGAGTATGAACAACACATGCCTGAGCCAGATCCTGGAGGATCCGATGCGCTCATCCAGGTTCTCAAATCCGGAAAGCTTCAATGCAGCCGTACTTCTTTTTCCCTTCCATATGTACCAGGCAGCCATCAAAGGCAGGAGGATCAGGGCATAAAAGAAGGCCGGGTATGCAAACTCAAAATTACGCATTGCGCACATCCTCCTTTCTGAGTTCCGGATCTTCATTCTTTAATGCTGGATCTTCCCTGTAGAAATATGGATAGGTTTTCTGCACAAACAGGTATGCATTGTTCAGGTTGGTCTGGTTGTCTACAGGTGAGGGATCCTTCTTAGCGAATTTTACCAGATCGGCCAGTTCCAGCAATTCCATCAGCATCTCATCCAGCATACTATCCCCTGTGTTTGATCGGCGAAAGGCATCGAGAATCTCACCGGTGGTCCTTTCCATGGCCGGAATACCATATTGTCCTTCAATATAATGGCGTGTGATTTCTGTAAGCCTCGTATAAAACTGTTTGATTTGTCCCTTCTCCCACAACTTTGCTTCTTTCAGTTTATCCAGATTCCTGAAAGCAACCACATGGGCCGGTTCCTGTGGCTTAAGTAAAAATATTTCGGGATCCTTCCTGCGCTGCCAAAACATCCACACCATTGCCATCAACAGGGTTGTCACCATCCATCCGCCTATTCCGACCGTTATCCAGGGCAACATCTCCCTGAAAGTGAGTGGCGTATTGATGGGCGGTTTGATGGGCTTAATCTGCTGGGTTGTATCCACAGCAGGTTCAAAGACCTGGATAATCAAAGGCATGGATAGCGCCGTATCGGTCGTGCTGCCGAAAGTATACACAACCTGTTGCGGTGACACTAACTGCATTCCCTGCTCAAAGCCTGTGATCATGTATTTGTGATTGACCACTTGTTTTCCATCAACCAGTGATGTGTCTGCAGAAATTGGATAAACAACTTCAAGGGTGCTGCTTAATGTGTCCCTGATCAGGGGCATTGCAAAAGAAACATTTTCAGCCGCTTCCACCTGTATGTTGAAAATAACCTGGTCGCCGATCATTATGGAATCGGAGCTTACCCGGGACATGACACTGATCAGCTGAGCCTGGGCAGATGTGCCCAGCAGGTACAATAAAGATGCTATGATCAAATTTCGATGGAACCTCATCTTATCTTTTCTTGAACAGCCTCATTAATGGTTTCACATAATCTTCCCCCGTTCGGAGTGATACACTATCAACACCCGATCGTGAAAATATCTCTTTCATCATGTCTACATGGCTCTCCCATTTCAATTCATAACTTTCCCGTACCCTGGTCCTTGATGTATCGATCCATCGTTCCCGGCCCGTTTCAGCATCCAAAACCCTGATCAAACCAACCGGAGGCAAAGAGGTCTCCCGAAGGTCATAAATATGCAGGGCAGCCACATCATGTTTGTTGTTTGCAATTTGCAGGGATTTTGCATATCCCTTATCCCTGAAATCGGAAATAAGAAAAGCAGTGCAACGCTTCTTGATGGCGTTGGTAAGGAACCGCAGGCTCTCGGAGATATCTGTCCCCTTGCTTTCTGGCTGAAACTCCAGCAATTCACGAATGATCCGGAGAATATGCTTGCGACCTTTCTGGGGTGGAATGAATTTTTCTACGTGATCGCTGAACATGATCACACCGATCTTGTCATTGTTTTCAATGGCCGAAAATGAGAGTACAGCTGCGATTTCCGTGATCAGATCTCGTTTCAAATGTTGTTGGGTGCCAAAATCACCTGAAGCACTCAGATCAATGAGCAACATGACTGTCAGTTCTCGTTCTTCCTCAAACACTTTAATATAGGGATGATTGAACCTGGCCGTTACATTCCAGTCGATATTGCGAATGTCGTCGCCATACTGATATTCCCGTACTTCAGAAAACGTCATCCCCATGCCTTTATAAGCACTGTGGTACTCACCGGCAAAGATCTGACGGGTCAGACCCCGTGTCTTGATCTCAATCTTCCGTACTTTTTTTAAGAGTTCCTTCGCTTCCACTTCTGTTTGCTGGTTTCACGGATTCTGTTTCCTTGTTTCACGGACACTGAAATACCACTCTCCTTTGATCAGGTTCACACTGAAAGTATCTGTTCCAACGGAGTATTCCCAGCTATCGTCACCAACTTTCTGGTACACACCGTGTAAATCCTCCATTATGTCATCATATTCAGAGTAATCACACACCAGTTTGGAGGTCTTGCATATGTCGTCATCGGTGAAGTATAGAATCCATGTCCTGGTCCTGAGACCGTTGACGTACTTTATGTAGTTGAAACGTTGCTTCACCACCGTATTGTCCTTCCTGAATTCCTTGTGTTTTTTCTTAACAACAACCTTCACCTCCTCCTTGGTCATTCCAACCATTGACTGCGCACTTATGACTGTGCAAGCAGTCAGCAGTATTCCGAATATGATCAGCCGGGTTTTCATGTGTCTATTTGTGCGTCAAAATGTTGATTATTTTGGCATGGACGGTTCATGTGTTCCTAGGGTACTTCAACATTATTCAGTATTTCAGAAATAATGTTTTCCGTGGTAATATTTTCAGCTTCTGCCTCATAGGTTAAACCAATACGGTGTCTTAATACATCATGACAAATGGCTCTTACATCTTCCGGAACCACATAACCCCTGCGCTTAATAAATGCATAGGCTTTGGCTCCTTTCGCAAGGTTTATACTTGCACGGGGAGATCCGCCATATTCAATTAATGGCACAAACTGTGCCAGACCAGCCTGATCAGGATTACGGGTTGCAAAAACGATATCCAGGATATAGTTTTCGATCTTCTCATCCAGGTAAACATCTTTTACCACCTCTCTGGCTTTCAAAATATCTGCCGGTTTAAGTATTTTAGTTGCAGTGGGGAAAGTCTTCGCCAGGTTTTCCCTCATAATGAGTTTTTCCTCTTCCCTGCTGGGATATGTTACAACCACCTTCAGCATGAACCGATCCACCTGGGCTTCCGGCAGCGGATAGGTGCCTTCCTGTTCAATGGGGTTCTGCGTGGCAAGGACCAGAAAAGGGCGTTCCAGTTTATAGGTCTGTTCGCCTATGGTTACCTGCTTTTCCTGCATGGCTTCGAGCAATGCACTCTGCACCTTGGCCGGTGAACGGTTGATCTCATCTGCCAGGATCAGGTTGGCAAAAATCGGACCCTTCTTCACGATAAATTCCTCTTTTTTCTGGCTGTATATCATGGTTCCTATCAGGTCAGCCGGAAGCAGGTCCGGTGTAAACTGGATCCTGCTAAAGGTGGAGTCGATGGTTTGAGAAAGTGTGGTTATGGCCAACGTCTTTGCCAGTCCGGGTACCCCCTCAAGCAAAATATGTCCATCTGATAACAGACCTATCAGGAGCCTTTCAATGAGGGTTTTCTGTCCCACAATCACTTTCTGGATCTCCAGGGTGATAAGATCCACAAACTCGCTATCCTGCTTGATCCTTTCATTGAGTTCTTTAATATTTATCTCCTCACTCATATTCGGATTCTTTTTAATTAATAATCATCTCTTGGTGTTCTTTTATCCAAATGATGCACAAAAATAACTTTGAAAAATACAATTGAAAGAAATAGGGGGTTAAAAAATGTTAAGAAAAAGGTAATTTTAGAAAATTGATGCTGATTTATGCCCAGGTACTTCATACATATGGCCTATGACGGAACAGATTACCAGGGCTGGCAGGTCCAGCCCAATGGGAAAACTGTCCAGCAGGTTATGGATCATGCCCTGACTACACTCCTGAAGCAGGATATATCTTTAACAGGCGCCGGGCGCACTGATACAGGAGTTCATGCCTCTTTTTTTGTGGCACATTTTGACACCTTAACTCCAATAAATCAAAAAACAGATCATCTCATATTTAAACTGAACCGATTCCTTCCACCTGATATAGTGGTCTACAGGATAGTACCTGTATCTGATCAGATGCATGCCCGGTTCTCAGCTATACATCGGACATACCAATACAACATCTCTACCATAAAACCCCTGTTCACCAGAAAATACTCCCATTACATTTTCGGCACTTTTGATCTAGAAGAAATCAACCATTGTTGTAATATTATATTGGAAACCATTGATTTCACCAGCTTTTCCAAACTTCACACCGATGTAAGAACCAATAATTGCAGTGTGAAGCAGGTTGAGTGGAAAGTGATTAAAGAAGGCTACCTGTTTGAAATCAAAGCTGACCGTTTTTTGAGGAATATGGTCAGGTCACTGGTCGGAACGCTGATTGATGTGGGGCAGGGGAAAACTGATCGGACAGAATTCAAAGCCATCATTGAAGCAAAGGACCGGGGGAAAGCCGGTCAGTCTGCCCCGGCCAGGGGACTCTTCCTGGTGGATATTGGTTATGTGGGATTCCCCGATGCAACCTGAGCCCACTCTATACGTGCCCGAAAGATCTCCCGATCATCTTCTTTTCTCCGTGCAAGGAAAAAAGAGTCTACCCCAGGGTTGAGTCCTCCACTGATCTCAATATCATCTCCCAATAGCGACTCATGCATGAAATTGATCTCAATCTCCCTGATCTCCCAATCGTTTCTGTTTTCGAAGGTTGCTGAATCGATGCACCATTCCATGTACTTCACATTGTTAACGTGGCCCACTATGTCAAGGTCAGAGAAAACAACCGTGTGAGTAGAAAGGTGATCCATTTTCTCCGGAAGTATAATTTTCTCCATCTTTTCAGCAAATACTGGTCCGTCTCCGGTGCGGTTTCGCAATAATTCTCCGTCTGGTCTGATGGGTTTCCTGGTACGGGCATCCAGGACGAGCCATGCAGTTGTGGCCATTCCAGTCGGATTCCCTGCATAATCCATGACCTTGAAATCCCTCATTCCGAAAAGCCTGTCCATCCCATTGTGCCATGTTTCCACCATGATCTGCTCATCCCAAACAGGGTATCGAAGGATTCTGATCTTCATCCTGGCAAGGACCCAGAAGGTTTGGTTCTCTTTCAAATCGTTGTACCCAAAACCTAGTTGGCCGGCATGTTGATAAGCCATCTCCTGGAAGTAATTCGCCATGGAAGTAAGCCTTGCCTGACCCCGGGGATCGAGGTCGTAGGAAGAAATCGAGAAACTCCTTTGCATCGAATTGTCCATAGATTAAACCTTTCCTATCTTTTCCTGTTCCATATCTCCCAGGATGCTTCAGCCTGGTACCCCAGCATATCGTAACCATTTACGCATCTGGCTCCTCTCTCCTCTCCCTTGAAAAGAAAAGCTGTTTTTTCCGGATTATAAATCAAATCGAACAACAGGTGTTCCGGAGTGATCGCCTGATACGGAATAGAAGGAAAAAAGTCAGTATCCGGGTGCATACCAAGGGGTGTTGTATTGATAATAACCGGATGATTTGCGACCATTTCGTCATCCAGTTCATCATATGAGATCCTATCCTCTCCCCTGCTGCGGCTTACCAGGCTGTATTCCATCCCCAATCTTTCCAATACATAGACAACAGCCTTGGATGATCCCCCGGTTCCCAGCACAAGGGCCGCATTGTGACGATCCTTAAGATGTTCTTCCAATGAACGTTCAAATCCAATTACATCGGTATTGTGCCCCACCAGGACATGCCTGCCCTCTTTTCTGCAGAAACAAATGGTATTTACTGCCTTGATATTCCGGGCTGTTTCACTCAACGCATCAAGGTACGGGAGAATTTGCTCTTTATACGGAACCGTTACATTAAGACCGGCCAGACCCTGTTCAGATACAACCAACTCTTTGAACTCTGCAATGTTCTTCAGAGGGAAATTCCTGTAGCTGGCCTGAATGCCCTCTCTGGAAAACTTCTCACTGAAATAGGAAACTGAGAAACTGTGTCCCAAAGGAAAGCCGATAAGTCCGAATGTATTAAAGTCCATGGATGATGGTTAAAAGTCAGAAAGTCAGGAAGATCGAAAGTTAGTGAGTTAGAGTGTGAGAATGTCAGCTCTTTTTCGGATTCTTAGTGAGCAGCAATTCAATGACGAGAATGAGGCCAATACCGGTGCCAGCCATAAGCAGGGCCATCCACACCCTGTCATCTGCATTCCCCAGGATCGGCAGTATATTTTTCTCTACCAGCGGTTTGACCTGGCCCTCCACCACGATTGTCTCAAGGATTTCTTTCCATGGCCAGATCTTGTTCAGTGAGCCGATCATGAATCCTACCAGGATTGCAATGGTAATGTCATGGTATTTTTTCAGCAACCAGGAAAGCACGTTGGCAAACAGGATGATACCCAGAACTGCTCCCGATCCCAGCAACAGCAGATCCAGAATAATGCGATCATTGACAGCCTGCAGGGCAAATACATATTTCCCAAGCAGGAGCAGGATGAAGCTTCCCGATATTCCAGGAAGGATCATGGCACAGCTTGCCAGTGCACCGGCAAGAAATATAAACCAGGAAGCATCGGTTGTGGTAGCAGGTGTTATGCTTGTGATATAATATGCAATCCCAATCCCCCCCACCAGAGCAACAACCCTTGGATAGTCCCAGTTCCTTATCTTCCTTGAAACTACATAAGAGGAGGCCATTATCAGGCCAAAAAAGAAAGACCAGATCAGGATGGGATGATTCTCCAGCAAGTACTCCAGGACCCTGGCAAGAGACAGTACAGAAATAAATACTCCTGCAAACACGGCCAGCAGGAAATTGCCATTAATATGCTTCCAGAATGATCTCCACCGGCCTGTAAAAAGCATTCTTATGGCCTCCATATTGATGCTCTTGATGGAGTTGACCAATTCTTCGTAAATACCGGTAATGAAAGCAATGGTACCCCCGGAAACACCAGGTACAACATCGGCTGCACCCATACCCAGTCCTCTAACTACTATGAGTAAATACTTGCGGATATTACTTTTCAAAATATTACAGTTTTCTGGATTGAAACTCTTCGGGCAGAACATCAAAAAAAGTATCCCCCCGCATGCCACATCGCAACGCCTCCAGCGACACCACCTCATTGGGTGCAATATTTCCCAGGTTTACATTGGTCCCCAGAAGCTTGATGAACATGGTCTGTTGCGTCTTATTGGGAGCCTCCCACAATACATCATTCATCGAAATTTCCTTCATAATATCATCGATCAACTCCCTGTTGGCAGATCCGTCTGACTGGTAGAGCCCGATGGTTCCGCTCTCCCTTGCCTCACCGATAACCTTCCATGCTCCTGCCTCGAGCTCCGTTTTCATGTTTGAGACCCACTCTTCGTTGGAAAGCTCTAAACCTTGCACCTTGGTCCCAACTTCGGAAAGCACCCGGAAATCCTTTTTCAGTAATTCAATGCATTCCAGTTTCTCATCGTGCTCCATCTTAATCGTTCCATCCGACACCTCCACTGTATGCAGCCCTGATTCTGTCACAAAACGCCGGTAATCATCAAATTGCCCACGAACAAAAAACATCTCGAACAGGGTGCCACCAAAATAGGGCATTAATCCGGCTGACTTATAGAGTCTGACTTTCTCTTTCAGGTCCCTGGTAATCAAGGCGGTTCCAAATCCAAATTTTACAAGGTCGGTATAAGGAGCACTGGATGCTATAAAGTGTTCTGACTCTTTAAGACTTAATCCTTTATCCATCATCATGGTCAGCCCATAGGAGCGCTCACCAGAGGTCCTTTCAGGAATAAAATTGATATCAAAATTCATATTGGAAAGTATTATTTATACTGTTCGATAATGCGTTCGAATCGTGAATCATAGGATCCTTCAGGAAAATAATAATCAAATTCGGAAACCAGTGAATTATTTTCCTTCAACGCTTCAACCAGAAACTTAGCCGATAGTTCTTTCTCTTCTAACTTTAAATGACAAACAGCCATTTTAAGCTTGATCCCGGCATCACCGGGATGGTGTATATAGGCTTCGCGAAGGAAGTTCAGGCCCTTATCATACAGACCTTCTTTCAACAGGACGTTGGTAAGTGCTGTCCATCCATCAAGATCTTCTGCATCAATCCTGGTCACATAACCATAACATTTAACGGCCTCATCAATTAATCCTGCATCCTCATTGGCATATCCAAGATTGATCCAGTAGTCGAGGTTATTATTGTCAAATTCGATGGCCTTTAAGATGTAAGTAATGGCTTCCTGGTACATATCCATGCGGTGGTATATCATCCCGGCACCAAACCATCCTTCCGGATCGGAATTATCAATTTCGATGACCCTTTGAAAAGCTTTAAGGGAATCATCCAGCTTATTCATCTGGTCATAGCAATCACCCATATAACAATAAGCCTGAGTGCTTTCCGGTTCCACTTCCAGAAATTCCTTATAAGCTTCAATGGCGAGATCAAATTTTCCTGCGTTCACCCATACACTTGCCTTATTAAAATATGCCGAGGCATAATCCTGGTTTATGGCAATGGAGTAATCATAAGCCTCAACAGCCTTTTCATACTGCTCAAGCTTGTGGTAAACAATCCCCACATTATACCAGACATTGTCTGAATATGGATCCATATCCAGGTATTGATGATAATACTTCAAGCTCTGTTCAAAGCGATGATGCCTTTCATGAAAATACCCCAGATCGTAAAGGACTGGAAGATTCTCAGGTTGTTGTTTATGCGCCTGGGAAAGATACTTGATGGCCAGCTCAAAGTGCCTGACATTCTCAAAGGCAATGGAGATATTAACCAAAGCATCAAAAGTCTCATCATTGGAGATCTCCAGCGCCCGGTCGAATTGCACTTCAGCATCCTTTAGCTTCCCCAAAAGACAGAGCGCTGTCCCCTTCAAAAAATACCGCTCTGGATTGTTTTCCTCCCAAACAGGGATCTTCTCCAGAAGTGAAAGGGCTTTTTTTGGTTTACCCTGCTCAATATAAATATGGATAAACTTGTACTTAATTTCAACAGATGCCGGATGTTGCTTTTCCCCCAGGTTGGCAGCTTCCGTTGCATCATCATATTGAAAATCGTCCAGGTAGTAATCGATGATCTGCTCGAATTCTTCCACATCGAAAAAAATGGACTGGGCCCCACTCCTCATATCCTCATATTTCCTTAAAAGTACCTGGAACTCCTCGTTCTCAAAAACCTGCTCCCTGTTCTCACTCATCTATATCCACAATTTTGAAGGTGTAAAGATAATTGATATTTGTAAGATATATAAATATGATCCCGGTACCTGACACTGAGAGCAAATAGATTTCAACTTTTTGTTAAGGATTTGCCGTCTTCTAACCATAAAGTAACACGATATTGCAGGGTCTCATGACATTAATGTTAAAATAATTCAGAATTCATAACTTTATGTATGATGAGATCAGGTTTCACAGATCCGATCCTTATCCGTATATCTGGCGGGGATCACAAAGGAAAACGAGTTGTGCAAATTCGCTGTAAATACAACAATAGGATCATACAAAGAATAAAGACCCTGCCCGGTATCCACTGGAATCGGAGCAAAAAATGCTGGCACCTCCCGGCAAATAAATTTGACCTGAACAGTTTCATAGGAGAGTTTAATACATTGGCAGAAATAGATCATTCTGCCCTGATGCCACATTCCCCGGGGGCAGGAAAAAGAAATAAACCTTTAAGAGTTAGTAAAAATAATGCGTATTTAAACATCCACACTGTTAAACTACCTAAGGGTTACCTGGAAAAACTGGAACGTAAGCGGTATAGCCCTAATACCATTAAGGTATATACAAGCTATATGAAAGATTTCCTGAAAGCACATAACAACAAAGACCTGGTATCAATTTCCTTGGAGGAGATAAATGCCTACATATTAAGATTAATTCGACAGAAGCACATCTCTCCTTCTCAGCAAAATCAAAGGATAAATGCAATTAAGTTTTACTATGAAAAAGTGCTTGGTATGGAGAAGCAATTCTACAACATTGAGCGTCCAAAAAAAGACAGGACCTTGCCAAAGGTGCTTTCCGAGGAGGAAGTTCTGTCCATTTTGCAGTCAATTAACAACATTAAACACAAAATGATTATCGGTTTTATTTACTCAGCTGGACTCAGAAGAAGTGAACTGATTAACCTCAGAAAACAGGATATTTATCTCGAAAAAAAGATGATAATTATTCGAGCAGGTAAGGGGAAAAAAGACAGAACATCGGTCTTATCAGACGCTTTGGCTAATGACCTCCCAGTATACCTTGAGATGCATAAACTAAATTACTGGCTTTTTGAAGGAGTGAATCGAAAACAATACAGCGCAACCAGCATTGCCAGGATCCTTGACAAGGCATCCAGAAAGGCTGGAATAGAGAAGAAAGTAACTCCGCATATGTTACGACATTCATTTGCCACCCATTTGCTTGAACAAGGAACAGACATCAGATACATCCAAATAATCCTGGGTCATGAATCAAGTAAAACCACCGAGATCTACACCCATGTCAGCAAAAAGTCCCTCGCCAACATAAAAAGCCCGCTGGATGTAATCTTAAAAAGGAATAGCAGCGAATAACAAGATCCAAGATATCAGAATCCAACAATATTAGGTCCATCTTATAATATGCATCATAACCACCTCCACTGTTTGCTGAATGAGCCAGATAAATGACTGGGGAGTACTTCAGGACAAAAAAGCTTAGATTTGGATTTTGAAATCCTACTGATTCTCGTTAATTTTATTGCGATATCAATCCCAACATCTTTATGAAGCTATTCAACATCATGTATCTAAAATTTTCATTTATCATATATAAGGATAGAAGAATTGTGTCTTGCAAGAATTATTTCCTGGAATTGAGCAAAAAAGATACTGGAACGCCTATATTTACAGCAATCCAGGCAATTTAATATATTTGCGAAATATACACCACTGTTTTATGCACTAACGTTAGCGGTAAGCCAGTTTCTGCAACAAACTGGATATATTTAATAGACTTTGTTAATTTTGTATTTATGAACCAAAACGAATTAATATCCAAGGTAAAGGGGAATGTCAGATCTATTGATCCTATGGCCAAGGTAATCCTATTTGGTTCAAGAGCAAGGGGTGATGACCATCAATCATCAGATTGGGATTTCCTGATCCTCGTTTCTCAAGAAGCTACAGAGCAGTATAAAGGCCATATAAGAGATAGCCTTATTGATACTGAATTAGAGGCAGAGCAAGTAATAAGCACCGTTATTTACTCCCAAGACCAATGGCCTAATTATCAGATCACACCCCTTTTTCAAAACATCGCAAAAGAAGGATTTGAAGTATGAGTTACCAAAAAGACGATCTGATTAAGTATCGGCTTGATAAAGCTCAGACAACTCTAAAGGAAGCCAAGTCTCTGGCGGATCAAGGTTTTTGGAGTGGTGCTGCAAATAGACTCTATTACAGCTGTTTTTATGCTGTTATTGCTCTTTTTGCAAAAGGTGACATATCCGCCAGGACTCACAATGGCGTTCGGTCTGAATTCTTCAGATTGTATATCAAAACTGGAATCCTTGACAGAAGATATAGTAGCTTGTATTCAAACTTAATGGGAATGAGGCAGGATAATGATTACGGAGACTTTCTGGAATTCCAGAAGGAAGACATCCTTCCGCTAGTCAATGAAGCTGAAGAATTCATTAATACAATCGGAGACTTAATCCAAAAGTAATTCTGGCCAACCGCTAACAAGCGTTATAATTAATACCTAATCAGCCACTTAGCGGGGAATATAACGAAATTATCAAAATAACCTAAACCCAGAAAAAAACCTTCGAATGTCGGTACTAATCATACCGCCACCGTTATGCTTCATGCTGAAAAAAGAAAATTCACAAGACAAATAAAATGTTAAGACCAGAAAAAAACGACATAAAAGTATATGTCAAATTTGAAACTGAAGAATTAGAATTACTTCAAGAAAATACATGGCAAATGGCAGAATCATTTGGATTGGACAGTCGTATAAATAAATTAACCGGAAAAAGAAAAGTTGGTTTTTATAGTTGGGATTTGGATTGTTTAGAAAGTGTTGTTTGCGACTTGACAAACACGCCAGTTGGAAAAAAACTTTATGAGAAAATTAAAAATGGAATGAATTTCATAGACAATCATAGAAATAAGAGATAGCATTAAATTGAAAGAAACTGTTTCAAAATGAACAATTCAGATTTAAAGAATGAGTCCAGTTTAAAAACCATCAAAATTCAGAGTCGCTGAGAATCGCATATTTAAAATTTTATTTGACAGTTCCCGGAAAAACTCAAATATTCGAGTTATAAAATTTAAAAAACGGTTTTG
>SDBV01005002.1_pt1 | contig 18841 bp, 16 predicted proteins | sample 2277081 | NCBI WGS metagenome assembly SDBV01 (sample SAMN10402039, study PRJNA504765) | marine sediment metagenome | isolation source: marine sediment core GS10_PC15, 223 cmbsf | place: Arctic Ocean: Southern Knipovich Ridge | collected 2010
AACACCAACTGTTTTGCCAAACAGGCTTTTTATTAAAGCTACATCGCATGCGTCTAAACTTGTAGAGCAGTTATTAACATTCAGCAGAAGAAAGAACATGAAGTTTAAAGTTATTAATATAAACGAAGTAATTAAGGATATGAAAAAGATGCTGGAACGTCTCATAGGAGAGAATATTGAATTGGTAACTGAACTTGATACGGATTTAGATCTTATTAAAGCAGACCCCGGCCAGATATCGCAAGTAATTATGAATCTATCTGTAAATAGCAGAGATGCAATGCCCGATGGTGGAAGGCTTGTATTAAAGACTGATAATGTAGAAATTACAAAAATTGATAAAAAAATAAATCCCGGAATATTTCCTGGTAAATATATTAAACTTGAAGTGAGCGATACTGGTATAGGTATGAATGATGAAATAAAATCGCATATATTTGACCGTTTTTTTCTACAAAAGAACAGGGCAAGGTACAGGCCTTGGGCTTGCTACAGTGTTTGGTATTGTAATACAAAGTAAAGGATATATTTCTATTAATACTAAAAAGAAGAAGGGTGTTGTATTCGAAATTCTGTTTCCTAAAACATATGAAGAAATAGAGAATAAAGAACTTTTTACAGAAACAAAAAAAATTAGTAATAATACGGCAAATATATTAATTGCCGAGGATAATAATAGTTTAAGGGGACTGATAAGCAGGATATTAAAAAAAGAGGGTTATAAAATACTGCTTGCCAGAGTGCATGTGCATACAAAATTACGAAGAATGAACCTTGAATTAAAACAAAAAAATAATCTCCTTGCAAAAAGGGAGGTGCAGTTAAACCATCTTGTAGAGGAAAGGACATATCAGTTAAAAGAACAGCTTCATACAAATTCTTTAACAAGTCTGCCTAACAGGTTAAGCCTTTTAAATGATATTCGGGCAAGTGAGAAGCCTATACTAATTCTTTTAAATATAGATTCCTTCAAAGAGATAAATAGTTTTTACGGGCATCTAATTGGAGATGATTTGCTTGTAATTAAGCCGAGCAAAGGTTTTGGATCCATGTGGGATAAAGAGCCGGTATAAAACTTTTCACTTTCATTAAATTTCCAAATTATCTGATAGGGATGTTTTCCATTGCTTGATGTTGAATAATCGTATCCTTTAGATATTATTTTTGCTATAGCAGGGATGCCGTATTTGTATGCCTTTTTTTCTTTATTATTTGACCTAACAGCCGTTATTGTAAGAATTAATCCTATAATCGGGAATATAAGAATGAAGAACCTCCAGAGGCTGAACATAAATATTCTTATTGCTTTTATTCTTGCAAGAGATGGTATAAGACTGCTGTACTCTATTGTAACTGAATCCCCTACTAAAAAATCTGATAATAAACTGTAATTATAAGTAATCGAAAAGCCGGTATAAGTATGTTCGTCAATATAATATGAAAATGTAATTTCGTGAGGATTATCATCATCTTTGGAACTAGAATAATCAATATCCTTATACGTTATAGTGCCGGTAGTTATTTTTTTAGAAATATCTATGATTATATCCATAGTCAAATCAATACGAAATATACCAGATGTAGTAATACCTGTTATCAGAAAAGCGATTCCTATTATAAGCATTATTTTTTGTCTGCCCTGATACTTAAATATTAATTCGTTACCACGCTCTGTTGGAATACGCGGTGGTTCCGGAATATTGTTTAATAATTCATTCATTCTAATAATCGTACCTAAAATTAAGTATAATTCAAATTAATATTTTTATGCAAACAAAAGAATCTGAGTATTTAATTGTTATATTTTAAACACCTGTTAGTCGAGTATGGAAAGTATCTTAAAAAAGAAAAAAATACTGAATATCAAACATTTAACGGCACTTATACTAAATTTAAAGATACAATTACAAACAAATTTCTAAAGAGTAATTGTGAATTCTTTACAGTAATAAGATCTAAAGCACCTGTTAAGCTAAAAAACTGCCAGGCTGTAAAAAATAAACCGCAATTATGGATTGAGCTAATATTACTTTTTTTGTTATGATCATCAATATATAATCTAAAAGGAACAAAAATGGCTAAGATATGGCAGAAAAACTATGAAATAAATAAATTACTCGAAGATTTTACAGTAGGTGATGATTATTTGCTTGATATGAATCTGGTTATTCCTGACTGTATTGCAAGTATTGCGCATGCAGTAATGCTGGAAACTATCGGGATACTTTCAAAAGATGAGCTAAAATCTTTAAAGCATAGCCTCATTAAAATAATAGAACTCAGGCAAAACGGAAAATTTAAAATTGAAAAATCCGATGAGGATTGTCATACTGCAATAGAAAATTATTTAATTAAAGAGTGCGGAGATACCGGTAAAAAGATACATACTGGAAGGTCCCGTAACGATCAGGTATTGGCTGCAATCCGGCTGTATTCTAAAGGGTTTTTATTAAGTTTTATGAAATCTTCTGTTTTACTTATTTCCGGGTTAATTAAACTGGCAGAAGAAAACAAAGAAGTCCCAATGCCGGGGCGTACACATATGCAGATTGCAATGCCTTCTTCTGTAGGATTATGGTCTGCGTCCTTTGCGGAAGAATTGTTAGATGTGCTTGAGCTTGTAAAATCTATTTATAATATAAATGATATGTGCCCTCTTGGTTCTGCCGCAAGCTACGGGGTTCCGCTTCCATTAAACAGGGAAATGGTTGCAGAGCTACTCGGCTTTAAAAGGCTTCAGAATAATGTTTTATATGTTAATAACAGCAGGGGCAAAATTGAATCTATGATTCTGGATGCTGTACAGCATGCAGTGCTAACAATAAGTAAACTGGCACAGGAGCTTATTCTTTTTTCCATGCCGGAATTTTCCTACTTTAAACTGCCCGATGAACTCTGCACAGGGAGCAGTATTATGCCGCAGAAAAAAAATCCCGACGGGCTGGAATTAATTCGCGCAAAAGCCTCAACTGTATCTGCCTGTTCTTCTCAGATAAAGGGGATTATAAGTTTTCTACCGACAGGCTATAATCGTGATTTTCAGGAAACAAAGGAGCCGTTTATGCGTGGAATTAAAACAGCTTTAGCTTGTGTTAATATAATGGACCTTACTATAGAAAAACTCGAAATTAATAAGGAAAAATTAATTGCTGGTTTCATACCGGAAATATACGCTGCGGATGCTGCACTTGAACTTGTAGAAAAGGGTATTCCTTTCCGGGATGCTTATAAAGAAATAGGATTAAATATAGGTAAACTTAAAAGCCGGGATCCTATAAAAGCAATAGAAGCAAAAAAATCTTCAGGGACAACCGGCAACCTTAAATTGGAGAAATCAGACGCCCGGATAAAATGTTTTGAGGATTTTATTGAACAACAGGAGAAACATATTTCATCAAGAATAAAGAAATTAGCAGGTAACGAAATCAGGTTATATTGATAACTTACAGAATAGTTCCACACTTATAGTACTTACTTTCTCTAAGAGAAACAAACATATTGTGATGTTAGTAAAATTATTATAGAATCAGGCGGAAAAATGCGCTATCGATGTATCAGAACATAATAATGATATCTCAAGAAATGTTATATGGCCTGGTTTTGTTTTTGAATCGGTAGCGTGTTTTGCAGCCTGAGATCTTAATTATCTTGTATCGCAAAATGTTTTTTTTAAGAATTATTTTCTTCCCGCACAATTACATCCGTAATGCCAAGGCCGGATAGTATCTGTTTAGTTCTTTCTAAATCTTCATTATTTATCTGAGTAATAATTACACGTGTAAAACCTGATGATACACTTTCGAGACGTACAATAAATGACTGCGATTCAAGGAGCTGCTTTAAGTTCCCTGCATTTTCTTCTATGAAAAAGGAGCCTACCTGAATACTCAAAGTTGTATCGATTACAATATTAGGCGCATGCACTTTAATAGGCGGAACTTCTGTTTGTATCACGTTGTTGTCCGTAAGTGTTTCAGATTCAGTAATAACTTCTTGATTATTATCCTTAGTATCTGCTTGAGTTACTGCAACATCTTCATGATTTTCCTGCGCTGTAATCTCAGGTTCTGATGATTCCTGCGGAGGGTTAAGGCCTGCTTGATTTTCTTCTGTTGGATTTGTTTGAGATTGTCCTATTACTTCTATAATTACCGGCGAATGCCCGGAACGTACAAGCCCTATTATTTTTGCCGCTGCCATTGAAAGGTCTATTATCCTTCCTTCTATAAAAGGGCCGCGGTCATTGATTCTTACAATTACAGAAAGATTGCTTTCTATGTTTGTGACCTTAACTAAAGAACCAAACGGTAATGTTTTATGTGCTGCTGTAAATAAATAGGTGTCAAAGATCTCACCGTTTGCAGTTGTTCTTCCCTGAAACTTTCCTCCGTACCAGGAAGCTTCACCTTCTTCTTCATATCCGAATACGGATATGCTTAATATGAGTAATAAAAATATAGCAATTGATTTCATTTCCTGTAGATTATCGGATGAATAAATTTAAGTGCTTAGCTTTTAATGTCCAGATTCAAAATAACTATTATATTTAACTATTAATTTGTACTAATACAAATAATGTATAAGAGACACAGATTACGCTGATTTTAACATTTACTAATAGTTTTTGCATTTTCTTTTGATAATTTCTTTTTTGATGTACAATTCTGATATGAATAAAAATGTAAAAGTATCAACATTTAATGATCTTCTTTCTGCTAAAGATTAGGAGATTGAAGAGGGCAGGGTAATCTTGTAGTTGGATGCTAATAACCGCAAGACAGCTGCAATGTGGCGCATTGGCAGTCATATTTCTACACATATACTTGAACATTCTTAAAAAAGCGGATTATGTTATCTATCTTTTTGATAATCTTTCTAAAGAACTTGGTATAACCAAACGTACACTTTACAGAACAGTAAAGTTCTACAAAGAATATCCGGAGATCGTGACAATGTTGTCACGATTCACCTGGTCTCATTACTTAATACTACAAACTATAGAGGGCAATAGCAAGAGGTTAGAGTATGAAGAACTTATACAAAAAGAAAATCTTAGTGGTAGTCAGCTTCAGGAAGTTGTCAGAAAAGAAAAATCAGAGCTTCTTTCCAAATGTATCAAAACAAATAAAAGTTGATAGAGGCCGGCCTGGTGTTTACAGGCTTAAATAAATAGATGGCATTTTAATAAAAAAATTAGTATTAAAAAATATACTAATTTCATAAATAATTCCTAAAATAATTTCATCGAACGGACTGGGCCTTGCCAAAGTTGGCGACCAATGTGAGCCAATTTGGGCGGAGCGCAGCGGAGCTGGGTACTCGCTGTTGTATGATTTGCTTGGGAGACAATACTCAAACAATGAGAAAATATAAGATGGAATCCACTTATTATTTCTGTAATCTTTAAAAATTTAATTGTAGTTTCAATAGCACTAAATTATGGTACTAAAGTTAATAGCGTCTGTTAATTATTATTTTAACTAGAATTTACAAATTATAGGCTGGCTTTCGCCTAACGCATAATTTCACATATTTCATATATTCAACCAATATTAAGAATTACACGTATCGCGTATAATTCTACTTTAGATTAACTCATTTAGAGTGTCAATTGAATTTTTTAATGTTTTTTTATTGCGCAACATGTGTATAGATTTCAGTTTGTAAATGGATTTTAATTTACATTAACTATTTTATACCCCGCTATATAAATATATATATGAGTCGCACAAAATGAAAGTTCTGTGTGGAAGATAAAGAAGGGAGCAAAATTCCTTTTATTTTTAAGGAGAAAAGAAAAACTCTAACCATTATTTAAAAATCGGTGTAATCCTATTGTCGTAGCAATTATTGACTTTGATTGAAGCATCCATACTAAAACTCTAATGAAAATCTGTGTTAATCCTGTAAATCCGTGTCAAATTTATAATTGCTGCTTTTTAAACCATATCTCTTGAAAAATAAAATAACTTGCTCTATACTCTCATACACTATGAAAAAGGAAAATAATAAGAAAAAAAGGTCTTTTCACTGGGCAGATATAAATGCAGAAAAAATTATCCGTGAAAAAGGTGAGAAAGATATTTATGTTTGCGCATCCGGTATTACACCTTCCGGAACAGTGCATATAGGAAATTTCAGAGAAATTATATCGGTAGACCTGGTAGCAAGGTCATTGCGCGAAATGGGCCGGAATGTAAGGTTTATTTATTCATGGGACGATTATGATGTTTTTAGAAAAGTGCCGGTTAATATGCCCAGTCAGGAGGAACTTAAAAAACATTTAAGAAAACCGATTACTTCTACACCGGACCCATACGGAAAAGAAGAGAGCTATGCAAGGCATAACGAAAAAGAGGTTGAAGATCTTCTTCCTGTTGTAGGAATTAATCCTGAGTTTATTTATCAGTCTAAACAATACAGAAGTTCTGTATATGCTGAAGAAATGAAGACTGCATTAGAAAAAAAAGACTCTATTATAAACATATTAAATGAACACAGGACAACACCGCTTCCGGATGACTGGTCACCTGTTTCTATATTCTGCAGCAAATGCTTAAAAGACACTACAGAAATTAAAGGAGTGGATAGCGGATATAAAGTGAGCTATCATTGCGAATCTTGCGATAATAAAGAAAAGGTAGATTTACGCGAAACTTCCTGCTGTAAGCTTTTCTGGAGAATAGACTGGCCGATGCGCTGGAAAAAAGAAGGTGTGGATTTTGAACCTGCAGGAAAGGATCACCATTCAGAAGGAGGCTCTTTTGATACAGCAAAGAAAATTGCAAAAGAGATATATTCCCACGAGCCTCCCGTAACTTTCCAGTATGATTTTATCAGTATTAAGGGAAGGGGAGGAAAGATCTCTTCTTCTTCCGGAGAGGTTGTCAGCCTTAAAGATGTTCTGGATGTGTATCAGCCGGAAATTGTAAGGTATATGTTTGCCGGTACAAGGCCAAATTCAGAATTTTCGATTTCTTTTGATCTTGATGTAATAAAAATATATGAAGATTATGATAAATGCGAGCGCATTTTTTACGGTATAGAACAGGTTTCGGAAAAGCGGCTGGAAAAGGAAAAAAGAATTTACGAACTTTCACAGGTAAATGAAGTACCGGAGTATATGACAAAGCAGCTTGGATTCCGGCATTTATGCAATCTGCTTCAGATTCATAATGGAAATATTGATAATGTGTTTGAATATATGGAATTAAAGGACATTAAGGACTTTATAATCCCTGCGAGTATAAAATCTGAAAGATTAAAAGAAGAGCTGGATGAAAAGGATTTTGAAAAATTGCTGGCTAAAGTTAGAACAAGGGCAAAGTGTGCCTGGAACTGGATAACCCAATTCGCACCGGAGAATTTCAGGTTTCAGCTGCGTCCGGAGGATTCTGCACACGTTGAAATAACAGATAAGGAAAAACAGGTATTAAAAGCATTGGAAAAAGAAGTTGACAATAATCTCGACAGACATAATGAGCAGAGCCTGTCCGAAGCAATTTATTCAATTTCCCAGGAGTTAGAAATTCAGCCAAAAGATATATTTAAATTAATGTACAGAATCCTGATTGGCAAAGAGATGGGCCCCAGGCTTGCAGGATTCATGCTGATAATCGGCAAAGACAGGCTATTAAAGCAGTTTAGACCGTATATTTAGGCAATTATTATATATCTGAATAAGTTAAACTTACTCATTTTAAAATTTTTTTTTCCGATAATAATAATAAAAGAAAATCATTATCAGGATAAATAATTATAATGAAAAATGAAAATACGCTGGATGAGCGCGTTATCAAACTTGAAAAAAAAGTAAAAAGCTTTAATACAAGAAATAAAAAGCTCAGAAAATTATTAGATGTTACAAAATCAATAATGGCAGAAACAGATATTAATAAACTTATCAATCTGCTATTAAGAAAAACAGCGGAAGTTGTTAAAGCGGACAGAAGTACACTTTTTCTAATAGACAGAAAAAACAATGACGTTTATTCCAGGGTATTTATCGGAGATGAAGTTAAAGAGATTCGTTTTCCTATGGGCAGGGGGATTGCAGGTTATGTTGCAAAGACAGGAGAAATTGTAAATATTTCCGATGTTTATAATGACCCGCGATTTAATCAAGATGTAGATAAAAAAACAGGTTATACAACAAAATCATTACTTACGATGCCTATCAAAAACCTGGAAGGGAAGATAGTAGGTGTTACTCAGGTCCTTAATAAGAAGGGCTACAACAGATTTACAAAAGAAGACATACAGTTATTAACAGCTTTTTCATCCTTAATTGCAATATCGATAGAAAATGCTTTAAATGTAGAGCAGATAAAAAAGACTATGCACGCTTTTGAATATTTTGTACCGCCAAAATATTTAAAAAGGATACTAAAAGATGGAATAGAGAATATACATCTCGGCCAGGGTGAACGCTGTGAATTAACGATACTGTTTTTGGATATAAGAGACTTTACAACACTTTCTGAAAATATGACGTCAGATGACATTGCGAAGTTTTTAAATAACTATTTCGAGCAGATGAATACAATTATTTCCGGTAATAATGGTGCTATTGATAAATTCATAGGTGATGGATTTATGGCTATTTTTGACAGTGATGATCCCTGCGATGCAATAAACAGTGCGGTTCAGATAAAAGAGCATTTAATTGAATACAATAAAATCAGAGTTAAATACAACAGAACTCCTTTAAGAATTGGAATAGGTATTAGTACAGGCGATGTAACAATAGGTACTATAGGCTCAAAAGACAGAATGGACACTACTTCCGTTGGTAATGCGGTAAGTACTGCCAAGCGTATAGAAACATTAACAAAAACATATAGGCTCACAATTCTTGTAAGTTATTCGACAGTTTATAAAATTCATGACAACAAAGATTTATTAATAAGAGAAATAGATTCTATCCGGATTAAAGGAAGAAAAGCACCCGAAGTTATTTATGAAGTGTATAATGTTGATAATGAAGAAATCGTAAGAAAAAAGCAGGAGAGTTACGCGGACCTTCTGCAGGGGATTTCCTATTATAAAGCAAGATTATGGGATGAAGCAATTTCCGCGTTAAAACGCTGTTTTGAAATATTTCCGAAAGATACAGTCGTATTAAATTATATACGAAGATGTAAGTTTTATAAGAAGAATCCTCCTGATAATGACTGGGACGGCACTGTTCCTTCCGGTGAGAAATTTATTTTATAGAATAAAATCAGTAAAACCATAGATGCACTGCCAGACCTGAGACTGGATTTTGTTTCTGTTACACTCAGTGCAGGTGGTTCGACAAAAGATGGATCGTCTCAACTCTTAAAGAAATTAAAAAAGGAAAAGACCCTGGAGGTAATTGATTATTTTGCAGCCTGAAATACTAATTTACTTTAAAATCGTTATTATGCCCTTTGGGTGCAAATTGATTTAATATATTTTCACTTGACCATTCTATTATTCTGTCATTAAATAGAAAAATAAAAAAATGTAGGCATAATTTATTTAAAAAGGAAGTAATTTTATGAAATATTTAAGTATCTTTATTTTAATTCCTTTAATGATTTTAATTTCATGTCAAACAGAATCCAGGGACGAGGAAATTGCACTTAAACCTTTAGTTACTCCGGAAAGCCATGAAGGATTAATTACTTTCCAATCCGGCGAGGTTTTTTATAGCAGAAACGATGAGTGGGAAGAAGCTATGATCGGAGATACTATTCTAAAAGACGATTATATTAAAGTACTGGAAAGTTCGTTTTGTGAAATACAGTTTGGAAATAAATCTGTAATTAGAATTCAGGAAAATACAGTTATTAAGATCCGGGATATATTACATTCCACTTCAGACTATAATATAGAAACAGATATTATTTTCGGAGCTATTTTATGTAAACTGGAAAAACTTAGCGGTACTGAGAAATTTAATATTGTATCAAATACATTAACATTGGGTGTAAGAGGTACAGAATTCCTTGTTCAGAAAAACTCGGAACATACTACAGTAGCAGTATTAACCGGTACTATAGCTATTATACCTCATGATAATACGCAGGAACAGGTACTTATTACAGAAAAAGAACAGATTTCTGTAAATAATGAATCAGGTAAAATTGGCAACATTAATACAGTTTCATCAGAAATTTTAAAAGAACTGCAAAAAATAGAACAAATAGAATTAATTAATCTTCAGAAGGAAAATCAGACAGAACTTGTTAAAATAGTTTTATTAGTAGAACAGGTAAATGCGGAAATTTATAACAATAACAAACTTATTGGAATTGGGAATTATTCCGGTGTATTTAATCATGGAGATGCTATTAATTTTATTATCAAAAAAAGAGGTTACAAAGATACTGAACTTACAATTGAAGCAGACAGGGATATAAAAGTACCTTACACAGTAGATCTGGAATTAAGCAATATAAATGATATACCATCTAATAGCCAGGAAGAAAATCAGGAGCTTACAGAAATACAGAATCAATTATTAGAATTAAATAATCTGTATAATCAGTTAAAAGAAGAACTTGATTCTGAACTGGCAAAAGGTATAACTCTGCAGAATGAAATACAAAATATGAGAACGGAAAATCAGGAATTAATAGAAAGTATCGAAAGTAAAGAAACAGAAATAAAAGATTTAGAGGGTGAATTAAATGAAAATGAAGAGATTGTAGAAGCTTTAAGAAAAGTTCTTGGAGTAGAGTAAATAGTTGAATCAATTGGATCTAATGTACTAATCTATCTGTTTTTATTTCTAATTTATTATGACGCCGTAATACTTCGCAGCGCTGCTGCGGGATTTCTTTATTAGCCGGAGTTATATTCTTACTTGCATAAGAAAATCTTTAAATTCTTATTCACATTTTCGTAATTATTAGTATATTAGTTTATATACTTTAATTGCAGGAATAATTATTGACAACTGGAAAAAAAAGCTGCTGCCAATCTGGTATTGCAGACAAACCTTATATTATAGGCAGAACTCAGTCTGGCAAAATACCTGTAGTCTCTTCCGAACTAACATTAAAGGATAGGCTTGGAGCCCTTAAAGTAAGGCTCAGTATAAATAGAATGAATTATAAAATAGAGCCTGGTTTATACGGAATTGGGAATCCGGATAAAGGTTCTAATGTTTTTATATCATGCAATTATAAACTGAGTTTTGATATCTTAAGAAAGGATTTAGCAGGAATTGATGCGTGGATTATGGTACTTGATACAAAGGGCATAAATGTATGGTGCGCAGCAGGGAAAGGAACTTTTAGTACAGAAGAACTTGTTAATAGAATTAAAACTTCAAAGTTAGAAAAAATTGTAGAGCATAAAAGAATAATAGTGCCCCAATTAGGTGCTCCGGGGATTTCCGCGCATTCTGTACAAAAAGAAACAGGATTTAGAATAAAGTATGGGCCTGTGAGGTCTTCTGATATTAAGGAATTTATAAAGAGTAATTATAAAGCAACAGCAGATATGCGCCTTGTAAAATTTACTTTAAAAGACCGGCTTAAATTGGTTCCTGTGGAATTTGTAGGAAACCTTAAAATATTTAGTATTCTATTGCTTGTTTTTTTTATTCTATCCGGAATAAATAAATCCGGTTATTCAGTAGAATTAATGCTTTCTAAAGGAACCTTTTCTTTAATTGTTTTAGGTTCCTCTTTTTTACTAATTTCTGTTTTAGGCCCGATGCTTCTTCCCTTTATTCCAGGGAGAGCATTCTCGCTTAAAGGTTTCATTATAGGCCTGTTAACAGTAACTCCTGTAATATTATTAAGTATATTTAATCTAAATGTTTTATCTAAAATCAGCTTTGTATTACTTATATCTGTAATTGGATCTTATTCTTTGATGAATTTTACTGGTTCTTCTACGTATACATCTTTATCCGGTGTTGCCAGAGAAATGGGCTTTGCTGTACCTCTTCAGTTAGCTGCTTTAATAGGCGGTACAGTACTTTTTGTTTTAAGCAGTATATTGATTTAAAAGGAGGGTTAATATGAAATTGAAATATTTGAAAAATGTAGTAACTTTAAAAAAATTCCAGGAAAAATGTACTGGTTGTAAAATGTGCTTATACGTATGTCCGCAAAATGTGTTTGAATTAAATGATAAGAAAGTGATAATTGCGCGAAAAGATGACTGTATGGAATGCGGCGCGTGTACGAAAAACTGTGCGTACGATGCTCTTTACGTTAAAAGCGGTGTTGGCTGCGCGTCAGCAATTATTTATGGAAAGCTTAATAACACAGAGCCGAATTGTGACTGTTCTAAAACTGACAGTGCCTGCTGCTAATTTAACAAGACAATAAACTAGCTTCTCACAAAGGCACAAAGAGCGCAGAGGATTTTGTATAAATCTTCATTTTAAAGCCGATGTAATTAGATATTAATGATAATAGAATTTAAAATAACATTATTGGACTATCTTCTTTGTGGCCTTAGTGCCTTTGTGAGAAATTTACTAAATAAGTATTATAAGCATCTGTAGTTTAGTACTATAAACATGTTTCAATTTATTTTTCCAGTAAGCCTTCAACATAGGCTCGAAGAAGAAAATCCAGAAATACATACCATTCGCCTCTGGAATCAAGCTCATTAAGCCTTAACATATCAAGATTAAAATGGTGGCAGTTATAAAATAAAGTATATTTTTGATAAGTTGGGAAAAAATCAAAAATAAATCCGAGCCTGCTTACATAACTTTCGAATCTATCTCCTGATGCTATTTCATTTTCTTCTATATGCATGATTGTATTAACAAGATTCTCTTCCGTTGTTCTAAAAGACCATACGTCAATATCAAATGCATAATTAAAATAAGGCTTAGCCTCAGTAATAGAAAAGGAATCCGGTATGAATGTTCTTTCTATTACCCCTTCTGTTTCAATAAAAAGTGTGGGGAAGATATCTAAGAAAGTCCTGTTCATATCGAGGTACCAGGACTTTTCCGCGAATGTGTAATGAACAAAAGCATACTCCCAATATGCTTTACTGTATATTCTACTAAAAAGATTATTGTAATTCGGAATAAGCACTCCGGAATGAAAACCGTCGCTTAACAGGTAAATAGACGGTTTATAATCAATAACACCGTTTCCATTCAGCCCGGTACTGTAAATAAAAAAGATCAAGAGAGTAAGGCCTGTTAGTAGTATTATTAAAAACAGGATTAGAAGAGTTCGTTTTACAGGTTTATTCTTAAAGGGTAAATTCATACCGATTTTTTAAACTTATTGCTTTTTATAAATATATTCTATAAAAGAATTAGCAGGTTTGTAGCTGAACGTGCATATACTTGCATTTATATAATCCGTTTCCGAATCTGAAAATGTACCGTATCCTTCATGTATATGTCCAAAAATATGGACTTTTGGCTTTATCCTCTTAATGGCAGAATAAAGTTCTTCGCAGCCCGCATAGATATTACGGACTGTTTTATCCAGTATTTTATGAGGAGGGCCATGTGTAATAAGAACATTAGTATTTTGTGGAATAAGGTCCCACTTCTTTTTTATTTCCGGACCTCTTTGCAGATTGAATGCCCAGTCATAAAACCATGGCTGCCAGGGGCTTCCCCAGATATTTATTCCTTCTATTTCTATGCCGCTGTCCTCCAGGTAGGTGCAGTTAGTAAGATGCTTGACAGCTTCCTCTTTGTTATTTTCCAGGCAGAAATCGTGGTTTCCGGCAATTATAATTTTGTACTTGTGGGGTAGAGAACCAATAAAGTTGTTAAAATCTTTTACTTCACTTATATTTCCTTTTCTTGTTATGTCTCCTCCATGAATCAGAATATCTCCGTCCGGTACATTTAAACCTCTATGAAGACCGTGTGTGTCGCTGATTACTATAATTTTTATTTCCATTTAAACAACCTGACAAAGCAAACTATATTTTTTTTATTTACAAAATACAATAGCATAATTGATAAATAAAGAATTTATTGTATAATTACTATTATGAGAAGAGCAATTATATTTTTATTTATATTTAGTTTACCTTTCTTATATTCTGATGATTTTTGGGATTACTTTGATATAGGATATGATTATTATAATGAACAGGATTACAGCAGGGCTGTTCAGTATTTTGAAATGGCATATAATTTTAATCCTGACAATTTTAATGTTAATCTTATGTTATCTGTTTCGCACTTTTATCTGAATGAATTTGAAGATGCTGAATTTTACTGTAATAATGCCCTTGCAATAAATCCGGATGATGAAAGTTCAAAAAGGATGCTTTCTGCAATATTAATTGCGAAAATGGGAGATTTTGAGTTTAGTGATCAAGCAACTGGTGATTATATAACCAATGAACATGTTGTAGATAAGTCGTGTATTTATATAGAAGATATTCCTTTATTTATAGATAGAGGGGTACTAGAGGTTAGAGGAACAAGGCTTTCGAATGCAAGTTCACTTTATTTTGTAATCGGCCTTCCTTCGGGCTGGGTAGAGTTTCCTGAAGCAGATTGGTATGGTGATGACTTTAGTTTAAAATATAATTTTTCACAAAGAGGAACATATACCTTAGAGATTGTTGCTTCTCATGTGGATACAGGGGGAAAGCCTGTTGTTATTGCGGAAATTTGTGTAGATACAGAGGGGCCAGTAGAGTACAAAATATTTCCGGATTATCCTATAACTTCAATTTATCAAGCTGAAAGAGACCATTTAAAAGAAATCAATGATATAAGAAGAAGCTTTGGTGTGCAGCCTCTTATCTGGGATCAGGAATTATCTGATGTCGCAAGAGGACATTCGGAAGTTTGTGCTGCGCATAATATTATTGCGCATAATACACCGTGGGATGGAACCCCCTGGGACAGGCTGCAGGCTGCAGGCTTGGATGGTGCAGCAGAAAATGTTGGAGCTGGTCTTACAGTGGGACAATCCATGACCGGTTTATACCGTTCTCCGGCACATAGGGCTTCATTGATAAATTCCAATAATACAAGAATAGGAATTGGTTGTGCCCAGGCAGACAATGGACTGTATATATTCACAATTTTGTTACAATAATCATTTATGGAAGTAAGATGCCCATTCTGTGGCAAGCAGAATAATACAGAAAAATCAAAAAAGTCCGAAGAAAGAAAAATAAAGTGTATACATTGCCATAGGATGTTTTTACTTGAATCAAAAAAAATATTATTCTGGATAAATTATGAAACACATATTTTATAATTATAATATAATTTAATTATGAAAAAGATAGGATTTAAATCTATAATCACTGATTTTTTTAATGAAGTGCTTCTTTATTCCGGGCAGTATACTTTATTTTAAATTTTAGTAGTGACGGTATTTTCTACTTTAGTAATTTTGGACATACTTTCCTGCTGTTTGCATTAATTGTTCAGACTTTTATTTTAGTTAAATGGGACAACCGTCCTTTAATCAGGTTTTTTGGCTCTCTTATTGCTCCGCTTTTTTATACTATAGTAGAAATTCCGGAAGCAAGTCTGAAAAAAAAGAGGTTTGTATTCTTTTTTCCGATATTAGAAGCTTTTCTTCTATAAGTGAGAGCACATATTTAAACCTTTCTTCCCTGGAGCAGATAAATTTTAAGTTTCTGGGAAATGTAGTTTTATGTGGAAAAACGGAGCCCTTTAAAGTTTACATTAAAATCTAAGCTTCTTCTATTATCTTTATACCAAGTTCTTTTAACTGTGCTTCATCTATTTCCGACGGGCAATCGTCCATTGGTGATGCTCCGACTGTATTTTTCGGAAATGCAATTACATCACGTATTGTGGATTCCCCGGCCATAAGCATTAAAAGTCTGTCTAAGCCCGGTGCGATTCCTCCATGCGGCGGAGGTCCGTATTTAAATGCTTCCAGCAGGAATCCGAATCTTTTTTTTGCTTCTTCTTCTTCAAAACCCACAATATTGAATATTCTCTTTTGAAGTTCCGGATCGTGTATTCTTATAGAACCTGATGCAAGTTCAACTCCATTACATACAAGGTCATAAAGATCCCCCTTAACTTCTTCCGGATTTTCCTCTAAAGTATCCAGGTATTGAGCCTGCGGCATTGTAAACATATGGTGAGCTGTATCCCATTTTTCTGCATCCTCATTCCATTCGAACATTGGAAAGTCTATTATCCAGCAAAATTCGAATATTTCAGGATCTATAAGCTTTAGGTCTTTTCCAAGCTGATTCCTAACAGCTCCGAGAGATGCGCATACTGTTTTCCAGTCAGAACCAACAAACAGAATTAGGTCGCCTTTTTTGGCATTTAATGTGCTAAGTATTTCTTTTTCCAGTTCTTTGTCTTCTGAATAAAACTTTGAAATACCACCTTCCAGTCCGTTTTCTGTAACTTTCATCCACGCAAGCCCCCTGGCTCCGTATACTTTTGCAACTTCCTCTAAGTCTGTAATATTTTTTCTTGAATAATGTGCGCAGTCGGGAACAACTATCGCCTTAACAGCGCCTTTAGCTGCAGCGCGTTTTTCAGTATCATCATTATCCCCTAATATATCCTTAAATACCTGAAAATTTCCTTTGGGAACAAATGGAGCAAAGTTCTGGAATTTCAGGTCAAACCTTAAATCCGGTTTATCAGAGCCATAGAGTTCCATTGCTTCAGCGTATGTGAGCTTTTTAAAAGGTGTATTGATTCTTTTAGAAGAATCATCCTTGTAAATTGTGCTTTTAAAAATATAATTAAAAAGCCCTTCTATAAGCTCAAATACATCTTCTTTAGAAACAAAACTCATTTCTATGTCTATCTGGGAATGTTCCGGCTGTCTGTCACCCCTTGCGTCTTCGTCCCGGAAACAATGAGCAATCTGAAAGTATTTATCAAATCCGGAAACCATTAAAAGCTGTTTGTAAAGCTGCGGAGATTGAGGTAAAGCATAGCACTTGCCTTTATGTATTCTTGATGGAACAATAAAGTCTCTTGCGCCTTCCGGTGTGGATTTAATTAAAGATGGCGTTTCTATCTCATAAAAACCCTTTGATTTTAAATACTCTCTTGCAGAAAATGCTACTTCATGGCGCAGTCTGATATTTTTCTGCATGGAAAAAGAGCGCAGGTCTAAGTATCTGTATTTAAACCGCAAATCTTCTCTTGCATCGCTTTTTTCATCTATCATAAACGGCAATACTTCGCATTTAGAAAGAATTACAAGCTCATCTGCGTGTAATTCTATTTCGCCTGTAAGCATGTCTTTATTAATCATATTAAGAGGTCTTTCAATAACAATACCTTTTACAGCAATGCAGTATTCTAACTTTAGCTGTTCTGCCATTTCTGTTAATTTGTTATCTATATTTAAATCTATTACTATCTGCGTAATTCCATATCTGTCGCGGAGGTTTATGAATTTTACTCCTCCATGATCGCGTACTCTATGCACCCATCCATTAAGTACAACTATTTTGCCGGTAAACTCTTTATTTAATTCGCCGCATGTTACGGTTCTTTTCATTTCTTTCATAAAAAGGAATCTAACATTATTGAAGGTTTTCTTGCAAGTAGTTTCTTATGAAAGCTATTTGAAATGTTTTATTTAATATTGATATATCATATATTATTTAAACAAATTTATAATCTTTTCACCTAAAATATCCGCCTGTTCACCGAATATTTCTTCTTCAGCTTTTTCTAATTCGCCTGATTTAAATAAATCATTATTGTATATAGTTTTACTAAATAACTTATCTGATGCCAGTACTGCTGTTGTTTGTGAATCCACTAAAATAAAATCTATAACTGAACTTATTTCATATTCTGTTCGTAATATCATAGTCCAGTTAAAAAATTTATCAGAATCAATTACAAATACAATTACATATTCACATAGTGTTCTAACGCCTAATTCCTGAATTGTTGTAAAGGACACTGTACTTGTTAATAAAAAATCCGGAATTGGGACTATTCTGTCTATAATTTGGGTTCCCTTTAAATTCTCAATTACTTTGGATATAAAAATCTGTTCGGCATTACTTCTTCTATACCCGTCTGTTATTATTATAACAGCAACATCAACAGGAAATTCTGCTGGAGGCACTGTGGAGGTTATTGATTCTATCTGCTCTTTTGAAAGGCCGCCTTCCTGCAGTGTGATTGTTCCGGTTACAAATTCATCATTACGAAATTGTGCAGTATCATAAGAAGAATGAGTTGCGCAACCAGTTATGATGATTGATAGCAAAATTATAAATACTAATAGGTATTTCATAAAACGTCTCCTTTCTTTATCTATATCATACTTTATCAATAATTATATTCAGTGACAAAGTAATGATTATTACTCTAATATTATCACTGTTCTATATATTTTCTAAAATATTTTTGTATATGATTATTCCGTACCGTGGAAGAATTTTACAAAAATAGTAAAAATGTAAGGCCCATTGGTATTAAGTAAAAACTAAAATAATGGAATTTACCGCTTTTTATAATTTTTAATAATAGAACAAGAGAAACAAGCCCCACTATAAAAGAAGAAATCATCCCGGCAGCTATTACTATTGGCTCAACATTTATTATTTCAAGATCTTTTATATCAAGAATTAACGCACCAAGGATCGCAGGAATTGATATTAAAAATGAAAACTCACCAGCTTTTTCTCTTGTTATGCCTGCACCAATTGATGCAGTAATAGTAATGCCTGATCTGGAAATACCCGGAAAAACACCAAGCCCCTGGGCAATACCGGTTATAAGGCCATGTTTTGTATTAAGTTCGTGATATTCTTTTTTGCCCTTAAAAAATTTGGATGCAATTAGAATAATTCCTGTTACTATAGAAAGTGATGCAACTGCCTTATAATTTAAAGGATAAACATCTAAAAACTTTTTAACTATCAGGCC
>SDBV01005003.1_pt1 | contig 18841 bp, 11 predicted proteins | sample 2277081 | NCBI WGS metagenome assembly SDBV01 (sample SAMN10402039, study PRJNA504765) | marine sediment metagenome | isolation source: marine sediment core GS10_PC15, 223 cmbsf | place: Arctic Ocean: Southern Knipovich Ridge | collected 2010
AATTCAGACGAAGTATTACGCCGACGAATTAAAGAGCATTATGGATTATTATCCTAACACAAATAAGCAAGTAAATAAATAGAAAAAAATAAAAAGATTAAAAGTTAAAATTTACTCAATTTATCTATATTTTACATTAAAGAACGTTTTCTCTTCTTTTTATTCAACGAATAACCGATTCCAGCAGTTGTTACTAAAGCAATTACTAAAATAGCCGCAGTTTGGAACCCTGGGATTTGGACTCCCTCCACAATAGGGGGGCCAACAAATCTAGCGAATGCATATGTTCCTCCTCCTATTAGTACATTATACTCCCAATCTTTATCTACTGCATATCCCCACTGGGAATGAGAGATAAAAATGTCCGAATATTGATGGACTTGAAAGTGTCTGGTCAAGTTATCCCAAAGCTCTTGACCTTCAGATCTATTCACAAACCAAGCTCTGTCTGCCCAATCGTCTACGGTAGCATTATAATTAAATCCATTGTTAATCAGTGCACTGTATGGAAAGAGTGAATAAGAATAGGGTTCATACGGAACTCCGGGGCTCTTAATATAGTATTCGATGAATGGTGCAAATGCAACGTCAGAACCAGGCCAGTTAGAGGGGACTCCGTGAGATGTGAACCATGGGACTGCTCCTACCAATCCCCCAGAAAACAATACAGTGTAAATATCTGGTTGTACCTCTAAGAGAGGATCAGGTGCTCCATTAGCGCCGCCCAATACCAGCCCTATATCTTTAATAGAATTAGCAAATACACTTGCCTTGTCAACAGAGTCAGAATCCCAAAGGAGCTTAAATTCAAAGATGGGATTAGAATTTGCAATACTAACCCAATCTGCAGTTGCATTATTGATATCTAAATTTCTAGCTGCGACTTTTGAAGCCCAGAAAGGATCATCAATGAGAGCTTGTCGTGCTATGGTGAGATTATGATAAGCAAGAGGTATCTCTGAGTTATAGAATTCATTTGTAGGGTTAAGAAAACCCCCAGATCGTACTCCACGTCCTTCCAGGATAGAATTAAGATATATATCATAATCAAACGCGTAACTAACCGCTTTCCTCATAGCTCTATTAATTCCATCAACATGAATTGTTCCATCATCATCAATGTCCTCCAAAAAACTCAAGTCTCCAGCTATTCCGTCAGGATCTGTTAAATTATAGACCGATGGACCCGCGTCTGCCCAGGTTTTCCAATACGTTTCATTGATAGCATTCAATGTAATAAAATTGCGATCATTACTAATTCCTCCAATAATGTAATTAACATCAGGATCAGCAACCATGTCATCATAGAATGATGATTGACCTGTATCACCGGCATAATCTATTGTTCCTGTAACCATGGCTAAATTTATTGAGTTATATCCTGCTTGACTTAATGGAAAGGTAACTATAGCAATTACTGGGGGCACGGTAAAATTATCAGCTTGCATGGCAGTTAAATTCCACCAGTTTTCATATCTTAATAATTTACCTGTTTGCGTTACCTCATCGTGCTTGATAAATCTATAAGGCCCCGTACCAATCAAATGCCCCGGGAATCCCGTAGAAGGATAATTTCCCCCAGAAACATCTGGTTGTGGAAACCCAGGATTATCTCCCAAACCTACCATTGGTATTTCAGAATAGGCTTTATAGGCATCCATTGAAACTATGGTAAAAGAGTCAACATATAGAAGAACACTACTCCAATCATTAAAGTAAACTCGAATTTTTCCTCCTCCGACACCTAAGGGTCCTTCGTCCTCAATTATAGTCACATTTCTAATTCTGCTATATGTACCATTATAATACGTCGAATAAAGGTTGAGAGGATCATCTGGAGGTGTTTGTGTAAATCCATACTCACCGTATGATGCAGGTTGTCCAATAAATTGTGATACATTCCAACTGTCAGTTTCATATGCAGACCAGCGCTTAGCGGGTAACCAAAAACTATACATTGATTTATATATTGCATCCGACAGATGCTCGGGTTTTAATGCACCAGTTATATTTCCAGAGAGTAATATTTGACGATCAATATTCCATTTTGCAACCGTTGCGTTAAATTCAGACCCATCGTGAAACGTAACATTCTCTCGCAAAGTTAAGTCTAATGCCTTAACACCGCCTGTCATCATAAAAGGACCGTCTGGATGGTTATTCATCTCATCTCCCCATGGAATTAATTCCCATTCTGTTGCAAGTCCTGGGATCATATCGGCATAGTCACCTGACCAATTAAAAGGTTGTATCATAAACGGCTCAACAGTTTCCGCCGAATAAACAGCACCGGCAAATCCTGCTGAGGCTATAATACTATCCCAATTTCCTATAGCCCCCCCATTCACCCCTACTTTGAATGTAGGTATTGCTGCTGTTCTAGGTGTAGGTTGAGCTATTACAGGAAAAGATGGTAAAAAAATTGCACTTACTAAAAGTAAAAAAATTAATTTAGTCGAGAATTTTCGCATATTTTTCATCTTTTTATTTAAAAGTTTAGTTAAGAATGATTGTGATGAGTAACTATTTAAATATTTCACATAATCAAGGAAATAATCCACATAATCAAGGAAATATTTCACATAATCAATGTTTGTGCAAAATGATAAAACACCAACAATAAGGTATTAAATAGAAATTTCCTTTTCTATAAATATTATAATTTGAATGAACGATTTTTATTATCGAAAAAATAAAACATGAATAAAGATAATACCAAAATTAAAGAAAAGCGCTTTTTGACAAATGATGACGAAGCAAAGGGTCATTTTCATACAGATTGGGGAAGGCAAGGAGTAGTTATTTTTGCATACATTGCTGTTTTATTAGGCTACTTTGGAATTGTCGCAAATATAATTTTAATAGATGATATTGGTTATTGGATCCCTTATACCGAAATGGATCCTACGATTTTGATTTGGACATGGAAAGTCTATCCACAAACTTTTTACTTACCAATTTTATTAATATTTTTAATAAGCTTTTTATTAACTTATAAGGAAGATATTCCCCATTATGGGATAAAAGCTTCATTATGGCTAGTACCACTATTAATAACTGAAGGCTTTTTGTTTTATTGGATAATGTTTGGGTTCTCTGCTGAACCATTCATTTTACAATTTGCTTCTGGGGAGGGTTATTTACAAATTTTAATATTATACGCGTGTACTTTTACTGGGGCCTTATGTGGGATGAAATTCAAACAATTTAAAAAAATAAGAAGAAGAAGATTATAAACAAAAAAAAGTAATTATAAGATAAGAAGGAGTAATAAATTGGCCCGACAAGCAACCAATATGGTAAAATATATCATTAAACGAATTCTTTTAATGATTCCGATGTTAGTAATTGCTTTAATAATGACATGGATTTTATCACACATGATGACAGTAAATCCTACACTGAATAGAGTAGGTATTACAGATCCATATGCTCTTGAAATGGAGAGACAAAGAGTTGGATATTATGACCCCTGGTTTGTTAAACTCGCTCTTTTTTTAAGAAATTTCTTTACTGGGGATTGGGGTGAAAGTTATATACTCAAGCCAGGAAAACCTGTCATTACACTTATTAGTGAGATTTTTCCTAAGACTATTGAATTGATGATACTTCCATCGATTATAGCTCCAATTATTGCTGTCAAACTTGGGGCTAAAGCAGCAAGTAACAAGGACCAAGCAAAAGATAGCATTATTCGTTTTATTTCGATAATCGGAGCAGCTTTTCCAGTTTTTTGGTTTGCAGCCGTTACTCAAGTTGGTTTTGGTGTTTATATAAACGAAATGACAGGTGGTCAACTTAATGTACCCGTTATGTTAACAAATTCAGCAGGTTTTTTATCCCCAGCCCCCACAGGTGGATTTAAAACAAACTTCCGAATAATTGATGCCATTATATACAATGATCAAGCTTTTCTATGGGACACAATCTTACATTTGATTCTTCCGTCAATATGTATGACTTTTATTGGATTATCGGGATTAACGGCGCTAACACGCTCAAGCATGTTGGAAGTGTTGGATCAAGATTATATTAGAACTGCCCGTGCAAAAGGAGTTGAAGAAGACACGGTTATTAATAAACATGGATTACGGAATGCCCTACTCCCATCAAGTGACAAAATCATTGGAAGTTTCTTGGGAGCATTTCTAGGATCACTTTTTATTGAGTCGGTTTTTGCTTACGAAGGGTTTGGGTATTATCTTATCCAATCAATTCTTCAGGGAGATTATTTGGTCCTTACTGGTTTAACGGTATTCACCGTAATATTTACTCTTGTTGGGACCTTAATCTCTGATGTAGCGTATACAATTATCGATCCGAGGATAACATATAAATAAAAATTATTTAAAATATGATTTAAAATATGACTGAACAAGATGTAACAATAGAAGAAGTAGATTATAAGGATTTTTCCGTAGGTGGTAAGAAGAAGTGGGTAAACCTAATTAAATTTTATTTACTTCCTACTTGGCGTAATCCAGAATTTACTGCTTATGAAGATCAAATTGAAAAAATAAAATCAAAAAGACGCATGTTCCGTCGCCTTCTTACTCCCTTGACAATTATTGGAGTATTAATGCTTGTTTTTATATCAATATTAGCAGTATATGGTCCTTGGTTAACCGAGATTCCGTTGCAAGAAGTATTATTGCCATTTATACCTTCTGACACGCTCCCTTTCGAGGATCCGACTCCAGGACATCCACTCGGAACAACGAAATACGGCTTTGATATTTATGCTCGAATAATTTGGGGTGCTAGATCTGCAATGGGATATGCATTTATTCCAGTAATTATATCAATGGGATGTGGGCTTATTTTAGGTACAATTTCAGCTTATTTTGGTGGCCCAGTAGATTATGGTATAATGCGTTTTGTTGATCTAATGTATGTATTACCAATGGGAATTTTAACTTTTATTCTTATTCCCATGCTTGGTAATGATATGATGAATATGCTTGTAATTTTTGGGATACTCGGTATTCCAGGTAATATAAGGTTTATGCGAACAATGGTGTTGGCAGTAAAAGAAATGGTTTTTGTAAAGGCCGCAAAAACAGGTGGTGCTCGTAAATTCAAAGTCATGTTTAAACATATAGTACCAAACGCGATATCTCCTATAATAATTAGTGTCTTTTGGGGAGCTGCGGGTACCATTTTAGGTTTAGCGGGGCTTAGTTTTCTTGGTCTAGGAGACCCAACAGTTGCAACCTGGGGAACTGATATTAATTGGGGTGGCGAACGCTTATTAACTGCCAGATGGGCAGCAATCTTACCGGGTATTTTTCTCGGAATAACATCTGCTGGGTTTATGTTAGTAGGAGATGGATTGAGGGATGCTTTAGATCCACGATTTCACAAATAAAGAAAGGTCAATAATAAAATGAATACTAAAAAAAGGCAATTTCTGATTATTTCAGCTGTTATTCTGGGCATAACGCTTTTTGGGACTTTATTATATATTCTTTATGTGTTAAAGCTTGGAATGGCTTTAATTGAAGCTTTAATAGCAGCTTCAGTTTTATATTTAAGTGCGGGTATTCTAAATAATAATCTCCGAGAGGAAGTTCGGATTTCTAAAAGGGTTCACAGGTTTAGTTCAGGTGTAAGTACCCTAATAATTTTTGGGATAATACTCATTATTCGCCTTCTTCTTGAAGCTCTCGGAAGGTATTATATTTTTGAGGATTACTATTTATTCAGATATTTGAATGCAGATGCATTTTTATTTGCCATAATGGTTACTATATTTCTACCCTTACACGCCATTTTTTTAAAACGATTCGCAAAATACAGATTGCATGATGAGGATAATATCCAGAACCAACAATTTAGAGAATTATTTATTAAATTTATTATCCTAGCTTGGATCGCTGGAATCATCTTTCTATCAATTCCTCTCCTCAAAATTCCTATGGAAAATCCTGATAATTTTAATCTTGGTTTCGTGTGGACGATTTTTGTTATCGGTTTTGCTATATTTATAACTATCATAGTTAATAAAACTCGTTCAATTGAAACACGTATTCCAAATATTGTGCTAAAACAAGCTATGTATACTGGTGGATTTATCTCATTTGGAATTTGGTCTATTCAACTCGTTATTGTTGAACTTTATTTACGGAAATTATTCGGTATCACTCTATATATTCAGGATATTCGTATTTTAATTATCGTTGTTAATGCTGTATATATTGCCGTTTTTTTTATTACTTTAAAGAAAATTTTTAAGCCACTGGCTACTGAAAGGAGTGAATTAAAACTTCAGAAAGCTTTTGAAATATATGAGAAAAAACAAGGTGAGCAAATAAAGGTGGCTGGAAATCGTATTATTTTAGATGTTCAAGATCTTACAACTTATTTTTACACAGAAGAAGGAATTGTAAAAGCTGTTGAAGGTGTTTCTTTTAAAATTCATGAGGGAGAAACTCTTGGTCTTGTTGGAGAAACTGGTTGTGGGAAGTCCGTCACAGCTTTATCAATTCTACAACTAGTACGCCCTCCAGGAATAATAGAAAAAGGAAAAGTCATGTTTAGGGGAAAAGATTTGTTACAAAAATCGATATCTGGAATATTGGAATATCGTGGAAAAGATATTACCATGATTTTTCAGGATCCTCTTAATTCTCTTAATCCTGTTTTTAAAATTGGGAATCAAATCACTGAAATTTATTTCTTGCATATGGAAAATGAGTTACTCCTGGAAGCGGCTAAACAGAATAAAAGCATTTTTGCTATTGCCCGAGAATGGGGTGAGCAACTCTTACGGGATTTAAATATCCCATTCCCTGAAGTAATCTTTGATCGATACCCCCATGAATTGAGTGGAGGAATGCGACAAAGGGTTCAGATCGCTATGGGCCTTGCTTGCAAACCAAAACTTTTAATCGCAGATGAGCCTACAACAGCATTGGACGTAACCATTCAAAATCAGATAATAAAGTTAATGAAAGAACTTAAGACTAAATATAATACTTCAATGTTGTTTATCACACATGATCTAGGAATAATTTCTAAAATGTGTGATCGGGTTGCTGTAATGTATTCAGGTTTCATCGTTGAAATTGGGGATATTAAAAAATTATTTATAAAACCCTATCATCCTTACACTAGAGCTCTTATCGCCTCTGTTCCTGTTGTAGGAAAGAAGAGACGTCATCTTGAGGTTATAAGAGGAATGGTTCCAAACCTGATTTATCCGCCTTCTGGATGCAGATTTCATCCTCGATGCGATTACTGCTTCGAACCTTGTGATTCAAAAATCCCAAAAAGCGTAGAGGTTGAACCAGATTATTTTGTCGCATGTCATCTTTATGATCCAGAATATGAAGAATTATCGGAAATTTCTATAAAAAAAGCAGAAGAAGAAAAATTGAAGTATACATAATTCAATCTTTAAGTGTAAAAAAAAATGGAGAATAAGCCAAAATGGCAGTTAATCTGACGATATTAGTTATTACTCAACTATTACTATTCTTAGTTGGATTATTATATATAAGATGGCATATCAACTTGAAGAGATGGGATAAACCATTTTTTTCAGCATTGATTATAAATACAACTTGGTTTGTAACTAACATGGTTAAGGAATTAACTATTTATACAATTATAGATCAAAATCTTTTCACTGACCTTCTCATAATAGGTATCAATACTTTTCTTGGGTATTGTATCCTGATATTTATTTACAAAAATGAATGGTTAAGATCTTTAGTAATTGTAGGACTGGCTCAAATCTCTTTATTCATTACCTTGATTTTTATAAATTTCCTTTTTGATATTTTAGGTATCTTTCTTATTGAAGGTAATGATAGATTGAGTATTTCAAAATTTGCTTTCTTTCTATTTACTCTGATCATTTTAGGTGTGATTATATTTCTATCAAGTTGGGGAGATAAAATTCAATTAGTACAGTTAAGAAGAGTAGTCGTTGTTGTCAGTGTAATACCAGGGCTTCTTTATCTCATGGTATCACTTATTTCTTACCGGGAAAGTTTTTTGAATAATTTTCCTCAAATATTATTAATAAGTTTTACATCTTCAATTATAACAATGGTTGGAGCTAAACAGATTGCTTATACAACAATACCACTTCAAGAACTCAGAGAACATGTGACTTTAGAAAAAGGTAAGTCCTTGTTAAAAGTTACAAACCTTAAGGTATATTATCCTTTACTTAAAGGAATGCTTAAAAGGAAAGTTGGAGACGTAAAAGCGGTTGATGGGGTAACATTTGAAATTAAAACAGGTGAAACCTTAGGATTAGTTGGAGAAAGTGGATGCGGGAAAACGACTGTTGCAAACACAATTTTAGGATTACTACAAAAAGAAGATGGAGATATATTATATCATGACGAATCCGTCCCGAATGAATTTACAAGTTATCTAAGACAAAAAATTCAAATAGTTTTTCAAGATCCCGATTCATCTTTAAATCCACGATTAAAAGTCACTAATATTATAGCAGAGCCACTTAAGAATTTGCTTGGTATTACCAATAAAATGGAAATCAGAAGATATGTTTTGAGATTGTTGAAGGAGGTTTCATTAAAACGAGAACATATGGATCGTTATCCTCACGAGTTTTCAGGGGGGCAAAAACAAAGAATTATTATCGCGAGAGCACTTGCTTGTAATCCGGAATTAATCGTTCTTGATGAGCCGACTTCCGCTCTTGATGTGTCTGTGCAAGCACAAATCTTAAACCTCCTTATAGACCTACAGGAGCAATATGGTTACGGTTTCTTGTTTATAACACATAATTTATCGGTTGTGAATCATATTGCGGATAGAGTTGCTGTAATGTATCTCGGTAAGTTTGTTGAGATTGGAGAAACGAATCAAATCTTTTTAAATCCGACACATCCCTATACTCAAGCACTTCTTAAGAGTCACTCTGAAATAGATCCTTTTAATCAACATGTTAAATATGTTCTAGAAGGTGAAGTTCCGAGCCCCATTGCTCCCCCACCAGGATGTGCTTTTAATCCTCGATGTGTTTCAGATGCACGTACACCCGAATGTGAACTTGATGTACCTCATAAAATAAAAATTGCAGAAGGACATTATATATGGTGTGTTAACCCTCCCGTTGGTTCTACTACACAAATTCTTTCTGAACAACATTTATCTCAACCAACGGAATTAAAAATAGAAAAAATAAGTGAAGTATCGGAAGATAAAAATAATTATATCCCTAGTATAATAAGTATTACAGGCTTAATCTTCATTATGATTGGAATTATTCCATTCATCCTCCCTGTATTTCTTATGAGTCTTTTAATCGGTGGATTTATTGGCTTAATTATGGCATTTTTATTACCAATCATTCCTCTTTTATTTCAAGGGATAGTAATTTATGCTATATATAAAAGTATAAAGAATAAAAGCTATTCTAGAATATGGGTTATGCGCGAAAATGTCCCATTTAGAAGAGCTGTAATCAACACATCTATAATAAACCTAATATTTGTTTTATTAATAATAGGGATGAGTGATCTTTTCACTTGGCATAGTTTATTTACCTGGTATGGTGTACTCTTAATTTTAGGTCCTATTATAACAATCGTAGCTGGTTTTATTTTTCAAGAATATCCATCAGATATTCCTACATAATGATATAGTATTAGAATAGGGATTTTGATAACTAAAAACGAGTCATTTATTTTCAAAAAATTGAATGAATATTATATATGGTGTGTCAATCCCCCAACTGGATTTGATGTCATAGAAGAATCTGAATAATACTGTATATAGTTTTAATAACATCCATTTAACATTTAATATTTTAAAATTACTGAATTATTTTACTACAATGGAAGAATCACTTTCAACGATTAAGTATAGAGATGCAGACCTTGGAATAGTCTCGTGTTCTCAGATCATTTCCTATCACCCTATCCATTAAAGCTTCATAGAAATGACCGATAACATGAATATATGGGTATGACGTCAGCTTGCTCCAAGTGGAGACCTTTTAATAAGAGAAGGTGCTACTTTTATACCCAGAATGCAATAAAATACGGTTTATTCTAAAAGTCATTTTTCAAGAAATATTCTTCAAGCATAAGATTTAGATTAAACATTCTTAAAACTCAATACAATTACAGACTAAAGTTGAAATAACAAAAGAAAAAAAAATAATTTAAATTTAAATTTGTTAAAATTTATTTATTCTTATGTTTTTTAAATAGAATCAAACCAATAGTCGAAGCAGCCGCAACACCGATGATAATGGGGATTTCAAATCCAGGAATACCAGGAGCGGGAGTTGGGCATGCTGCAAATTGTGCTGAACCTTTTACTAGTTCTACATCCATTACGCTATTACCACCGTAAGCCAAATCCCAAGTATCTAATAATCCATCTTCGAAAGTCACAGTTAATACAACGGCTAGGGTATTGACTCCCCATCCTAAAGCATCGACCGTTAATGTAAATCCGTTAGTTAACGCTGCTGCTGTTACATTTACACTCGCAAGTCCAATATTAGCTGTTGCTACTACTTCAGTCCAATCCAATTGAGTAGACGCCCACATAGTAGTTACTTCAATAGAATAAAGGTCAAAGAAAAGTGTTAAATTACTATGCCAATACGCAAATTCAGTTGAGTTCTCAATGATAAGACCGTTCCAAACGTTTAATCCTGTATCTTTATCAGCCCAATCAAAATCGCCAGCGAAATTAGTTGAAGAAAAGTTCATCGCATGAATAACTTGCACACTATCATAATTACTTAAATATTCAACATCTGGTGCTACATCACCAACAGTATTAATTGTATGACTCATGATCCCGGGCAGTATGAAATAATCAATTCCCTCTGAAGGCCAGCCCATCCACATATCTGTAGCCCCCCAGCCCGCTAATGCGACGCCATCAGTTAACCATTGTCCTTGTACAGTAGCCGTGTGATTATTGTATTGCCACTCATAATATTCATCTTCATAGACCCCGACCCAACATGGTGGGGCTCCAACAGACGATCTTATAAATGGAAGGAATGCAAGTAATCCGATTCCAATAAAACATATTAAATTTGTTTTTTTCATGTAATTTTACCTTTTTGTTGATTAATTTTTTCTGTAAAGTTAATTCTTATATCAAGCAACATCATATTTAAACCTAGCAAAAATCTATGAATAAAATTCTAATATGTCATATTCTTCACTAATTTAATGAATAATTTACTGCTAAAAGCGAGGAAGAAACTTGTAGAAATCCATGAAAGATAAAAATATCATTTCGTAGAAAAAAGAAAGATATTTTACTAATTCTTAGAGTTTTTTTTCCTCCTATTTATTAATACGGCAGAAGTGCATAAAATCAGGATTAGTATCATATTGAAATCAAATCCAGGTATCCCATTACTGGGTTGGACTCTTACATTTATCGTCACCGTTATACTGTTATTAAAGGGATTGTAGGCTCTTATTTCTAAGGGATAAACACCTACGGAAAGGTTTAGTAAATTTGTTATTATACCTTCGGAGGTGATGTTGAAATTTACGTTATCGTTTATCGAATATTCTACTCCGGAAGTATCCGTAGCATTTACATCGTAAAAAAAGGAATCCCCTTCTCGTACTAGTTGATCTTCAGGCATTTGATCCCATTCTGGTGCGTTATCCTCAGCAAATTGGACAATAAAATTTTCTAAAAGATAAGTATATGTCCCCATGAATATACCAGCAAAGCCAACGGTAATATTATATTTTGGTATAACATAGATAAACTGTCCTGCAGCTCCAGCTGCATAATATCCCTCAAAAGGACCATTAGTCCAAAATAAATACCCATAACTGGCCTTATCCCCATCAATTTTGGTTGTGATTGCCTCTTGCATATAATCTTTATCTACTATTTGTGTTCCGTTCCAAGTACCATTATTCAGACATAGTATTCCTAATTTTGCTTGTACTTTCGGTGAGCACGCAAATCCATATCCGCCATAACTAATGTTTTGAGCATCATAGTCCCAATCGTATTCATCTTCTGCAATACTCATAGGGGTAAATAGATATTCTTTTGCAAATTCTTCAGCGCTTTTACCAGTTACATTGGTAATTATACCTGATAAGAGAGTAGGTCCATCATTGCTATATATAAATCTTCCCTCTTCCCCCGGAGTAAACGCTAATGGTACCTCATCGAGCGTCATGTTAATCCAATCAATAGTAAGTTTTACTTCAGCATCAGAAGGATAACCAGGATAATAATCATCAGCTAATCCGGAATTCATTGTTAATAATTGTTCTATTGTTATAGTTTTCTTTAGAGTGCTATTAGTAAAACTAGGCTCCCATATATGAGCAAAGAATTCATATAATGTCTGATTTAGGTTGTCTAAAAAACCTTCTTTAAGGGCTATTCCAATCAAAATGCTTATCAAGCTTTTAGTGGTAGACCATTGAGGCCAAATTTTTGATCCTCCATAATACGATTTATTCTCAAGAAGTGTGGAATTATCAAGGTATTTTTCGGTTAACAGATGTCCGTTGCGTACTATAATAACACTTCGGATATCAAATCTACGTGTCTCAATATATTCAAACATCTGGGTAATTTTATCAGAATCTAATCCCTGTTCTTCAGGAGCTACTTCTGTCCATTCAGTTGAATTAGGCGGCCAAATAATATTCTGAGTTGATAAGCGAGATACGGAAAATGAAGAATCGTCAACATTTGTGTTGATTCCCCGCATTGATAAAAATGTTAGAGATAACGAACTAATTAAAACTAATGAGATTGAGAAAGTAAATAGCTTTTTAATTTTATTTTTCATCAATTATTGGTAATTTTTTTTTTTAATTTAATGATTAAAACAAGCAATTAATAAAAATATTATCTCAGATTAAATGAACGATAATTTTCGTTTATTTTTATTATTTTAAAGTATAAAATCTGCATCTTTTTTCTTCTTCTCATTAACTAACTCCTCAATGGAAAAATTAAGTTGAATAATTGAAAAAAAAGTGATTTTACATATTCCTAAAGATTTTTTTCCTTCTAACTATTAATACAACAGAAGGGCATACAATCAGGATTAGTATTATGTTGAAATCAAATCCAGGTATCGCATTACTAATGGGTTTAGGTTCAACATTTATATGTATTGTCGCTGTTAAACTATTATTAAAAGTATTATTGACTGTTATTTTTAAGGGATAAATGCCTACAGAAAGTCTTGACGAATTGGTTATTATTCCTTCGGAGTTGATGTTGAAATTCACCATATCATTTATTGAATATTCTACACCGGAAGCGTCAGAAGCATTTACATCGTAGAATAAGGAATCTCCTTCTTGAATTAGTTGATCTTCAGGTGTTTGATCCCATTCTGGTGCGTTATCTTCAGCAAATTGGATAATATAATTTTCCAAAATAAAATCATAATCCCCGGAGAAGTCACCAGTAAAACCAACGACAATATTGAATTCTGGAATAATATAGATATTCTGTCCTCCAGCACCAGATGAATAAAATCCCCCATAAGGGAAAGTAGGAGGCATCAAATAAAATAAATACCCATAAGCACCCCAGTTTCCCCAACTAACCTGAGATGTTGTTGCGTCTATCAAATAATCTTTATCTACTATTTGTGTTCCGTTCCAAGTACCATTGTTCAAACATAGTACTCCTAATTTCGCTTGTACTTTCGGTGAGCATGAGAATCCAAATCCACCAGAATACATGTTTTGAGCATCATACCACCAATCGTATTCATTTTCTGAAATTCCCAAAGGTGTAAATAAATATTCTTGTGCGAATTCTACAGTGCTCTTACCGGTCACATTGGTTATTATACCTGATAAGAGGTTAGGTCCATCATTGGTATATTCATATTCTCCCGCTTCCCCAGGAGCAAATCCTAATGGAACTAAGTCAAGAGCCCAATTAATGATATCAATACTACCTAGAGTTTTCGAACCAGGAGGATAATTAGGACCGTCGCCAAGTAATCCGGAATTCATTGTTAATAATTGTTCTATTGTTATATTCTGCTTTAGAGTGCTATTAGTAAAAGTAGGCTCCCAAATGTTAGCAAAGAATTCATATAGTGTCTGATTTAGGTTGTCTAAGAAACCTTCTTGGAGAGCTATTCCAATCAAAATACTCATTAAGCTTTTAGTAGTTGACTGTTGCATATGGATTGTTCCACCTCCAAAATACGATTTATTATCAAGAAGTTTGGAATCATGAAGGAATTCTTCGGTTAAGAGATACCCATTGCGTACTATAATAACACTATGGATATCATAAGAATTTTTTTCAATTAATTCAAACATTTCAGAAATTTTATCGGAATCTAATCCTTGAGTTTCAGGCTCTACCTCTATCCAATTGCTTGAATTTAAAGGCCAAAAAACATCTTGTGTTGATAAGTTTGAAACGGAATCTGAAAAATCGTCAATATATGTGTTAATTCCTCGCATTGACGGAGAATTTATTGGAAATGAAGCAATTAAACCCAATAAGATCATGCAAATAAGTAGCTTTCCTATTTTATTTTTCATTTCTATTTCAATTTTTTTATTTTTAGATTAGAACTAAACAAAAAAACCAATCAATGAATAAAAATTTTATCTCAATTTTCAGTGAAATAGGATTGGAAAGGTAAAATGAATTAACAGTTTTGAAAAAATGTTACTAATTTCTTAAGAAATAATTTAATCAATTAAAGATAATAAGGAAAAATTGAGAAGTTTGAATGAAATAATTAATGTTTTGGAAAAAACAAGAAAACTTATAAAAAAATAACCAAGTAAACTCTAAATATTAGAATTGTTAAAAAAGAGCGATGTTTTAATATGATTGAAAAAATATAATTGTTCCTTTAAAGATTTTGAAATAATATAAAACAGGAATAATCTTAGAATATAAATTTAAAAATTTCTAATCCTTATAAAATATAGCAGAAAATTATTATATTATATCAAAGAATCTAGAAAATAGGTTTCATAAAATGGTGCAGATTATAGAGAAAAAAGGAACCCTGTTAGACAGGGTGTTAACTGTTCAACCAACTCAAAGAGTGAAGAGACAAAGACAACGCTATTTAGACCGGAAACTTGTGTACACAATTGATAGAGATCGTATTGAAGTAAAGGTGATGAAGGAAACTGAAGGTGAACCGATGGTAACCCGTAAAGCGAAGCTCTTCGCAACCATAGTAAGGGCGTTGCCGATCGACATCTATCCGGATGAGCTTATAGTAGGTTGGTATGATCCTATACGTAACAATTGCCCGCTCCCTGTGAAGTGCGATCCTTATCTAGAGGCTAATCTAGATATTATTAGCAGCAGGGACCGCAATCCAATATTCATTACCGAAGAACAGAAGCGAGAGTTAAGAGAGGAACTTATACCCTACTGGAGGGGACAAGGTAATTGGGAAAAAACACGACGTAGCCATAGTCATTACGACCCGGTTCCTGTTGGTTTTCCTCCTGAATTATGGTATTCTATCCAATCAGGAATGGGATCCTTCCATATTGGTCATTTTATTCCCAATCATGAGAAAGTGCTGAAAAAGGGATTTTTAGGAATAAAGAAGGATGCTGAAGAGAGACTGGGTAGGATCGATCAAAACAATCCTGAGGACGTGAAAAAGATTCCCTTCCTTGAGGGTGTAATTACAGCTATGGAGGTTGCAGCCGAGATAGGAAAGAGATTTGCTGCTAGGGCAAGAGAACTAGCCGAGGAAGAGGTTGATGGCACAAGGAAGGCTGAATTACTCAAAATAGCTGAAGTGTGCAGTTGGGTGCCAGCAAATCCGGCGAGAACATTCTATGAAGCAATTCAATCAATCTGGTTCACCCATATTCTCCATTGGTGGGAGACCCGTGACACCGCTTCCGTAAGTCCAGGAAGAATAGACCAGTATCTCTACCCTTACTTCGAAGCTGATATAAGAGAAGGGAGAATAACCAAAGGAAAGGCGCAGGAACTCATTGATTGCTTCCTTCTAAGGCCTTCATGGTTTCTTTATAGTGTAAACTCCCTAAGTGGATATCTTCTGGTGGATACTGCCGGAATTGCTCAGCATATTGATGTAGGTGGTCTCAGAGCAAATGGAACTGATGCGACTAATGAACTATCATATATGATTCTCGAGGGCATGATGCATACCAGGTTAGTAGAGCCTGACGTAGGTGTCTTAGTTCATAGTAGAACGCCTGATGACCTCTTAATTAAAGCTTGCCAGCTCTGTGCGCTAGGAACTGGTCATCCAATATTTCTCAATAATGATACTATCGTTGTTAACCTTCTTGGTCGAGGGAATTTAGGTGGTGGACCACGGATAACACTGGAGATTGCCAGAAAAGCTAGTGCAATAGGGTGCAACGAGCCATCGTTGGCCGGTATGGATTCTGGGTATACAACCTCCGTCCATTTCCAAAATTTCCCGGGAGTTTTAGAAGCGGTGCTGACTAATGGCAGGAAGGGATTTCCTGGGGGATTAATAGGACCACAAACAGGGGATCCCAGGAAATTCAAATCCTTTGATGAACTGCTGGAAGCATATAGAAAGCAACTAGCATGGGCGTTTGAAAGGGAGACAATTGGCTCGAATATTGGCGAGAGACTAATGGCTGAGTTCGACCCAACTGTTTTCCAATCAGCACTTATAGAGGACTGCATTGAAAAAGGGATATGTAGAGAAGAAGGCGGAGCTCGTTATAATTTCGGTCCATTCGTTGGGGGAAATGGGGCTCCTGATGCTGGTGATTCCTTAACCGCCATCAAGAAGCTTATTTTTGATGAAAAAAGGATTACTATGGATCAACTGTGCAAAGCTTTGGAGAAGAATTTTGAAGGTTATGACGACTTACGCCAAATGTTGTTAAAAGTACCTAAGTTTGGAAATGACGATGACTATGCCGATGAACAAACTGTATGGGTAATGCACACTTTCTGTCAGGAGGCGATAAAGCTTAAAAATACACGTGGTGGTCACAAGATCCCGGTACTCATCCCCCTCAGTAGCTATGTCAGGGCTGGTGAGGCAGTGGGAGCACTTCCTTCTGGAAGATTAGCTAGAGAACCACTATCAGATTCAATCGCACCCACTCAAGGTAGCGATGTTAGTGGTCTCACATCGGTTCTCAAGTCTGTAGGTAAGATCGACCACGCCGAGGTTTTCGCTGGAATATCATTCAATATGAGGTTGGATCCTCTGATTTTCGAGGATGAATATGGTTTCAAAAGGATGGCAGATCTAATAAGAACCTTTACCGACCAGAAGATACATCACATCCAGTTTAATATAGTTTCCTCAGATGATTTGAAGGCTGCCCAGAAAGAGCCCGAAAAATACAAGGACTTAATGGTGCGAGTAGCTGGGTATGTCGCTCGCTTTGTTGAGCTGCCTAAGAAAATTCAAGATACTATCGTTGCTCGAACGGTATACGGATTATAGATAACTAAGTGCCATGGATATATTACGAGTTGATTATATAGATATTAAAGAGGAATTTGTATGCAATTTGGAGCGCAATTATTAAATTATTTTACTACATGGGAAGAATCGCTTTCTGCGATTAAAGTCATGGATGCAGGATCATGGTACAGTCTCTGGTTCTCAGATCATTTCTTACCACCCTATCCAGGGGCAGGTCTGGAATCTGAGTCAGCATTGGAGAGTTGGTCTCTGATCACCGCTACTGCAGCTATTACAGAGCGTTTGAAATTAGGTATACTTGTAACAGGAAATACATATCGTAATCCGGCCCTGCTTGCTAAAATGTCTTCCACTGTGGACCAAATATCTAATGGTCGGCTTATACTTGGTATTGGCGCTTCCTGGTTTAAGCAGGAACATGAGGCATTTGGCTGGGAGTTTCCACGTGTTAAGGAGAGATGTGATCGTCTAGAAGAGGCAGTAGAGCTGATCAAGATGTTGTTTACAGCTGAAGGACCAATTGATTATAATGGCCAGTATTATACGCTTAAAAAGGCTTATTTTTCACCTTCTTGTACACAGAAACCACACCTTCCAATAATGGTTGGTGGAAATGGAGAGAAAAGGACCTTACGTACACTCGCTCGATTCGGTGATATTGCTAATATAGATTTTAATCTCCCCGGATCTCCGGAAATATTTAGACATAAGTTGGAAGTGATTGAGCGTCATTGTGAAGAATTTAGCCGCGATCCATCTGAAATCAAAAAAACCCTGGTGATCCAATTACGAATTGAGAACGATGAGAAAAAGGCTGCCCAACTCCTCAAACGTCGTGGAGAATGGGGCTTATTTGGAGCGGTACCATTTATAAATGACCGCATTCAACAATACATCGATGTTGGTGCTGAAGAAATCATATTTAGTGGTGTACAATCTAAACCAGAGTTGTTCGAGCAAATTGATAAAGAAATAATATCTAATTTCAGCTGAATTCTCATTCATATATTATATTTCCTATACCACCAAGTTTTAAGTTGTTTTCTCTTAACTTGGTTTTTAGACTTTTTTACAGATTAAGAACCTTTTACTTAAAAGACCTTATTATCTAATCTCTTCACTTTAGCAAAAAATCCTAATTGGGTAATTTTAGGTAATGCAATTAGTCCCTTTGAATTAATTTTACCAAGATATTACCACTACCTTTACGAGTATCAAAGCAAGCAAAGGCAGGACCTTTCTCAGGTTTACCACTGAGCACTACGGGTATATTCCTATATTTCATGGTTGCTGCTTCTTTCTCGAGATCACCTACTGTAAAGGTCATTTCAGTAACACCTTCACCTCTACTGTCCAGAGATTCGTGATAGATAGAAGTTCCTTCAAAGGGTTGAATGAACTCAAAATTAACTGGACCTACTTGACCAACTCTTA
>SDBV01005004.1_pt1 | contig 18841 bp, 14 predicted proteins | sample 2277081 | NCBI WGS metagenome assembly SDBV01 (sample SAMN10402039, study PRJNA504765) | marine sediment metagenome | isolation source: marine sediment core GS10_PC15, 223 cmbsf | place: Arctic Ocean: Southern Knipovich Ridge | collected 2010
TGGTATAGATAATATTGGCTTTTTTAGACATAGTGCCTCGCTCATCAATGTAAATCCTCCATTTGTTATTACGGCCTTGCACGACTTTAAGTCATCCAAAAATTCTTTCTCGCTTATATCCTTAAGGATGACATTTCCAAGTCTTTTGTTGTGATTGACTCCGTAAACAATGAATTTTTCGTCTATTTTCTGCAGCTCTTTAATCAGTTTCTTATTGCTTTTTGAAGTCTGATATACGAGGATATGGTTGTGATTTTTTGTTTTTGTGCTTAAAATTTGTTTCCTTATGATGGGTTTTGTAATTATAGTTTTCTTATCTTTAAAGTCTTCATGAAAAAATGTCGGAGTTATATAAAGATCCGGTAATGGGGAAAATAGTGTTACAACAATTTTTGCCATTAAATAATCCAAGTAAGATTTTTTATTTGTAACAATTTTATATGCACTTAAAAATCTAGTATTAAGGAAAGGATAGCTCATGTTAATGCAGGGTATGCGGAAAAATAAGGCTGCGTAACTTGAAAGTGGCTCAAAATCTGTTATGATAATATTTGGTTTGAATTTTAAAATCTGATATGACAACTTTAAAAAATAGAACAGCATGACCGGTGATAACAGCAGATTATACAGGAATGTTTTGACAATATTAACAGAATTGTTTTTGTACACAAATCTAAAAGAATAGATTTTTTTAATATCATAATATTTGGATGTGTATTTATATGTGTTACCGCCGCCAAAAATGAGTATCTTGTTCCTTTTAACTAAAGAATCCAATATAACTTTTGATCTTATAGCATGTCCAAAGCCTTCTCCTGCAATGCTATAAAGTATTCTTGCCATTAGAAAAAATAATTGCCCTTAATATATAAAATTAATGAAATGCGTCGGCTGGGATTCGAACCCAGATTAACGGCTTGGAAGGCCATTGTCATAGCCATTAGACCACCAACGCAATAATGGTTTAAGATTAATACTATATTTATAAATTTAATTATTTATTGGTCTGTGCCTGAGCGGACTTTAGGCAAAATACTAATTTTGGTTTATATCATTATGTGCTTTTGCCCACCCACCTCCCCTAGATTAGGCACAGACCCATTTCACACCCAAATACCGAAATCCTTATATATTGATATTTACTCATTGCCTTATCTGGGGGGTGTTAGATGGATATAAGCGGTTCTGTTTATAAGAATCTTATTTCTCATATTGATATTGATAGAGGCATGAATTCTGTTGAGTATGTAACTTTCAGGGAAATAGACAGTGAGCCGGTATTCAAGGACTTTCTTACTGATGTAAACACAAGCAACGATACAATAGAATTAAGCCTGATAAAAAATAAAGCGTACAAGGAAGCAGTAATAATGTCTCTGCATATGAATCCAAAAGAAAAACATATCTTGGTGAGCATGATCAAAGAGGAGCAGAAAACATTCGGCGGCAGTAAATTGTTTTATCTGAATGATGCTTTTGATAAAATCCTTGTTGCTTCTGTTCCCAGAAGCATGGAAGGCAAGCTCAGCATGGTAATTAACAGATTAAACAAGATAAACGAAAGAATAAGCAGGCTTAATTCCAGGATAAAAAAAGAAAATCTGGAAATTTACATGAACAGGGAAGGCAAAGACAAAAAAGACATTATAGTGAATATGATAAATGAGAAGTTGAGGGTTTAATAGCCGCAAAATTTATATAGATGTTATGTTCTCTAAGTGTTATGAACTCAAAAAGTGATTGTCTTTGGAGTTTGTAGGAACTTTTTCTTAGATAAAGCTGTAGTAGGTGATTATCGGTGGCAATGATGATTTATATGATATTGTAATAATTGGAAGCGGCATTGCGGGAAGTGCTTTGGCTTTTGAACTAGAAAAAAAGAATGCAAATTATCTTATCTGCACTGAGCAGGAACATTCCTTGCTGAATACATCATCTCTAAGTTATGGGCATTGCAGAGTCCCTTCTCAGGAAAATTTAGATGAAATTGTCAGGAGAAGCGTAGTGCATCTGGGAGATGATGAAGAAAGGATGAGATTTGTTTATTCCAGAGCAGATCTTGTTTTTGATTTATTTAAAGAGTTAGATATTGATTTTGAATATAGAAGTTTTGGTATAATTCCTTTAGGTAAAGAAAGGGGTGGTAAATTAATTCTGGAAAAATTACAGCAATATATCTCTTCATTTGAGACTGGAACAGAACTAACAGACTTCATACAAACTAATGAGGGATTTGATGTTTATCTTAAGAAAAAAGATGAAATTGTTAAAGTAAAGTCTAAGTACCTTGTTTTAGCAACAGGAGGGTATGGGGGAACTTTTGAGTATACAGACAACTTCCGTTATAGAAGTCATCATGTTTTTGATATTGTTAGAATGAATGGCGGTAAAATATCCAATCTTAATTCTGTTTTTGTTCACCCATTTGGCTATAATAACGGAAGAAGTATTTTAATCGGAAATGAGACTAGAGCTGGGGAGTTTATTGATTCTGAAGGCAATCCTGTTTTTGACAATCAGATTTCTCGGTTAATTAAAGACGATGATTATCATGAGATTTTCAATCAAATACTTCAACAAGAAAATTCCTGCAGAAATAAAGGTTCAAAAATTTATTTTGCAGATTCCAATAGAAAAATTGAGATTGTTCCTACAGTACATTATACAGCAGGAGGAATAGAGACAAATTATTTAGGAGAAGCTGCTGGCTGTAAAAACCTTTTTGCAGTTGGGGAGTGCAGCGCAGATGGCTCAAGAAATGGCGGCAGGTTTCCAGGGTACCCATTCACATCAGCTATAGTGTACGGGAAGGTTTTAGGGGATATATTATCATCCAAACTTAGAATCCAACATTCTTTTTAATCCTTTCAACAAATTCCTTAAAATCTCTTTCTTTTACATTTGCACCGCAGGCGTATTCATGGCCGCCGCCGTAGCCTTCCAGGCCTGCGAGGCATTTTTCCAGAATAGGGGGTATTACTATGTTTTTGCTTCGTATGCTCATCCTGATATCTTCATCTTTTTTCCTTCCGATCAGGATTACTTTATCCGGAAATTTATACAATAATTCGTTTGCCAAGTCTCCTGTAAAGCTAATCTTATCGTCTGCATAATTAAAAACAAGAAGTTTCTCTTTTCCTGCTGCTTTTACCGCGCTTTCCAATAAGCTGCCATACAACTTATTTATTTTTTCATATCTCTGGAATATGAATTTGCCTTTTGGAGTTTCCTGGTTAAGAATTTCATAGGGGCTTTCTATTCTTGTCAGAATTCTCATGTTCTTCAAGACATCGCTTGTTTTTCCCTTTAGAGAGAAGGAAAAAATTTTAATTAAAGTTCCTAATTTGGTGTTAAAATAAATGTCTTCTGTTGATTTCTCATTGTTCATCAAATCAGGATATTTTTTCTTAAATTCGCCAGCAAAATCAGGCAGGTAATAATCAGCAACAGAACCCAGCATTGCTATCCACAAATTTTTGTTTACAGCTTTGTAACACATGTAGGTTGTAGGTATGTTGGCATCTTTTTTGGCCAGTCTTGGGTTGAAGTACTTTACATCATGCACTTCAGAAGGCCCGTGGTGGTCTATCCATATTAACGGAACCTTGCAGGCATCTATGAAATCCTGCTCAAGCTTTGCAACATCTAGAACAAAAACCTTGTCAGCATTATACTGCTCTATTTTTGGTGCAGACCTTGCATCAAGTTTTGGATGGGTTTTTACAACAAAGCCATGGCCTTCTTTCTTGTATTTGTATAGCAGCAGGAAAGAGCATAACCCGTCAGGATCATCATCAAAGAAAAATAAAGGATTCTGGCAATTATCCAGTTCTTCTTTTATTTGCTGGTATTGTTTTTCTGTGAGCATTTTAGTTAAGAAAATTTGCTTGTTTATAAATGTTGCATTAGTTAATTGATTAAGAAGAATTTGAAATAAATTATTCTTCATCTTTATGTTGATTTCTTCTTTTTTCTGCTTCTCTTATGTGATCTTCCAATGAGGTTTCTACAGAACATTGTAATATGCCAATATCTGGGAAGGTTGACCCTTCTGTCTCTGTTTGAGGCAATTCCTCAGTTGGAATCCGTTTTGGCATTTCCAACCAACCAGTCTCAGTTTCAAGTGATTCTATAATTTTCTGAATTTCTTCCGGAGTTATGATTTCCGGGAATTCAGCGCTTATTTTACCGATACCTTTTACGTCTCTTGTTACAGTATATAGGCCATTATCCTCTCTTGAAACTTGAACAGAGTCTTCATCACGAAGAATCTTCCAAGTTCTATCCGGAAAAAAATAAACTTGTGTGTCTCCGTAAGTCTGAAAGCGAATTATATGTGGTTTTCCCCTATTTTCATTTCCTCCATACGCTAAATGCACATCACTTGTTTCTGTAGAGTAAGACCATGTATATCCTAAACTTAAAAAACTTTCAAAATCTGAAACTCCCTGTGATTTTTGTCTAACAGCAATATTGGTATAGACATCTTCTCCCTTTAAAATTAGTTCATAGCCACCAATTTGTTCAAGAGCTGTTGAAACTAAAAAATTAGAGTGATCTCTCCAAGGTTTGGATTTTGCTCCCACTACATAATTATCCAAAAGAAGGACATCACTAGTAAAATTACCCCAACTAAAACCACCTACGACACGATCGCGGGTGGTTTGTTCAGTGGGTGTTAAGGTTAATTTTGTATACTTATCTAAAGCGGTTTCTTCAACATTTAATTTACGCCTGTCTATAAATTCTCCCAGGCCCATATGAGCATACTTAGGTTGTTCTGTCATTTTTAATCATGATTTCTTTGTAATTTATCAAATGGTATTGATCTTGAATATTGAGGTATAGGTAAAAGTCTTGGTAATTCAATCCAGTCTATGCCTGTTGCAATGATTTGTTCTAGTTCTTGAATTTGTTCAGGAGTAATGCTATCTGGGAATTTTGCAGTTATTTGACCAATATCTTCTGTATCCCTTGTTGCAGTAAATAAATCACCATCTTTTGAAATTTGAAATTTACCTTCGCCATATGTAATTTCATAAGTTTCTTTATTGTTGATTGTAAGTTCAGTATCTGGTCCTAAAAGGAAGGATATCGGAATCAGTTCTTCATGGGGACTATTCCTCCAATAACAAACAAATGCATCACTTATTTTTCTATAAAATTGCCCTGGTTCCCTGTCAGGTGATACAAAAGGCGAACTTATTGATTCAATAGCAAATAAAAAGCTTTCAAAATCATGAAAGTCATTAAATTCTTCTCTTGCCATAATATCAACAATACTTCCTATTTCATATAATAATACCGAATAACCCCTATAATGCTCGGAAAGTGTTGCAACTATGAACTCATTGTCAAATGGTTTGAATCTTGCTGCAAGAACTCTATTTTCAGTAAGAATAACATCAAAAACAGGATTGTCAGTTTCATACCTATCCCTGAGGTAGTTATTAGATGGATTCGTTAAAGTTAATTTTGTATATTTGTCTACAGAGGTTTCTTCAACTTCTAATTTATGTTTATCAATAAAGTCTCCAAGCATCCCCATATTCACATACGTAGGTTGTTCTGTCATTTTAACGTCTATAGGTTATCAATATCCATTTATAAATCTTCCTGATGTAACTACCAATGAATAATAATTTTAATTCTTATTAAATTAAAAACCTTTAAATCTAACTAAATTCTTACCTTTCTTATGAAGCTTCCATCTGCTAAGAAACATCCATTGTTTAATTGTGGCAAGGTTAATTGTGCTATATGCAATAAGGCTTATTCCAGATTGAGGATTCAGAACAAAATAATAAAAAAGGATTTTTCAAGTGAGACTGTTGCTCCTTTTGTTGGTCGTTTCAACTACCCAAACATTAATGTTGGTATCTTGGCTCCTCCTGATGAAGCTGATGATTCATGGCTGTATGATGCTCCAAAATACTGGGCTGTTCATAATTTCCAGATTCCAAAAATAATTGATTTTAGAAGCTCATTGATAAATTCAAGCTTTAAAGCAAATGTAAGGCAGAGAAATAAATTTCTTGAATTAAGCCAGGAAACAGCAATGGCTTCCACTCCAACAGATGTTGAAATCAATCTTGAGGAAAAACCAAGCTTTAGGCTGAATGTGGATAGTTTTGCTGCTCCAACAGGGCCGAATGCAAAACTAAAGAAAGCAAAATTAACTGAAAACCCAAAAATCCATACAAAAGTGCAGAAGGTTTACTATGATACTGACTTAAAGGCAAATGATGCTTTGATTTATTTATATGATAATAAATTCGATGAGAATTTTTTGTCAAGAATTTTAAGCGTAGGTAACGTGGGCATTGGCAAAAACAGGAAACTAGTTCCGACAAGATGGTCCATTACTGCTACTGACGACTCATTGGGAAAATATTTAATTAAAAAAATAAAAAATTATAATGAAACTAATTACAGTGCTTTTTTTGGAAACTATCTGGGAAATTATTATCTGATTTTATGCTTCCCGGAAGTTTGGTCATATGAATTATTTGAGATGCACGTTTCCAACCCAAATAATTTTATGACGGATTACGAGCCTTATGAAGGAAGAAAATATTATGCAGAAGAAACAGCCGGAGGCTATTATACTGTAAGGCTTGCTATTCTGGAAAAAATGAATGAGATGAAAAAACAGGGAAGTGTTTTGGCCTTAAGATTTATTACTGGTGATTATACTCTACCTTTAGGTGTATGGGTAACAAGAGAAGCAGCAAGAAAATCAATGCAATCTAAACCAATAGAATTCTCATCAAAAGAATTAATGCTTGAATATGCTAAGAAATTGGTTAAGAAGAAATTCAATTGTGATGTTGATATTCAATTAGGACAAAGCAGACTTCTGAAAGAAATGAAAAACCAGGCTAAGCTGGTTAAATATTTATAATTAAATAAAAAAGTTTAAATATCATACTCACTTTCTATATGAAATCAAATGGTTAACATAAATAAAAAATTAAATTCTGTAAAGTTTTTGTTAGTTTTGAATCTATTGCTTCTGCTGCTCTTATAGACCCCCTAAATTAGTATATTCTCAAAGGGTCTTCATTGTTTCGTTCAAGTTCTAAGAATATACTAAAAAATAAAAGATTACGAGGTAAAAAATGGAAAAACCAGATATTGTATCACCTTATGCCTCATTTATAGATTGGGAAAGATATGGAATGAGTGATTTAAGTAGAGTATTGGTATTTGATACTACGTTAAGGGATGGTGAACAGTCCCCTGGTGCAAGTATGGGTCCTCCAGAAAAAGCACATGTGGCTAGACATATTCATGCATTAAATGTTGATGCAATGGAAGTTAGTTTTGGGGAATCTGATCCAGGAGAGATTGAATCAACAAGACAGGTTATTGAAGCAACTGACCAATCTGAAGACCAGGAAAGAAGAGAAGACGAAAATGATATTGTAATTTACAGTCTTTCAAGAACTTTGCCAGCTTCAATAGATAAGGCATGGGAAGCTGTTAAATCAGCAAGGCTTCCAGGGCTTCATACTGTTATAGCAACATCTGATACGCAAATTGGGGCAAAATTTCCTGGAAAAGACTGGCGTGAAATAAAAAAGATGCTTGTAGATTCTACAGATTATATGGCTCGCTTGATTTCTGATTCAGGCAAATACGGAATGGTGGAAGTATCAGCAGAAGATGCAACAAGAACACCTATTGAAAGACTTATTGAAATCTACACAGAGGTTATGGAAGCTGCAAGACCTTATATGGGGAAGGTTGGATTTACTTTTAATATCCCAGATACTGTAGGAGCAATTGTTAGTCCAGAATGGTATGGGAGATTCATAGATAAGTTCAGACATGGTGTTCCAGATATAGCAGAAGTTATTACAAGCGTCCATGTTCACAATGATCATGGGCTTGCACTTCCTTTATCACTTGCCGGAATTGCAAATGGTGCTACACAAGTAGAGGTGGCTGTTAATGGTATCGGTGAAAGAGCTGGTAATGCTTCATTAGAACAAGTAGTAATGGCGCTAAAGCATGATGATATAAGTGAATTCTTTACGGGGATAAAACCAAGAAAAATCTACGCTGCAAGTGTTGAGGTAGCTGCATTTACAGGTTACCATCCATCACCCAATCAACCATGTGTTGGTTCAAATGCTCATGCCCATGAATCAGGAATACACCAGGATGGTGAAATTAAAGGAAGAAAGATAGGGCAAGTAGGAACATATGAAGGAATTGCTCCTGAAGAAATTGGAGCTCCAGATTCACGATATACTCTGGGAAAAAGGTCTGGAATAAATGCAGTTCAATATCATTTAGAACTTATTGGATATCCGCTTGAAAAAACACCTGAAGGAAAATGGAATCAGGAAGAAAGGGATAAGGTATATGCTAAATTTATTGAATTTGCCCAGACACAGGATACAGTAACTGACGTTGATTTAAGAGACAATGTTATGGCTGAGTTAGGTTATACATCAGAGAGGCCAATACCTTTTGAGTATATATCTCATACTGTATCTGATAATCCTGGAGGAACTCTTAAAACCCGAAAAAGGGCTGAAGTGTTATTGTGTGTTGATGGAGGTGAGCCTCAGAAATACATCGGTCATGGGTCTGGGGAAATGGGAGCTGTTTTTGATGCAATGAATCAGGCATTGGACAATAATACTGAATTAAAACTACATCGCCAAAACAATAAAAGCTCTATAGGTAGTGAAGGTATTGCCTCAATTGCTAAAACTGAAGTTACCCTATATGATAAACTAAGTGGAGAGTTTATACCAGGCCAGGGTTATGATCTTGATATTGGGATTTCAGCAGCAAAAGCGATTGCAACTGGATTGAACCTTAAATTAATGGTTCAAAGAGCAGCATAATTTTTTCTTTTTTTTCTTTATAACCTATAGAAAACTTTATAAAGAGAAACATATATTAATATACAAATTAGTATACTGAATAAGGAAAAAGAGGTTTAATGTAGGTATGGCCGTAACAGCAGACCTAAAGAAGTTTGACTTTGGAACAGAGGAGATAGCAGAGCAAACAAGAGGCCAGTATATTAAAACGGGTTTTCCTAAACCCGCAAGAAGATACAGGCTGCATTATGAAGCCTATAATATTTCTATTGAAGAGCCTTACTTTTACATCCTGCATTATCTAAGATATTTTTCTGGGTTTCCCCATATAGACAAGATTTCAGATGTATTTGCTGCTGCTGAAAACAGCGCTTTTTTCGGAGCCTCGCAGCAAAGATTAGGGCTGCAGCAAGACAAGGTAAGCCAGTTTTTAGCAACAATAGGAAAAATGGTCAGGGAATTGTTCCAGCTGGTAAGAGAGCTGAGAATTCTGGATGAAAGATTAAGCTATTACTATGACAGTTTTACCACAAGTAAAAGTCATGAAAGTGCTGAGATTACATTAAAAGGAATCTGGGTGGATTTAGTTGAACAGGGAGCAAAAAATCCTGCATCTGTTTATGGTATGGCCAGAGAGGTTCAGTTTACTACATTACCTGATTTATTTTTCTCAACACATCCAAAAAAACAGGAAGATACTGACGAGGTTGTTGAAAGAGAAAGAGGAGGATTTAACAGGAAGGTAAGGGAAGTCCTTAAAAGAAAATTAAGGACGTTTTTAGCATGGAAAGAGCATACTTTTGAAGAAATGAAAAACAGAAGAGTATTTACATTAAAATTCTTAAGGCAGCACTATGAGGTTATTAGGATGTACATACAATGGGTAAGGCCTTACTTAAGGAACATACAAAGACTGCAGCTAGACCAGAGCAAAACAGAAACTCCTGACTTGTTGGTTGCTTTTGAAAGTTCAATGATAGAAGTAGAGCTGCTGGCAAGAATACCCGGCAAAGAACCCAATAAGGTAAATCAATGCTTGCTTATACATTATTTATTCAGAACACGACCGGAAATGAATTATATGCAGGAGTACCAAAGAGGACCATTGCATCTTGGCAGGGTTGAAATAGATTTCAGAGTGTATGGATGGACTGACAAAGAAGTTGAAAATTACAAAAGAATGAGGGAACAGGAAGACTTCCAGCTCTTAGGAGTAGTAGATTCTTCTGTAAAAGCTGCAATGGAATCTTTAGGGGATGAATTAATGAGGTACTTAAGAGAAGCTGGTGAAGAGATGGGGCCAAAAAGCGAGAAAACAATTGAGAAAAAACGTTCTTCAATTTTTAGCCCTTATACTTCAGTCTTCAGGGGTTTCTCTGAATTGTTTGGTGCTGCCAAAAAAGCAAAAAAACAGGCAAGGCCAAAAGAACAAAGTAAAACAAATCTTATGAACCTGTCAATAGCAAGAGCGCAAGCTGAGAAGGGTGCAAAAGGAGCTGCCTGGGCAATCTACCATCACTTTAAAAAACATCATAATATGCTGAATTGGTAAGTTCAATAATAAAAATCAATATCAAAAAATAAAAACATCATTAACGACGCAAAACCATTGATTATTTATTAAAAATAAAATTTCATTAATTTAAAAATAATTTCAATAAATAAAAATTATAAATAATAATAAAAAATTTTCAATGCATAATGAAATAAAGTCTAATATTAAATAATGAAATAACAAATAATTGTGAACAAGTAAAATAAAAACAATGGAATAAAAACTGATTAAAATGAACTTTGGAGACCTTAATTACGGGCATCATCCAATGGTGGATTATTTTAATGCCATGGAGCCGGAATCCTATGGGGTGCAGCCGGCTAATCAACCTGATGTGAATTTAGGCGTGCAGGATATTGGAATGAGCGTTCCTATGGGGATTTCTGCTGCAAATGTTGCCGGGATATATTCGAAGATAAGAATGGGTGCTGGCAAGTTAGAAATACAATTTCCAGGTTACAGAATAGGAAACAGGCAAGCACAAACTCCTGAGATGTTAGGAGAAGACCAAAGACAGGCATTAAGAGAGATGCAGCTGGCAAACGAGGTAAGGTTTACAACACATGCAAGCTTTGGCATTATGGGCATGATGGGCAGGGATGAGAGGGGAAATTTCTCAACTTACGGCGGATACCAGGATATGCTTGAGCTAAAAAGATCAATTGATTTCCAGGCAGATATGGGTGCTGGCAGTGTAGTGGTGCATTCAGGAGAATTTGAAAGGCCTATGACTGATATGTACCTTGATGATGAGACTCACCATATGAACCTGGCTAGAGATCGGTCCGGAAGACTGATAGTCAAGATGGCGCACACGCAGGAGTTTGATGCAAAATTTGATTTGATGGATTCAAGGACGAGCCAGAAAATGGAAACTGTGCAGAAAGACAGGTTAGTTTCGTATCCTGATTGGTTAAGGGCAGAGCAAGACTGTACCGGAATGGATGTTGATGGAAATTCTTGTGTAATAAAAAAAGATGATTATGTAGACTATCAAGGCAGGAAAATATTGAATCCCTACCATGAAACAAAAGGGAGAGTCCCAAAATATAATAAAGAAACAGGAAGGTTTTCAACAAATTTAAAACATTTTGATTATTTTAAAAAAGAAGCAGAAGAATTTAATGAAAACTTTAAAAAAACTCATGATGGGAGAGAGCCAAATTATTATGAAAAAGTTTATCCGGAAGAGGCATTTTTGCGGGCAACCTTGGAAATGCAGGAAGGGCATTCGCGAGGATGGGCATTGCAGTATGGACAAGAAACTCAAACATGGATTGAATCTTTAGATGCTATTGATAAAGCCATTGAATTTTATGATAAATTAGATAAATCAATCCCTGAAGAAGAAAAATGGAAAATAATGAAGCAGGAAAGAGCTGTCGGGATTGGAGGGGCAGTTCAAGAACTTATACCTACTGAAACTAAACATCCATTAGAAGTTCTTAAAGAAGCAAGGAATGAGGCTGAAAAAAGACTTGAATTTGCGCGACAAGCTTCAGCATCCCAGGAGCAGCAGGCAAAAGATACTAAGGAAACAAAAATGAATCTTATAACACCAATAAAAAGACTTGAGCAGCATGGTGTCAGGATGTATGCTGAAGCTGCAATACACGCTATGCAGAAGACAAAGGATCCCAATAATCCTGTTGTTGTTGCTATTGAAAATCTATTCCCGGAAAGGTTTGGGGGGCATTTAGAGGAGTTAAAATGGATTATTAAAAAGTCCAGGGATAGGATGGTTGAAATGCTTACTTCTCCCAAGATACAGCTTGGTGTAAGCAGAATGCCTACTGAGATGTCAGAAACAAAGTTAAATGATGCAATGATGCCTGGAGCGAAAACAATGCTGCAGGAAAATCCATTTTACAGCAATATGGGCAGAGAAGAAGCAGAAAAACTTGCTGAAAGGCACATTAAAGCTACTTTAGACACAGGACATATGAATATGTGGAAGAAATTCTGGCAGGATGATCCAAAACTTAACCGTGAGCAGAATGATTCAAAATTCAAGAAGTGGTATTTGAACCAGGTTGAAAGTTTAGCAAAGGAGAATATGATTGGCAATGTGCATTTGGCTGATAATTTTGGCTACCAGGATGAACATCTAAGCCCTGGCCAGGGAAATGCTCCAATAAAAGAGGCTGTTGCAATACTAAAGAAATACGGCTATGACAAGGCATTTACTGTTGAGCCTGGTGCAGATGCTACAACTGATTTAAGTGATTTCCATGGATTAATGAAAACATGGAGGCATTTTGGAAGCCCCATGTATGGCATGGGAATGGGGAGCCCGCAAATTCCCCAAAACTGGACAGATGTTCAATACTCTTATTTTGGCCAGAACAAACCGCCGTACTTTGTATTCGGGCCTTATGCGCCAAGCAATGACTGGACATTATGGTCAGCAGTTCCTATGGAATAATCGTTGCTACGCAACGATTTGGTCCTCCCCATTAGTGTTATACAACATGATTATTCCCACCCCGACATGTTATATCATTAGTACACAACCAAGTGATTTAGTTTATTCTTGACTAATAATTAATAAAGTTTAAAAATAACCAATATAATGATTAATATTAGTAGGGGTAAATATAGATTATAGTTAAAAAAGAGGTGTAAAGTTGGCTGTAAAAGATCTTATGGATTCTTATGAGTTAAGCGTGAATGATATAATAATAGATATTTCCATTTATTCTGATGAGAATGAGCCTGTTCCTATTTACAGCATCTCTATAACAAATATAAGCGAAACCACAAAGATAATTCTTGAGAAAATCAGGGAAGAGTTTGTAAGCCAGGAGATGGAAACATTTGAAGAAGGAGCTCTTGAATCAGCAACTATACAAAGCCAGTTTAAAAAAAGCATATTAGTATTGCTGCGCAAGTACTTTCCGACTGCGAATAAAAAAACTATGGACATGCTTATAAATTACATTCTGCAGCAGAATATAGGGCTTGGAAATATTGAAGTGCTGCTTAAGGATAAAAATATTGAAGAGATTGTAATCAATAATGCAAAGGAGCCAATCTGGATTTACCACAGGAAATATGGCTGGCTTAAAACAAATATAAAAATCCCAAATGAAAACAGGGTAAGGTATTACTCGACAATTATAGGCAGAGATGTGGGCAAGGAAATAACTACATTAAACCCCCTGATGGATGCCCATCTGAAGACAGGCGACAGGGTAAATGCAACTTTAAGCCCGATATCCTCAAAAGGCAACACACTTACAATAAGAAAATTTGCAGTTAAGCCGTGGACAATAACAGATTTCATCAGGGAAAATACCCTTTCGTATGATGCTGCTGCTCTCTTATGGATGGCTGTTCAAAATGAGCTTTCTATAATAATTACAGGAGGCACAGCTTCTGGCAAGACTTCTATGCTGAATGTTGTTGCAAATTTCTTCCCTCCAAACCAAAGAATATTATCTCTGGAAGATACTCGCGAGTTAATGCTCCCAAATATTCTTCATTGGGTTCCTCTTGAAACAAGACTGCCAAACCCAGAGGGAAAAGGAGGAATAGACATGCTTGACTTAGTAGTAAACTCATTGAGAATGAGGCCTGACAGGATTATGATAGGAGAAATAAGAAGAAGAAGGGAAGCAGAGGTTCTTTTCGAGGCAATGCATACAGGTCATAGTGTTTATGGAACTCTGCACGCAAACAATGTAAGAGAAACCATAAACAGATTAACACAGCCGCCGATAGAGCTTCCAAAGCAAATTCTTTCAGCTCTGTCATTAATAGTAGTCCAGCACATAAACAGGAGAAACGGCAGGAGAAGAACACTGCAAATAGGGGAAGTTATGCATAATGGTGATGCCAAGCCGCTTATGCAGCTTAATATAATAAAAGACACTCTTGAAAAGATTAATGAACCAAGTACAATTTATGAAACATTAAAGTTGTACACAGGACTTTCAAAAGAAGAGATTGAAAAAGATATGGATGAAAAAGTTGATATTTTGAAATGGATGGTGAAGAGTAATATAACTGATATCCATAAGATAGGGATGATTATGTCTAAATATTACAGAAAAAAACCTTTTAAACATATTACTTAAGATGAAAATAGCCATAAGCAAACTGGTGCAGAGGATAAGTTTATTCTTCCCAAACCTTAAGAAAGAAATCAGGATTGCTCATTTAAAATCAACTCCACAAGAGTTTATTTACAAAAATTTGAAATTCTCTTTGCCATTTTCATTGGGATTAACAATTATTTTTTTTTTCGTAGCGGATAAAGCAGGGCTTCCATTGAGTTTAATTCCAGCTGCTTTTATTGTTATTTTTATTTTAGTATTTAATTTCGGTTTCTTAAAGCTTAAAGCAAAAATACTCAAAAGGCAAAAAGAGATTGACCGCGAAGTCTTATTTGTAGGGCAATATCTGCTTATCAAGCTTTATTCCGGAAGACCACTGCTTAATGCTTTAATTGATACAACCAAGAGTTACGGGGTTGCAGCAAAATATATAAAAGAAATAGTTAATGATATTGGTACTGGAAGTTCTTTGGAAAATGCATTGGAAAATGCCATGACTTACTCTCCGTCAGAAAAATTCAGGAAAATATTGTTCCATATAAGCAATGCATTGAAATTAGGGATAGATGTTACAGTACCGTTAAGTGCTGTTTTGGATGAGATAACAAAAGAGCAGGATATTGAGATTAAGAGGTACGGGAAAAAGCTAAACACTATTGTTATTTTTTACATGCTTGCTGCCGTAGTTATACCCTCCATTGGTATGACTTTGTTTATTGTTGTATCCAGCTTCATTAACTTCACTGTAAGCATAACTCATTTTTTAGTTGTTGTGTTCTTCATGGTAATAATACAATTCTTGTTTATATCTATATTTAAGACAATAAGACCTACTGTAAACTTGTAAGCAGATAATTAAAATGGCATTCAGAATCATATTTTTAGATGAATTTGGCAAAGCATTTGTGCCTAAGCGCGCAATCCCTCATTTGAGGCTGTTTTTGCTCAAAGCAGGCATCCTTAATGTCCCTTATAGATTCTTTGGAGCATTGTTTTACCTTACAGCACTCATAACAGGGATTATTTACTTGATTGCCATATATCCTTTTCTTTTACAGTATCCTGCGTTTGTTTTGCTAATTGCATCTGCAGTAGCATGGTTTATAATCCAGATTTCATTAGCCACTTTTTTCATCCTGCTGGTTTATTTTTATGTGGATTTGCTCATATACAAAAGAACGAAGAAAATGGAAGATATGCTTCCGGACTTTCTGCAGGTGGTTGCTTCTAACCTTAAAGGGGGGTTGTCATTCGAAAAAGCTCTGCTGGGAGCCATCAAACCCAGGTTTACAATCTTAGCCAGCGAAATGGATGAAGTGTCAAAAAAAGTTATGACCGGTCATGATGTTAATAAGGCATTATATGAATTAGGACAAAAATATGACAGCCCTATGCTAAAAAGGGCAATTGACCTTATGATGGGTGAGCTTGAAAGCGGAGGCCAGATAGCCAGCTTAATAGATAAAATCGTTGCAAATATTAAGGAGACTAAGGTCTTGAAAGAAGAAATATCTGCTTCTGCTGTTGCTTATATAATTTTCATGTCAGCAATAGTAATTATTATTGCTCCTTTACTGTTTGCTTTATCTTATAATCTTTTGACAGTTATTCTTAGCTTTATATCTAAATTATCAATTACAACAGCCAGAGGGGGGGCCTTGCCTTTTAGTGTCAGTGAAGTTGTCATAGACCCAAACAGTTTCAAATATTTCTCAATAGCAGCTTTATCAGTAATTTCATTCTTTTCTTCCCTTATTGTCTCTATTGTAGAAAAGGGCAACATTAAAAGCGGTTTAAAATACATACCAATCTTTTTGTTTGGCTCTTTGGCTTTTTATTTTGTCTTTTTGAAAATACTTAGTTTGGTTTTTTCAGGACTTACGTTTTGAAGAAAGAATCCCCACCGCCGGACTTTCATCAATCTTTCCATTTCTGGGCACCGAACGAAGTGAGGTGTCCTCTGATGGTTTTGGTCAAGCTTTTGCCGACCAAAGGGAGGGAAAAGATTGTTTTGAACCAGCAACCTTTCGGTAACGGCTGAGTGCTTTTCATTCATAGCAGATTTACCGCTTAGTCAAACACCTCCTACAGCCGAACGCTCTAGCCATTGAGCTAGGTGGGGTATATCAAGAAATACATTATTCATTTAAAAATCTTGTGAAAAATATTTATTTTTTCATAGGCAAATAATTAATATAGGGTTCATAGTAAATAATAAAGGATGAATAATTTTTAATCAAATCAGAAAATTGATATCTCAGTTCCCTCATAGTATTATGAAATTCTTCATTTGACTTAACCAAGAGTTCAAATTCAATATCAGCAACACCTACTGCTTTAGTAATATAAATTGAATTACTTAATGATTTTAAATAAGATACTAATTTTTGAATATTCTCATCAGATATATTTGTTAAATTTAAAAATATCTTTTGGTGGGTATATCCTAATAATTTATGATTTAGTTTTACATTAAAACCAAGAATTATTTTTTGATTTATTAGGTTACCAATCCTATATTTGATAACTTTTGGATTTGCTTTTAGTTCTTCTCCAATTTTCAGTAATGATTTTCTTGCATTTTTGGTTAGGATTCCTATAATACTGTAATCAAGATTGTCTATTTTTACTTCTTCAATTTTTCCACCAAGAACAAGTTCTGATAAATCTTCTATATTTAGAAGAAATTTATGTTTTAAATGGTAAAGCTTGGTATCAACTGACATAAACTTATCTGCAAAGTATTTGCCAAATTTATTTAGGATTTCATCCAAAACTTCTTCAAATTCTATAGTATCTTTTGCCCATACAGCAACTGCAAGGTCCCAAGAGCCTTCTAATTGGAATACCCATCCAATCTTTTTATGGTTTATGCAGAACTTTATTATTTCATTTTCTTTTTCTTGGTTTACATTTTGAAATTTTAAAAAAATCCTATGATACAAATAACCAAGTTTGTGGATATTCAAAATTGTATAATATCCTTCAATTATCTTTCTTTTTTCAAGATTCTCTAATCTGTATTTAACAACCTGTTTTGATAAACCTACTTTTTTAGCTATGTCTGATATGTTTGCTCTTGCATTTAGGCTTAATTCTGTAATTATCCTTCTATCTTTTAAATCTAATTTAATTTCCATATTTTTAACTAAAGGGTAAAATAGTATATAAATCTTTCTATAAGTTAAAAAAATAAATAAAAAGTTTAATTAATGACGTATATCTATATATCTACTAATTAGTGGTTAAAATGAGTAAAGAATTTTATGAACATAATTATTTTTTAGAATGGTTAGGAATATCAAATCCAGAATTAGACAATTACCATAGACTTGAAAATATATTTTTGTTTAATCATGTAAGAGAAGATTCTACTTTGTTGGATGTTGGTGTTGGTAATGGTAGAAGCCTAGAATCGGTTTTAGAAAAAGTAAGCAAGGCTTATGGAATTGACTTTAGTAAGCTGATGTTAAAAGAATCACAAAAATTATTAGGTCAAAATCCAAAAGTTGAATTAAGACAATCTGATGCAGAAAGTATTCCTTATGAAGATAATAAATTTGATTATGTTATTTCTACGCTAAATACTTATGGAAATTTTGAAAATCCAGATAAATGTTTAAATGAGATGCTTAGAGTTGTAAAACCAGATGGAGAGGTTATATTAGGGATTTATTCACAAGCTGCATTAGGGACACAATTAAAAACTTACGAACAAGTTGGGTTAAATATTGAACATTTTGATGAAGAAGCGGTTTATACAAAAGAAGGCTTAATTTCAAGAAGGTTTAATAGGGAAAAATTGGAAGAGATTGCAAGTCATCATAAAGCACAAATTGAGGTAATAGAACTAACTCCAATTTCTTACATCGCAATATTACAGGAGATTTAGGTTTAATCTGAGATTCTACAAATAAAGACCCAGTCCTTTTTTCCGTCAATTATTTTTTTAACACTGAATTTATCCCTTATTTCTTTTTCAATTGAATCAAAAAGATTGCTTTTCTTCATGACACTAAAGGCAAAATCTTTTTTTCCAACCCTTCTTATTTCTTCCATGCTTTTTTCTATATTGTCAAAATTGTGCATAGCAGTAACAGATATTACCTTGTCAAAACTTCTGTCTTTAAATGGTATATTTTCTGCCTCTGCAAGTACTGTTTGATTTCCCAGATTTTGTTTTAATAATTCAACTGACGGGTCTATGCCAAGAACCTTGCAGTCAAAATCAGAAATGCCTGTCCCGCAGCCTACATCCAGCAGCAAGTCAGTGTTTTTTATGTCAAGATTTTCTTTTATTATGTTGAGCTTTACTTTCTGCTCTTCTCCATAAAGTTCATTGTACCCTGGAGCTATTAATCTGTAAAAATCCATAGGCATTGGAT
>SDBV01005005.1_pt1 | contig 18837 bp, 11 predicted proteins | sample 2277081 | NCBI WGS metagenome assembly SDBV01 (sample SAMN10402039, study PRJNA504765) | marine sediment metagenome | isolation source: marine sediment core GS10_PC15, 223 cmbsf | place: Arctic Ocean: Southern Knipovich Ridge | collected 2010
GATGTCAAGCTGGGTTTTCTTGCAAACCGGTACTGCGCGACTACTTTGGCAGTTGTGACCGCGGCGGCTCTTGCATTTGTTACGGGCGCCGACGGCAAGGGCGCCATGACGCTCTGGCCATTGTTCGGAACAGCCAATCAGTTGCTGGCTGCTTTGGCGCTTTTGGTAGTAACGATGTATCTCAAACGAAAAGGCGGGGCAAAATTTATAGTAACTGCTCTGCCGTGCGTTTTTATGCTGTTTATAACCAGTTGGGCACTGGTGATTAAGCTAAAGGAATTTGCTGTTGATAGAAACTGGCTGCTTGTTTCGATAGGGGCGATCATTTTTGCTTTGGCGATATGGATGACGGTTGAAACGACGGTTCTTTTCTTCAAAAAGAAAACGTCTATTGAACAGGAGCAGGTAAAGCTGTCAGCTTGAACCTGGCTTTGATGGGTTGCTGATTCAGTATGATCTCGTCTTTGCGGACGTGCTCAGCTGGGAAATTAGGCACAAGCTGGCGAGTCAAAGAGCCTTCGGCGGTTTCGTCGCCATCCTGAATTTCAAGCAGCATCTTAAAGGGCCTGTTGCGATAGGCCAACTGGGCTTGTTGGGTGGCTTTTATTTTTATCGCACTGGGTATGTCGCTTCGGTTTTGAAGTTCCACCGTGTATTTGCCCTGCAGGTTTTCGCTGAGGATAGTGCCTATTGTTGTGGGGATTACATACTCCTGCAGGCGTTCCTGAATGGGGGCAAGTTTGATACTGACAGGCGTGTCAGTGTATCTTTTGGTTCCAGGTACAAGTTCTATATAAGGTTTGACGGTGATAGCAGCCAACCGAGCCTGTTCTATCTGGTGCTGCGCCAGCACAACTTCTGCTTTAAGTTGTTCGCCGCTCCAATCTTCGCGCACAAGCATATCAATCATGGCAGGTTCAATTGATTCAAGCTTTATCGGGATGCGGTTTTCGTCGAGGCATTCAACTGTTATCGACCGGGAGACCAATTTGACAACCTGAACGCTTAGTGTAGTCGGTTCACAGGAAATTACCTTCAGGCCCTGCTCTCTTGTCTCGCTGCTTTTTTGCAAAAATGTGAGCAGATCCAACGGGTATTCGCCTGGCTCAGTTTTCTTTTCCTGGACTATATCAAAATAAAAGCTAAGCCCCTGCTCGCCTGAACGCAAATTTCGTCGAACTTCGGCTATTTTTGCTGCTGGGCCTGACAGAGTTATCTTCAGGTCGACAGATGGCTGCTTACTAAAACTTGCCCAGAGTTTCGGATCCGTCGATTCTGCGACAATAGTGGCGGGGGTGTCGGAGAGTTCTTTGTTTAGGGCTTTTTCTGCCCATGCCCATATAAGCAGCGTGATAAAAACTATCGCGGCTCGTCGTTTTGTTTTCGCAGAGATTTTAACCATTCACGTTGCCTTTAGGTATCTATCTTTTTTGCAGCGGCTTTGCGTTGAGGCCAGAAACGTTCGATAAGGGGCGTTGTTTCGGCCATTGTAGAAGTCAACTGTCTTCTCAATTGGGACTCGGCAACATCGCGTATAAGGTTGCCGTTCATCGCTAAAGATATGGTTCCGGTTTCTTCGCTTACAACTATTACTGTAGCATCCGAGCCCGTGGTTATGCCGATTGCGGCTCTGTGTCTTGAGCCTAATTCCATGCTTTCGGCAGGTCCTGTTTCTGCCAGGGGCAATTGAACTCGGGCTGCAACAATTCTGTCGCCCTGGATTATCACCGCCATGTCGTGAAGGACTGTGCCGGGACAAAATATTGTCTTCAAGAGCTCCGCCGTTACTTTCGCATCAAGACGCACGCCGGTTTCTATAAACTCTCCCAGCCCGACTTGTTGTTCTATTACCATGATCGCGCCAGTATGGGTTGCTGACAACTGGGTAACTGCCGTAATGATTTCTTCGACTGTTCTTGATAACTGGTGGGGTGAGCCCGAAAGAAATCTTGTCTGGCCGATGCGTATCAGTGCTCTGCGGATTTCGGGTTGAAAAGCGGCTACGGCGATTATCAAAATTGCGATTAGAAATCCCTTATATAAGAATTGGAGTCTCTCGAGGCCAAACTGTTCGACAACTAAGTGCAATACTAATGCGCCTGCGATAAGGATGGAAATCGTACCACGGAACAGTCTTTCCCCGCGGGTACCTTCAAGAAAGTTGATGGTCCAGTACACTATCAGGCCAATAATGATAAGTTCCACCAGCACTTCTAGTGGGTTGTACTGACCTACCCGATAAAAATAATCAATAATAGCATCCACAAATCAGACTCCCTCATCACCGGAATCCGTTTGCGCTTAAAAGCATAAAAGTGAACGCTTCTTTGCGCAGCCAAAATTATCGCCCCCTGCAAAAGTTTTGCGAGGGAAAAGTTATAACCTCTTACCGCATCAAGCCCGGTTGGTTTTATATCGTCATTTTTCGCGCGGCTGCTCGAAAAAATGTCTAGCGAGCTTTATTTGACACGCAGCTCATTCAACCTGCTTGGCTTGTCGATAAGCAAAGCACGATCAATATCTTCCACCATCTGTTGATCTCTGATCTTCTTGGCTCGTGTAATTTTTGTGTTGTACTCGATCGACGTTTCGCTCTGCGTGACTACTTCTCCCTCGGGCTTTTGGCGGCTGCAACCGGCAACAGCAAAAACAACGACCGAAAACGCCACTAAAAGCATTAATACTGCTAATTTCCTCATCGGCACTCCTCAAAGCACAATAATATCAACAACCTTTATTGTAAAAAGGCTTAATCTTATAATTTTAGCAGCAATGCGGCTTTATGTCAACGTAAAAACCAAGCCCAGGCGGGGCAGGGGTGATCTTTGAGGCTTTTGGTCGGTTTTACAATAGAATATTAAGAGCTTGTTGACATATTTAGTACCAAACTTATAATCGCTATGAAAGAGACTTTTTTAAAGGGCAAAACATGAAACTCAGCAGAATCAGCAGGGTGGTGCGGCTTTTAACGATGCTGCAATCGGGACAGAATTATTCGGTCGATGATTTAACCGAACTTTTGGGCGTTAATCGCAGAACGCTTTTTCGAGATTTAGAACAACTGCGCGCCATTGGCGTCCCTTACAGTTATAGCGCAAAGGCCGGCGGGTATAGTATCGACCCTGATTTTTTCCTCCCGCCCATTGACTTGAATCTGCAGGAAGCTCTGAGTCTTTTGATGCTGGTCCACAAGATGAAGGGCCACATTCCCATTCCTTTTAAAAATTCAGCGGTTATGGCAGGATTAAAAATTGAAAACATACTACCTGACGATATCAGGCAGTATTGCAACGCTCATTTAAGCAATGTGTCCGTCAGGCCGATTGCTCACTCGACTATGGAATCGCTGGACAGGGTTTTTACATCGCTACAAAAAGCAATTAGAAAAAAACAAGTAATAAAAATCAATTATCATTCTTTGTTCGAGCAAAAAGACATCGGCACCAACCTAAGCCCGTATCATTTGATGTATAATAAACGAGCGTGGTATGTGGTTGGCAAATCAAGTATGCACAAAAGCGTTCGAACCTTCAAACTGAACCGCATCAAACATCTTGAAATATTAGACAGGCGTTTTGTTAACGACAAACAGTTCGACACTCACGAATATCTGGGCAGAGCGTGGTCGATGATGCCGGAAGGCAGGATTTACAATATCAAGTTAAGATTTTTGCCGAAGGTCGCCAAAAATGTCGCAGAGGTACATTGGCATAGTACGCAAAAAGTCCAGCGAAACCAGGATGGCTCCGTCACAGTAGAGTTTCGCGTTGATGGGCTTAATGAAATTTCCTGGTGGATACTTGGTTACGGTGACCAGGTTGAAGTGCTTGCGCCAATGGCTTTGCGTAAAAGGATAATCGCGGCTGGTCAAAAAATGGTCGCAATCAACCAGGCGCTTTAAAAATCACTTCTTTGCTGCAGGTCAAATCGCATTTATAAGTTCAGAAACGGTCAAGCCCGAATTTTGTCTTTGCCGCACCTGCTCGACGAAAGTTTCCAGGCGGGTGATTAATGTGGGGTCTTGTTGTCCATCGAAGCTCAGGCTGAGAATCGGCATATGATTACAATGGTCGCTTATTCGGGTGGTCATGGTGCCCACTATTGTCGAAGGCATGCAGGTGAAGGGCATAACGTTTACCACTCCGCCGAGGCGGCGATGATGATACTCGATTATTTTTCCCACACTCAAAATTGCCTCGCCGCCAAACGAACGATGTATATATCGCTCTGCATATTTGATCGTGTGCTCGATAGGCGCCTCCGCCAGTTCACCAAAGGCCTGCTCTAAAGGTTTGGCCAGAAGTCTTTCGATTTTGTGCTGAAAGCTATTGGCGATGGTATTTTCCAACCAGCCCGCAAGGTCTCCCTTTAGGCGAGCATCGTTTCGCCGGCTGAAATTTGTGTAGTATATCCATTCGGCCACCGAAGCAAGTTCGCACGCTGCCCCTAACTGTTCGAGCCTGCGGACGATATCCTGATTGGCAAAACGGTGGTTTCTGACATATATTTCTCCAACAATACCTACGGTTGGTTTTTTGACTTTTTCGTCAAGTTCAACTGTCAAAATTCGTTCCGTAATTCTTTTCATCAGTTTGCGCATCCGACTAAAATCGTCGGCGCGGGCAATTGCCCGAACCCATTCGGCAATACAATCCTGATAAACCAGATCGGCGTATCGCGAATCCCTGGCGTATGGCCTGATTCGCAAAATAACCTTATCCAGCAAGTCTATGCCGATCACGCTTATCCATGCTGTTTTTGAAAAACTCCCACCTCGATTGTGGTTGGTCTGGGCGTTTAAAGATTTATAAAATTCGTTATCCTGGTTGGGCGAGATTACAGGAATATTTTCGACACCGGCTTGCTTGAGGATAAGTCTTTGCAGGCAATTATACATTCCAAAACGGCACGGCCCGGAACCGCCGGGCATGAAAAAAGCGGTTTCGTCAGCCTTGAAGTCTTTTTCATTGATCAGCTTGAGCATCTCACCGATTGTAATTGTGCACGGCAGACATTCTTTGCCGGAAGTGAATCGTCTGCCATAGATCAGCGTTGTGTCATCAGCTATCGGCAGGACTTTTGCCTTTTGGCCATGGGCGATAAAGCCCGCTGCCACACCCAATGAACTTTGTCCCATCCATGGAATATAGACGGTTCGCTTCTTGTCGCCGGGCTGTAAGTTTTCGGGCGGCTTGGCTGTCTCTGATGCAAGTATTTGAGGCGCAGGCTTAAAGTGTTTAAGGCTTTCAAGAAATGCTTCGAGCCTGGTTATGACCCCTGCGTCAGCGGAGTGTTCATCCAGCTCCAGTAGCAGGCAGGGTTTTTCGCCCATTATGTCTTTGAAAAAACTGGACAGGAAAGAATCCGGCCCGCAACTGAAATTGGAAAGATATATACCGTAAAGCCGATCGTCGCGTTTGATTAGTTCCGCTGTACGTAAAATATCCTGACCATACGCCCAGTATGTCTTTTCATGCAGCGATGCGTCGGTAAGTTTTGCCCCGCTCAAATCCAGCATATCCATCGGTATTACTTCTGCGCCTAAATCCGCAAGCTTGTTTGGAAGTGCCAGATTCATACCCATATCACACCCGTTGTAAGGTCGTGAAATTAACACAAACAATCTTTCGTCTTTGCCAAGCTGTGATAAAATTTGTGTGGTCTTTTCTCGACAAGCCTGTTCAAAATCTTTCTGAGCGCCAAGAGCAATTCCCAATGCTTTTACAGCCTTGCGCTTATCTATCCCGATTTGCCCAGCCAGGGCGACAAAGCTTTTTTTGAGCTGTTTTTTGTTGTGGCCAAGATAAACAGGCGCAGTGAGTATTTTTGTCTGGCCCATGTTTTCGGAAAACACCGCTTGTATCTGATAGGGCAGCGACTGCACATATGGACACAGATTGCCATGTTCGTTTTGGGGATATTTTGCTGGCATCGAAACAATGCTCGGCACAAAAAGATAGTCAACTTTTTGCTCGATTAGTTCACTGATATGTCCATAGGCCACTTTCACAGGAAAACACATCTGGGCGGAAACCGATTCGACTCCCTTGCGAATTATTTTTCTGTTGGTACCGGGCGAGACGACAACTTCACAACCGACCCCTTTCAGGAAGCGGGCAAACAGCGGCAACTGCTGCCAATTAATAAGGGCTAATGGGATACCGACCCGTGGGCGAGACACTTTCTCTTTTGTTTTCAGGCTGAGTTGTTCGCTATCAAGGGCCGCAAATTTAAACAGTATTTTTCGGCGAAATGCAAACGCGTCAAATTTAGGCTTACGTTTGTTTTGTTTTTTTAAATTATATCTGTCGCAGCGACTGCCGTAGCACAAGGGCTCCGACCCTGGCAGTATGACCTGTTTTATTTCGCAATGATTGGGGCAGTGTTTGCAGATAAAGGTTTCGATGTTGTATTTTACGCCCGCCAGACTAGCAAAGCCTTTAAATTTGCTTTGGATCATTTCGCCATTATTTTTTGGACGGCTTTTGATTTGTTCTGCAGCGATGGCCGCTGCCCCGATCGCTCCTAATACTTCGTGATGGTCGGGAACCAAAACAGGCTTACCCAGAACCTGTTCGAAGGCTGCCCAAACTGCTTTGTTAAATGCCGTACCTCCCTGAAAACAAATGTGTTCGCCGATTCTCCGCCGTCCGACAACGCGATTAAGGTAGTTGGCTACGATCGAATAGCTCAGGCCGGCAACAAGGTCTTTTGTTTCAGCGCCCTGTTGCTGAAAATTTAAAATGTCCGATTCCATAAACACTGTGCATCGTTCGCCAAGTTTAATCGGAGCCTCGCTTTTAAAAGCAAGTTCGGCAAACTGGTTTTTAATATTAATTCCAAGTCTTTGTGCTTGTTCTTCGAGGAACGAACCTGTTCCGGCGGCGCAGGCATGATTCATTTCGAAATCAACGACGACGGCGTTTTTCAGTGAAACGTATTTACTGTCCTGGCCGCCAATTTCAAATATAGTGTCTACTTTCGGTTCGATAATTGCGGCGCCTGTCGCCTGGGCGGTTATTTCGTTTATCACCACATCAGCGCCTATAAAATCACCAGTAAGATATCTCCCTGAACCAGTTGTTGCTGCACCAATGACGCGAACCTTGTCAGCTATTTTTTCTCCGACGATTTCCAACCCCTTTTGTACCGCCTCTAAAGGCCTGCCTGCTGTCATTAAATATACTTTTGCCAGGACTTGTTTTTGCTCGTCGATTACCACAACATTCGTACTTATCGAACCAACATCGACGCCGAGATAGGCATTTATCGGTGCGTTAGATTGGCTAAGTTTTTGTTTATGGTGAGTGTTTGGCAGGGTGGTGGGTTTTTGAAGTTTGTTGTGTCGGCAGGTGTGCATATCGCTTGTTTTGATCTTGCGCAGTTTTTCAGCCAGCGATTCAATATCTATTTGCCTGGTATACTGGCCGTTTGTTTTTTGTCCAGCTAATAGCGCCGCGCCAATGGCTCCTGTGAAAAAATATTGCTCTGGAACGAGTAGTTCGTTTTCTTCCAGGTGCAAAACTTTTTCGATCGCTCTTACCACACCGATGTTTGCCGCAACGCCGCCGGTAAAAGCAATAGGTTTTTCAAATTCTCTACCACGACCCAGATTGCTTTTTAAGTTTGCCGCCAAACCCATACACAACCCCGCGATGATATCGTGTACCGGTGCGGCTTGTTGCTGAAGGTGTATCATATCGCTTTTGGCAAAGACCGAACATCTGCCTGCGATTCGCGGGGGATTTTTACTTTTAAGAGCTAATTTGCCGAACTCTTTTTCAATGGACACGCCAAGTCTTTGCGCCTGCTGATCGAGGAATGAACCAGTGCCTGCAGCACAGACGCTATTAAGGGTGAAATCTTTTATTTTGACGCCACCAATTCCCTGCTCGACAAAAATTAGCTTGCTGTCCTGGCCGCCCATGTCTATCACAGTTGCTGCTTTCGGGTAAAATTTTGCTACACCTGCCGCCTGTGCGGCAATCTCGTTTATAAATTCAACACCAAGCAGACCGGCGATCATTCGCCCAACCGAGCCCGTAATTACGACCCGTCCTTTTTTAGCGCCGCTAGCTAAGGTTAATATTTCTGATAGTTGTTTATAAACCACCTCCAACGGCTTACCTTGTGTGCGTTTATAGTCTGTAAATAATATTTGGTGGCAAGCGTCGGTTACGACAATGTCGCTACTTATTGAGCCTATATCGATACCTATGGTAATTCTGGCGTCGGCAGCCAAATACGGTTGATTGCGGCGGAGTAATATCGAAGAGTTTTGGATGGTTTTGGTTTTTTGTGTTTTTAGTCGCATTTAGCTCCCCCCAACTCTGAACATTATGGAAGTATTTTACTCTGCCGAGGATGCCTTTTACAATATTTTCTGCCTTTTATTGAGTATAAATGTAAAATTTTTTTTGTGGATAACTTGTGAGTTTTTCTGTGGGTTGTGTTAGTAGGTGTCCATATAAGCCAAACAAAAGACTCACCACTCCGCGAACCGTTAAAACCACCTAAAAAAATAACAGCGTATCCAACAGGTTGTCCACAAGGTAATAGATGGTTTTGGCGGCAATAAGTGGTTATTTACAAAAGGGTTGTGGCCAATAAGAGGAAAAGATATAACAAAACCACAAGACATAAGACTACTAATACTACTTCTTTAATTTTAATAATAGAAAAGAGTAAAGACCTTATATTTGTGTGTAAAAAATTATCATTTCCTCACCATCTAACCCTTTTCATATTGACAGGTTTCGTGTAAATTATAGACATCTAATTTCGGCTAAAAATTTATGGTGGAACCGTAAATAAAAAAGGAAGAGTTATGAAAGCAAAATTTAATCGGTCGGCGCTTCAAGAGGCACTTAGTCTTGTAACATCAGTGGTTCCCGCAAGAACACCCAAGCCTATTTTGCGGTGTCTTCAAATTGTCTGCGAAAAAGATTCTGCCAGGCTCTCCGCTACGGATTTAGAGGCAGCGATAGATTGCCGCATCGCTCAGGTGGAGGTCGACCAGCCCGGCGAAGTTGTAATACCAGCAGACAGAATTACAGCGATTGTTCGCGAAAGCGTTGATGAAGTAATTTCACTCGATGCTTCTGAAGCGACCTGCCAAATAACCGGCGCAGACAGCCATTTTACAATATATGGTCATGAGCCAGGCCAATATCCGCAAATCCCTGTGTTCGAGGGTAAACCGGACATCGAAGTAGGCCTTGCGCGATTGCAGGAGGGCATTGAGCAGTCTCTTTTCGCTGCTGCCAGAGAAAGTACTCGCTATGCGATCAATGGCGTTTTGTGGGAAATTAAAGACAAAAAATTATCTCTGGTCGCCACAGACGGCCGAAGGCTGGCTAAATGCATCGTAACTCTTGATGCTGTTGACGGCGACAAGCTCACGACAGACCGCTTTATTATGCCGGCTAAAGCAATGGCTCTGCTGGATAAAATAGGCGATAGCGGCGACGAAAAAGTCTCTTGCCGGATCGTGGACAATAAGATTATCCTAAGCTGCGGCCAGGTGGTTATAAGCTCCAATCTTGTCGAAGGTAACTTTCCGAAATACGAAGAGATTATCCCGTCGGATTACGACAAGAAGCTGACCCTTTCGACTGATGCGGTGCTAAGTGCCGTCCGCAGAGCGGCTTTGTTGGTTAGCGAAGAATCAAAGGGTATTAAATTGAGTTTGAAAAAAGGCTCACTGGTTTTTTCCAGCCGATCTCCAGAGGCCGGCGACGCTCAAATCGACATGGCTGTAGATTATGCCGGCGAGCCGGTTGAAGTAGGCTTTAATCCGCAGTTTCTAATTGACGTTTTGCGGGTGATTAAGGCCGACGAGTTTGAGTTATTGCTTGGTGAAGCGGACAGGCCAGGGTTGATAAAAACCGGAACCAACTTCCTTTACCTTGTGATGCCGGTGAATTTGGGTTAGTGAAATGGATGACCGGCAACTGCGCGAAATTACTATGTGGCGAGGCAAGCCCGCGACGAAATCAACCACTAGGCTGGACACGATTGTCGAGGGCCTGATAAAAAAACGAATAACTCGACAGCAAAAAAAAAGCGGTCCGGTCGTAGAGCTTTGGCAGGAGTTGCTGCCTGAAAAACTCCAGCAGCATTGTAAATTAGAAAGCATGAAAGGCGGAATTTTACACGTCGAAGTCGATACCCCGTCGTATGTGTATCAGATGCAGCTATTAAAACAGGAGTTGTTACTTCAGTTGCAGCAGCAGTGTCCGGCGGCACGACTACAACAGATTAGATTTAAGCTTTCACGCTCAACACACAACTTTAAGGACGAAGATGAAAGAACATAAATACGATGCCAGTAACATAAAAATTCTCGGCGGGCTTGAAGCCGTTCGCAAGCGCCCCGATATGTATATCGGCAACCGCGCCCAGGGTGGCCTCCATCATCTGGTGTACGAGGTGCTGGATAATTCCGTTGACGAAGCCCTGGCGGGGCGTTGCGATAAAATTTCGGTACACATTCACGTGGACGGAAGCTGTTCGGTTGAAGATAACGGCAGCGGCATCCCGGTCGAAAAACACAAACAAGCCGGCAAAAGCGCCTTGGAAGTCGTGCTTACCACGCTGCATGCAGGCGGGAAATTCGACGACAAAGCGTATAAGGTTTCAGGCGGCCTGCATGGCGTGGGAGTAAGCGTTGTAAACGCTTTGAGTGACTGGCTCGAAGCCGACATCTATCGTGACGATAAACATTATCATTTTGAATGCGCGCGTGGAAAAGCAAAGGGCCCCGTAAAAGAAATAGGCTCGACAGATAAACGCGGCACGAAAATCACATTTCTGCCGGACGAAGAAATATTCGGCGATATACAATTCGACTACGATACACTGCTAAAAAGAATTCGAGAGATGGCTTATTTAAACGCTGGCGTGAATATAATTTTTCAGGACGACAGAAATAACAAAAAAGAAGTTTTCAAATTCGAAGACGGTATTAAGGCTTTCGTGCAACACTTAAATGATGGCAAAGAGGCACTGTCGAAAGTGATGTATTTTTCCAAGGACGATTCGGAGTTAAACCTCGGTTGCGAAATAGCGATGCAGTACAACACCAGTTATACGGAAAATGTTCTGGCATTTGCCAACAACATTCGCAATATCGACGGCGGGACGCATCTTTCCGGCTTTAGAACGGCGCTTACCAGAACGCTGAATGCGTATGCGCGCAATGCTAAACTATTTAAAAGCGGTCAGGCAACCACGGGTGATGATTTGCGTGAAGGGCTGACAGCGGTTATCTCGGTTAAGGTTGCAGAACCCCACTTCGAAGCCCAGACCAAGATTCGGCTTAGCAATCCCGAAGTGGGAAGTTTTGTTGAAACGACAGTGAACGAACAGCTTGGCCATTTTCTTGAGGAAACCCCTACTGATGCCAAACGGATTTTGAATAAAGCGATTCAAGCCGCTGCTGCCAGGGAAGCAGCCAGAAAAGCCCGCGAACTGACAAGGCGAAAAGGCGCTCTTAGCAGCACAAATCTACCGGGCAAACTCTGGGATTGCTCCAGCAAAGAAAAGTCAACGACCGAGATTTTCATTGTAGAAGGTGATTCGGCGGGCGGTTCTGCCAAAGCAGGTCGCGACCGGAATATTCAGGCCATATTGCCGTTGAAGGGAAAGATTCTAAATGTCGAGAAAGCTCGGCTGGAAAAAATGCTTGGCCATGAAGAAATACGCACTATCATCAGTGCGCTTGGAACAGGCATTGGAGTTGATGAATTCGATATCGAAAAATGCAGGTATGGCAAGATTGTATTGATGACCGACGCCGACATTGACGGTGCGCATATACGAACGCTTTTGTTGACGTTTTTGTTCAGGCAGATGTCGCAGCTATTGACCAATGAAATGGTGTATATTGCTCAACCCCCTTTGTACGAGATACGCATCAAGGGCAAAAAAAAGTCCGAATACATATTAAACGAAAATCAGATGCACAAGCGAATGGTTGGCAGGGGACTCGAAGGAACCAGGCTGGTTGTCAGAGATAAAGACAAAAAGCCGGTTGAGATAGTTGGTGAAGAATTAAAGAAGCTTATTAAGTTGCTCAGTGACATTGAGCGGGCAATATCGGTTCTCGATAAGCGAGGCATAGTCTTCGATAATTTTGTTCAGGATTATTATGACGGCAAACAACTGCCGAGTTATCATCTGCGAATCGACGGTCAGCAGGAATTTTACTACAACAAAAGTGATTACGAAAAACGCTGCAAACAATTGAAAGACCAAATCGCTCCGGAGACGACCGAGCCAGGCACCAGCCCGGTGACCGCTGAAGAATTGCACGAGGTCGCGCGCATTAATCAGATAAATTCCAAATTAAAAACAGAGTACAAGCTGGACCTGAATGAATTTCTATTGAAACCAGAAAAAGCGGTTTCCGGTGAGTCATTGCCTACAAGGTTTCAACTGGTTAGCGGTGAGGACGAATATGAAATAGCGTCGCTTGGAGATATCTGTCCCGCGATCAGACAGATTGGCGGAAAAGGAATAGATATTAAACGCTTTAAAGGTCTTGGCGAAATGAACGCCAACCAGCTTTGGGACACTACGATGGACCCGGCCCGGAGAACATTATTGAAAGTGAAAGTCGAAGACGCTGGCGAAGCGGACAGATTGTTTAGTATATTGATGGGAGACGACGTCGAAAAACGCAGAAACTTCATCAGGGAGCATGCACTTGAGGTGCAAAATCTGGACGTTTAAGTTTTTATTGTCAAAGAATCGGATTACCGGTAATTTTTCTTGAAAAAGTGAATAAGCTGAAGCAAAATACAAATCGTCAAAACCGAACAGAAAAAGGAGTGGTTGTTCCGGCCTAATATATTCGGCCCAGAAGGGAGAGAAAGATGACACGCAAAATACTGTCAATAGGGGTGCTTGTGTGTTTAGTGTTGAGCTTAAGTGGTTGTGGAAAACAGGCACAAAAGAAAAACAAGCTTGGCGTAAAGGACACTCCGCTCAGTCCTGTCGAAGAGAAGAAGGCAAAGTTATTGCGCAAGATCGATCGCAAGTTTGAGAATCCCGATGCTCACTTTGCACTTGGTCAGCTGTATAACGATGACGGGTTATGGGACAAGGCCGAGTACGAATACAACGTGACGCTTAGTTTTGACCCGGCTTACAGACAGGCGCAGGCGGCGATGGTAAAGAATTTACTGCAAAGCGATCAACAGGCCAAGGCCAGAATGGCTGCGGACATGTACATAAACCAGGTAAGCGCTTCAGCGAGAGAATCGTTGAGGCTGGGCAGGGCTTTTCAAGATGAGCAGATGGACGACTATGCCATAGCCTGTTATATGCAGGCGTTAAATCTTATTCCGAATTCGGCGGCGATTTATAAGCAGATTGGATACTACTATCTAAGCCGACACGAAACGGTACGGGCCGAAGAATATTTGAAACGAAGCTTCCAACTCGACCCATATCAGGCCGAAGTCGCAGGCGAACTGGGGCGAATGGGAGTGGTCGTTCGCGTCCCCAGAAAGACCCAAAAGAACACAAAAAAGTTTGATGATATTCTAAATCGTGAGCCGAAGGACAAATAAAACCAACCCTGGCAATAAAACGATAATTTGAAAAGACCGCAGAATCGCTGCGGTCTTTTTTTGATCGAAACAACCCAATTGCGGGGCGGAATCTTGTTTTTTTACAGAAACAGGGCAACTCTTACCGATACACATTGATGCGGAACTAATACGCTAACCGAGTTAGCACCGGACAAGGTTTGTTTTATCGGACTAAAGAAAGGGCTGTAGTTTGACAGGAAAAAAACCACATAAAGCAGCTGTCTATAGTTTCGCACTCGCGTTTTCTCTTGTGCTGATTTGCAGTTGCTTAAGTTTCAATATCGGCGATAAGCCCAGCCCGTTTGTTTATCCGCAAAACAGCCCCGCCGCTAACTGGTGCGGCACGATAGGAGCTTTTTGTGCGTACTATCTTATGTATTACGTTGGCCCGGGCGTATTTGCGATTTTGCTTTCAGCGGTATGTTTTCTTGCTCTGCGTTTGGCCGGACTCGAGATAACTCAACCAATCCTGCGAACAACTGGGGTTATTTTGTTGGCAGCAGCACTTTCTATAAGCGCCTATGTCATCAAGCCGCAAAGTGCAGACGGTTTTCCGATGGGTAATGGCGGCATAGTAGGTATCGGGGCGGGATTTTTCCTGAAGACACATTTGGCCGGCCTCGGAACGATGATTGTCGTCGTCTGCGCATGGATTGTAGGAGCGATCTTACTCGCCGACAGTCTGGTTGTTACCGCGGCCAGATGGTGTGCTTTTTGTATTGCTAAACTGTTTGGGTCTATATCGCCTGCGTGGTCGGCAACAATGGAAAGGTCGCGAAATCTTACTAATATCTGGCGCAAATTAAACGCCAGGCAAAAGCAGCTTACCTCTTCAGTTCTAAATAGAATATCTGAACGTAACACCGAATCCGAAGATGAATTTGAATTCGAAGAAGACACAGAAGCAGTCACAGCAGCGGACGAGGCGGTTGAGTCAAAACTTATTCCAGCCAAAGCCGCTGCGCGACCCGCCCAAACTGAAACTGCCGAGCCATACGTCTCTGAGGATTACCAGAATTACCAGCTTCCGTCGCTGGAGCTTTTATCCGAGCCCGTGCAGAACTATTCTTCGGTTCAGGAAAAGATAATAAAATCTCAAGCCAACTCGCTTGAATTGCTTTTGGCTGAGTTTAATGTAAACGCCCATGTCGTAGGTGCAGAACCCGGCCCGGTCATAACGATGTTCGAGCTGGAACTTGCCCCCGGCATAAAGGTCAGCCAGATATCTAATCTTGCTAATGATATGGCGCGCGGGTTAAGCGCTCCAGCGGTGCGTGTTGTTGCGCCGCTTCCAGGCAGGCATACGATAGGTATTGAAGTGCCAAACCACCAAAAGGAAATTGTGAAAATAAAGGGGCTGATTCAGCAGGCCGGTAGCAGGCCCGACCGAATGCACCTGCCGCTGTTTTTGGGTAAGGATTCAGCCGGCGAAAGCCTCGTATCCGACCTCACAGCAATGCCGCATTTGCTTATCGCAGGCACCACCGGTTCGGGTAAAAGCGTTTGCATAAACAGCATCATCACCAGCATCCTTATGACCAAACAGCCGGACGAGGCAAAGCTGATACTGATCGACCCGAAAATGGTTGAGATGACAGCCTTTAATGATATCCCCCACTTGATGTGTCCGATCGTTACCGAAATCCGCAGGGCAGAGCAGATACTCGAATGGGCGACGACAAAAATGGACGAACGCTATTCGCTGCTCGCAGAAGCCGGCGTCAAAAACGTTGCTGCGTATAATAAGCTCGGCGAAGAAGAAATACTAAAGCGCTTTGCCCCCACCAGTCCCGAAGAAGCCGCGCAGATTCCCAAGAAGATCCCTTACATAGTGATCATTGTGGACGAATTGGCGGATTTGATGATGACCGCTGCCAAAGAGATAGAAGCTTATATCGTCCGCCTTGCCCAGAAAAGTCGGGCCATCGGTATCCATATCGTTCTTGCAACTCAAAGGCCGCAGGCGACCGTTGTAACAGGCCTGATAAAATCAAACCTGCCCACAAGGGTAGGCTTCCGTGTCGCTGCCAAGATGGATAGCAGGATCATTCTCGACCAGAACGGCGCAGAGACCCTGCTTGGCCAGGGCGATATGCTGTTTTTAAAGCCCGGCACAAGCGAACTCGTTCGTGCCCAGGGAACGTTTATTGATGACAGGGAAGTCAAGGCGATTGTCAATCATCTCAAGAACGAAGCCGAACCAAGCTTCCATCCCGAGTTGATGCAATTGAACAGAATGGATGCTTCACAGATCAAAAAGGACGAACTCTTTGACGAAGCCGTGCGAATCGTTCTGGAAACTCACCGGGGAAGCGTTTCCTTGTTGCAGCGAAAGCTCAGTATCGGTTATGCCCGTGCCTCGAGAATAATCGAGATGATGGCCTCTTCCGGGGTTTTGGGTCAATACAAAGGCAGCCAGGCCAGGGAAGTACTCATAACTCTCGAACAATACGAGCAGCTTTGTAAACAGGTCGACGCCGACGAGCGAGCAGGCTACACCGACCTGACCGAATCCGACGACGAGGAGGAATATGAGTACGAAACCGACGAGGACCAGAAAAAAGAGTATGAGTACGAAGACGAAAACCAGGAAGAATTCGCCGAAGAAGAAGTGAACTAATCCGCTACGCCCAACAGGTTATCTTTCCGAGAGATCTATTTTTTCTTGCCACCTTTCTCTGTTACTCTGATTGTATCTGTCCCCTCAAACACGATTCCATTTATCAATTCACCACTAACAGCCAATTCAGCTTCACCGGCAGTGACAAGGCTCTGAACAGCGGATCGGTTAAACTTAGCCACTGCAACCTGCTCTTGTTCATCGAACTGTATTTGTTCCGCCCATACCGCTTCTTCGAGCAAGAGGCCAGTAGGATCGATCCGAACGGTATCAGGATATATATCAGTAATATCATAGTCTTCCGGAAGCCGGATATGACACGTGATCCATTTACCTTTGCCTGCCAGATTTAAAGTGGCTGGCTTTATATCAATATCAGCTTCAATGGGAATTTCAAGTGCGGCGTAAACTTGCCAAATGAAAAGACCTTTTTCTATATCACTGCCAAGAACAATTCTGCTGGGTAGATAGGGATAATTTCCCCACAGGCCATTGTAGTGCGGAGCATCATCATCAGGATAGGTATCGAAGTACGCGATCTCTACAGGGTTCACCGGATCACTGGCATCAAACACTCGTAGGCCGCTACGATAGTTAGCCTCGAAGATAAGATGAAAAAGAGTGAAGAGATTGTGGTCAATCGCAGAAGAACCATTTGTGAAGCCGCCAAGCTCGACAGGGTTATTTAGGTCAGCCACGTCAATGACCCACGTAGTGGTGGTTGTAACATCAGGGTCATAACGCTCATCCATTTCATCGCCAAGGTAGATATATCGCCTGTCAACTGAAAGCCAACCTTGATGTGAATAACGACCGTGTGTATAGTTAAGACTTGATACAAGTTCAATGTTGGACTTGTCAGTAACATCCAGTATGTCGAGTCCACCATCATATCCGGTAAATGCGAATACGATTTGTCTGCCGGCATAAGGGCCCTGGGTATAGGTAACTGCTTGTGCGTCATGGACGTAACGATCATTCCATTGACCAACAAGCACAGGATTGGCAGGGTCAAGATTAAGGTCATAGATCATCAACCCCCTTGCATCAGGCCCACCAGCACCGACGCGGTAGAGCATTCCGCTTGTGGTGTCTATGGCAACATTGTGCGTTCGAGAGGCTGGAGACGTATAAACATGCGTCACTATACCGTCATCGATCTGACTTAGATCGTAAACCTGCATATCTTTATGGTTGCCATCTCCAACGACATAAGCGTAGTGCTTATACGTCTTGATATCACGCCAAACTGTGGAAGGGCCAGGCAAGGCCGCTATGATCTGTGGATCAGTTGGAGTAGTCACTTCGACAAATGCTACACCCTCTCCTAACCCGATAATTGCATATTCCCTGCCCGATGCAGAACTATAACCCCAGATGTCATTTGCTCTACTAACGTGTGTACCAAGATACGAATCAAATTCTCCCAATGGCAACCATGCCAACAAGTCAACTCCATCGGATCCAAAATCTATCGCAGGAGAATTACTGCCGCCATAAAAGCCAGGCCCTTCATAACGAGGCTGTACATCTAATTCCTTATCATCATCTGCAGAGGCAGGCAAGATTCCCAGCACTATAAATATAATTATCAACCAAAAGACTACATTTTTTTTCATAACCTCCTCCTATTCACAAACCAACTCCAATCATTTAACAGGAGCTTAAATGATCAGAAGTGATCAGACCGGCAAGGCAGTTGGACTATAGCTTTCTGTGCTATTTAGGGGAAATGCTAAGAAACATCACTTTAGCCATCTTCCCCCCGTATAACCGCAAATTAGGTAATGGTTCAGTATAACAAATTTTGCGAAATTTGCAAAGAGAAAAAGGGATTATGCAGCATACTGAAACTCCACATATCACAGCCAGTCATGAACTGGTAACTCTTCCACCGGCCTGGCTGAACCGGACGACGAAGAATATGTAGAAGAAGAAGTCAATTAACTTCACTGGTTTTTTGGGGTTTTTTGGGGTTTTTTGGGAATTATTTTTGGGGTGGATGTTTGATATTAGGCAGTTAGGGGGGTTTTGGTTCGAACCAAACGCGCAAGTGTTAAGATGGGTAATGCAAAAAGCGTGCAAAAGTGTGACAAAAGCGCGCACTTTTGCGCACTTTTTGGTACAAAATTGGTAAAAATGCGCGCCTTTTTGGTATTTTGAATTTTAAAACTTGCGCGTTTGATTCGATTTTCAATTCGCTATTCAACGTGGCGGCTGAGGCGTGCTGTCAAGCATCTGCCGTGATACTGTCTTCTTCTCTTGATGACTTGGTGTAGTGTCAATTGTCCTATCGATGCCTTCACCTATCACTCCAAAGACAACAACAATTAAGAGAAAGACGCCGGCTGTTAAGTGATGAGGTTTCTCAACAACAGCACCCCGACTCAAAATGGAGGCGATGGGAAGGACTAGCAGCTTGCCAACCCAACAAAGAGTAATTAAGATCAGATAAAGCAGAGTCGGAATAAAAGTGGTATGCATCGCCCAAAAATAGGGGCCAATCTCGAAGTGCCCTCCATCCGGGGACAAGGCTACCAGCACGCGGGCGGTCTCGATAATACTGAGGTGTCTGTCCGTAAATGCAACGCCACAGTACAATGAGGCACAGGCAAAAAC
>SDBV01005006.1_pt1 | contig 18836 bp, 23 predicted proteins | sample 2277081 | NCBI WGS metagenome assembly SDBV01 (sample SAMN10402039, study PRJNA504765) | marine sediment metagenome | isolation source: marine sediment core GS10_PC15, 223 cmbsf | place: Arctic Ocean: Southern Knipovich Ridge | collected 2010
TATATGGTAAATTGGAGCTTGCTATACTTTGACTGCTGCGAATTCCTGATTCTTTGGTAACTTGACTGGTTTAGTTGGGGCAAATGCTAGGTATGAGAGTTGGGATGGACAGATTATCCTGTAGGGTAGCTTTCCGGAGGGAATCAAAGTAACAGTAGGATCCTTAACTGCTTATACGGATCCGGTTTCAGAGGCTGTTGGGCTGGAGGATCCTGAAGTCGCTGGTGTTCCTCAGGAACCTGATGAACTGTGGGGAGGGACTGCGGATTCAGACTTGCCTATGTATCCTTTATTTAGTGCAGTTGCGAATTCTCTGGGGTGGACTACAGATGTCCTGTATGTAGTTGCCTGGATGATAGTATCTATAGGGTTAGGATTAGCTCTGTTAATTACTACTGGTAGTACTCTTGGAGCAATTGCTGGAGTGGGAGTGGGTATGGCTGGAGGAATGGCAACTGGGATGTTACCAGTTTGGGTACTGATAGTTTATTTAGTATTAGGGATTACTTGGTTATATACATCACGCTCAATGTGAGGGGGGGTGAGTAGAATTTTAGCACCAAAAGTCGTAGCCGCGGTCGTTTTTATCTGGATAATTGCTGCCCTACTTGGGGGCCTCTATGAGATGGACTACTTGGGGGGCTTTGAGCAGACCCTACTTAATAAAGTTCTGTTCTACAATATAGTTACTACTGAGGGGACTATGGGGACTACTGAGCTGGCTGGTGGAGCTCTGGGGTACTTAACAAATATCTGGCAGATGGCTACATTCCAGTTTTCTTTTATAACTGGAGATTATGAACTAGTAAGGTGGGTTATTTTTGGCCCATTAACTGCTTATCTAGTGTACGGTATAATAATGACTGGAATAGCGATTTTGAGGGGAACAATAGGGAGTGGTGCCTAAAGTTTTTTTGGGAGGTTGACTGTGAATGCTACATTACTGATGCTGGGGATTGTTACTTTCTTTGTCCTACTACTACCTCCTTTGTTCAGGATGGTAGTAAAGGGAAAACTTTACTGCCTCTTCATAGAGGACAATGGGTATGTGATAGGGAAGTTAAAGAAACCAGTCTTTAATGATGAGTATGTTCTAGATAAAGAGGGGGCCTACGATATTGTTCCGGATAGGATAGGTCTAACAGTCTTTCCTAGAATGTTACCATCTTTCTTTCAGAGTATTGTTCCTTGTGTTATCTATAGGAGGGGCGACCCTGTACCAATTAAAATCAATAATCCTACGTCCGTGGACATGTCTGCGGTAGAGGTAAGAGTTGGACTAGAACCCCACTTTATTAAGAATCTAGTATCTACCTCTAGAGAGGGGGGAGGAGAGTCTAAACTCCAGAGGATGCTACCTTTATTGACAGTAGTTGGAGTGGTTCTGTGCCTGGTTCTACTCTTTGCAGTTCTGCTAAAGTCGGGAGCAATAGAAAGGGCTGTTCACTTAATACCGTAGGAGGGAGAAGGAAATGTCTAATGGCGAAGGAAGTATACTAGACCAGATCTTAGCTTCTGGTGGAGAATCCGGACTTGGGTTTTTACAGACTCTAAGTGACGGGAGATTGGAAAAGCTGCTGGTCCACAGTGAGCTGCCTCCCCAGGCTGTGATAGACTTTGGAACTTTTATGATGATTGCTGATAGATTCCACAGTAAGGTTCTAAAGAACTGGGCCAGGAGGTTTCTCCAGGCCCAAGTAATCAAGGATAGGAAGAGAGCCTTAGAGCTAGTGGAGCTTTTCCAGGCTGCTAGAGCAAGAGTAGAGGAGAGTGAGTAGTTGAGAGCAAGACAGTTTGTAGAGGACTTAGCTGCTAAGTATGGACTGGAGGTAGTTGAGAGTTGGGATGGGGATATGGATATAATGTTACCTGAGGGGAAGACTCCCTCTGGACTACTAAGAGAGCTTCAGAGATCTGGATTCCAGTATTCCTTTCCAGAGGAGGAAGAAGTTACTGAGGTCCATATCCATGCTCCTCATAGGAAGGAAAAGAGTTGGCGTGATAGGGGCTGGGATTGGGAAGTAGAGGGCACTAAGCAGGAATTACCTGGAGAACAGCCTTACTATGGAGAGGACTACTTAAAAGGTTCTGGGGAAAGTTTCAGTCGGAACTAGGAAGGTGAAAGAGTGATAACTACACTAGAGGGGAGGATGGGTTCTGGGAAGTCCTTGACAGCTATTTCTTTAGCATATGTCGAGTATCTTAAGAGAGAGATTCTGATCTCTGCTCTTGAGGGTGTTATGAAGGGACTTCCTTGGGATGTAGCTACTACTAAGTTGGTAGAGGGATACAAGATTAGTGGAAAAGTAGCGACAGACAATCTTCAGGAAGCTATGCAGATATATGAGAGGGAGGGAGAGGAGGCTTTTAGGCCGTCTAAGAAGGTTATTAGCAATAATCATTTGAACTTTCCTTACACTCACTTTGACCCTGAGTACCTTCTAGAACATCTTGAGGATGAAGAAATAGAGGATTGTATCTGGATACTAGATGAGGCCTATCAGATGGGTCTAGATTCTAGATCTACCTCTACCAAGTATAACAAACTAATGTCCTATATTGTAGTCCAGACCCGGAAAAGGGGAGTTGATCTGTATATGTGTACTCACCACATAGACTCGCTGGATAAGAGAATTAGACGGGCAGTTGATATCAGAGGTACCTGTAGGTTTAATAAGGGTCCTTTAGAGGAGGACAAGGCTGTTGCTAAGAGGAGATATAACTGGGCAACTGTCAGACTTAGGGACTTGAGGACTGGGAATGGTAAGAGGCTTAGGATATATGGACCAGCCTTTTGGAACCTATATGATACTGCTGAGAGAATTCCATTTATGCGAAAAATGGTTGAGATGGAATTGTAGAGGGGGTGTGGGGTGATACTTAGAAGAAGAAGATAATAGTGGAGATGGAGTTATAATGCCTAGTGGAATTTGGAAATTAACATCACTGGGGAGAAAGAGAGCAGGTAGTATCTACTCTGAGGAGTCCGGTGGAAGCATAAGCTCTTATCTATACGATTTAGGGAAGGATAAGACTGCCTCTACTGAAGAACTGGCGGGGGCTACTGGAAAATCCTCTGCTGATGTTAAGTCTTTTCTGAGGAAATTGGAGAGGCAAGGCCTTGCAGAGCAGGTAGGAGGCTAACAGTGCCTAAAGGATACCCAATCATTCCTTACACTTCTGAAGAGAAGAGAAGTATAGGTATTAAGCTTTCAGAGGCTCTTGCAGGGATAGTTCCTTCCGAGGAGTCTAATAGGGCCCGTTCTAGAACTATGAAGAAAAAGTGGACTAGCCCTAAATATAAGAGGGAAGTTGGTAGGGCTATTAGTAAGGCGACTTCTACTCCTGAAGCTAGGGAGCTAAAGAGTGAGGCTGCCCGGGGAGTTTGGACTAGGAGGACACCTGAGGAGAAAGAGGAGAGTTTGAGACTATCGTTCCATAGTGAGGTTGCTAAGGAACATAGGATAGAAGCTCTAGAGCAGTGGGGATTTTCCAAAATGAGTAGGACTATGAGGGATATGTGGGCTTCAATGTCACTAGAGGAAAAAGAGGAGAGGTTAAACATTTCCTGCAGAAGTAGAGCTGCTTATGATGCTCACATGGAGGCTAACCAAGACCCGAATAGGAAGATTCAATTGAGAAAGTCTATGAAGGAGTTCTGGGAAGGCTTATCCTTAGAGGAAAAGGATGAGAAGTTGAGGAATTCTTTTCTAAAAGTCCAGACTCCTAATGAGACTGAGCTAGCACTTTGGGGATTCCTAGAGGAGCGTTATTTAGGAATGTTTATCCCTACCTGGATAAAAAGAATTTGCATTGGAGGGAAGTATCCGGACTTCGTATCTACAAATGGATACAGGCTACTAATTGAGTCATTTGGTAGTTACTTCCACGACCCAGTTATGTATCCAAACAGGCCTACTGAAGAAGAGTTAGTAGTGCTTTACAAGAAAGAGGGATATACCTGTATTATAGTTTGGGCTAATAGTGTAGAGGATATTATTTTTGAATGGCCTGGCATAGTCAGGCAGATTGATAGGGTTCTGGAGGGATAGGATGGGATTATTCAAAAGAAAACGACCTACTCTGGAAGAGCTAGAGGATAGGAATGAGTATTTAGCAGTTGAGAGTGAGGTTGCATCTAAGGAGGCTGAGGTCGCGGAGAGGAAGGCTGTAGTTAAGGAACTAAAGAGAAAGTATGGATCTGATTGGAAGAGTACTCTAGGTCTGAGGGGATTGCCTAGTCTAGAGACTCTGAGGTCTTTTCTGGGTGGAATGAAGAAGGGCTTACAGGGTATGGGCCGGGCGACTAGTAATCCCAATTTAAGTCCATTACCGGGTAGGAATTTAAGAAGATAAAAGGGAGGTAAAAAAGGTATGGCTATTGATGCTAAGTTGGGACAGAGACTTGAGGCAGCTCCAGTGCATTCTCCTGTACACCAGTCTAGGCTTTCACTGGATCCTAGACTAGCTCAGGAGTTAGTGCAGGCTGGTAGAGTAACTTCTGAGACAGCTGAGCAACTTACTCAGTATATTGCTACTAGTAAGTGGTCTTCTTCTGAGAGAGCTGTGTATGGAGCAGTAGTAGACGGCTTTGCTACTAAAGAGCAACTCGAGGCTGTTACTGGACTAACCTCCTCTAAAGTCCAGACTATTGTGGATAAGCTAGAGAAACGAGGAGCACTGAGGAAAATTAGTGAAGTATAGCATAGTTATTCCCGACAGAGAATATAGAGGATACTAACTTAATTACTCTTTGCAGAAGTTGCAATGCTAGTGTGAATGGTAGCGATAGGAATTACTGGATAGCATTTTTTAGGGATAAGATAGAGGAGATTTACTATGCAGCAGCAATCTATTAGGAAATACTCAATAGTTATTCCCGTGCTCAATGAGAAGGAAAACCTGAAGGAACTACTGCCTAGGTTATTTAGTCCTGACTGCGAGATAATTGTTGCGGACAATGGTTCTACTGATGGGTCTAGGGAACTAGTAGAGGATGCTACTTCTAGCTTCAACATTAAGTTGAGTAAGGGTACCGGAACTGTGGTTGATGCTGTCTTGAGAGGTATTAGTGTTGTTTCATCTGATAAGGTTATAATAATGGACGCAGACTTATCACATTCCCCTGAGGCCGTTCCTTTGATGGCAGTGGCCCTGGAGGAAGCAGATCTAGTAGTTGGTAGCAGATATTGTAAGGGTGGCGGAACTAGAGATACCTTTACTAATAAGATTCTAAGTATAGGATTAAATCTCTTAACCTGGGGACTAGCCCCGGGAGTAAAGGATAGGGTAAGTGGTTTCTTTGGTATCCGGAAGTGCCTGACGGAGAGGGGGATTAGGAGTACCTGTAAGCCAATGCTAGAGTACTTAGTTAGAGAGAATCCTAGAGTAGTTCGAGAAGTGCCTTATCTCTTTATTCCTAGGACTAAAGGGACTACCTCTTTGGGAAGGTCTTATACCGTGATCTTAAAGACTCTTCTAGAGATGGTGGAATTATATGTCCAGAAGTTTAACCGGTTTATTAGATTCTGCCTTATAGGGGGCTTTGGGGCGGGGCTTTGTATAGGAGCTACTTATCTGCTAACTGAATACGCAGGTCTCTGGTATATGAGTAGTTTGGTTATCGGAGCCTTTGTTGCAGCAGTTTGGAATTTCACCTGGAACAAGACTTGGACTTTTGGTTCTCAGGGACATTCAGATGATGCTGATTATGAGTGGAATGCCTGGTATAGTGGTAATTTCCTACAGAAGTACTGGAAGAGGAAGATTGGGTCTATTACTAAGGGATTCCTTGGAAATCCTAAGGTACTACTAGATGTAGGCTGTGGGAGTTCTCCAGTGATAAATCTATTCCACTGTACTCGGATAGGACTAGAGGGGAATCCTGGTAAGATAGACTTTATTAGTAAGTACTCTTCTGCAGAGTTCTACCAGAGGGACCTAGATAAGGGTTTGGGTATAGAGGAATCCCTAGAGGCAGTAATCTGTAATAATGTTCTAGAACATCTCCAGACTCCAGCTAAGGTTATTAAGGACATTGGCAGACTTCTGGAGGTTGGAGGACTGGTAGTCTTGACTGTTCCTAACTGTGCTAATCCTATGACCAGGATTACTGAGTGGATTTATGGTAAAGTAATGCCTGGTGGATATGCAAAGGAGCATGTTGCCGAGTTCACTCCTAAGTCCCTGGACGAACTATGCGGAGAGTATAGTTTGAAGTTGGTTAAAAGGAAGTCAGTTTTTACTGACATAGTTTCTCTTTATAGGAAGGGAGTTTAGTATGGTAGAAGAGCAGTATGACTTAGGTAGGTTACCTAGTGAAGAGGAACACTTACTTAGTGGGGGTAAGATTGGAAAGAGTAGCCTTTCTATGCCCTTTCTAGAGAGAGATGACGACTGGACAGAACAGTTGAATGCCTGGGTAGGAAAGTGGCAGGATAAGACAGGTAACTATGGTAAACAGCCTAAGGCAGTTTGGATGGCAGGAAGGCTTCTTGGTAGTAGGCTTAAGATTCCTCTTGAGCACTCTGTTGAGGATATCTCAAACTACTTTAAGAGAGGCTACCCTGAAGCTTCTTCTAAGGAAAGAAATGATGCTGCTAAGTTTGTTTATGGCTTAACTAGTCCTAAAGAAGAGGATATAGAGGTAACATCGTTCTTGGAGGGGGACCCTGAAGAGGATGAAGAGAGATAGAAGGGTCAGTAGTGAAGTTTCTGATCTTCTTAGTGAGACAGGTAGGAGTAAAGACTTCTACTTGGGGGGCTACTGTGGTAACTTTGCTGCGGGATTACGAGAGAAGTTAGGTTATGGCAGTCCTATTGAGATTGTAGATAGGGATACTGGGGTAAGCTTGCATACAGTACTGGATATAGGCAGTGGACTAGTAGTAGATGCTGGAGGAGTCTTTAGAGAAAAAGATATAGTTAGAAAGCGTGGTAAGTTGATAAAGAGTGTTAAGGAAGCTCATGGGCTGGATCCTACTACTAGGATAGAGGTTAGAGATGCTAGTTGGTCTGATATTAGGGGTACTGTAGGGTATGTCCCTTTAAAGGAAGACTATGATACCCTAGTTATAGAAGAGAGAGTTGAGGAAGAGGATGCTGGGTGATTTAGAAGGAGATACTGAAGATGGCTAAGAGAGTAAAGTACGAGAAACCAGTCTGTGTCAAAGAGACCAGAATGACTTTTCCTATGGAGATTATTACTAAAAATGGAAGACTTATCTGTAGACAATGCTCAAGTTGCCACACTTGTAGGTGAGCCTTACAAAGGCTGGAAGGGAGGTCTTAGGGGAGGAAAGACTTCTGAAGTGTTCTCTGGGATTGAGAGACTTTATGATGGCAGTCCCGAGTCTGTTAGGCTTATCCAGTCTAAGTTTGGATTTTCTCAAAGTTGGGTCTATGAACTTCTCTACCGAAGAGGGCTACGTCTAAAAAGAGTGTATCCTAAACTTTGGACTAAGGAGAATGAAGAAAAGTTAATTGAGTTTCTGGGCCTTTATGATAGAAAGACTACAGCCAAAAAGTTAGGGTTTACCGAAAAGGCCATAAGGTCTAAGATTAGACGATTGGGTACAACTGAGACAATGTGCAGGTCTGAGTGGTATACTGCGTCTGATGTAGGGATAATCTTAGATACTTGGTTGGATACTATCTCTGATAGGATAAAGAGTGGAAAGCTAAAAGCCAGTCCTTATAATGATAGAAAGAATGGTCATAAGCACTGCTGGATGGTTACTAGGAAGGATTTAAGGGACTACATTATCAAGTATCCTGGAGAATTAGAAGGCCATAACGTAGACTTTGTGGTACTAGTGGATCTTCTGACAGGAGGAAATAATAAAGGAAGGTAACAGTGATTACAGTAATTGAGGGGCCAATGGGAACAGGTAAGACTTTAATTCTGGCTAAACTAGCAAAGGCAGATTTAGACAGGGGTAGAAAGGTCTATGCTCTAGCACCTTTTGCTTTTGAGGGATGGGAGGAGTTTTCTCTAGACCTTTTAGGCTCGGAGAGACTCCGGGACTGTTCTATTTATCTTGATACTCCTTGTGACTTTCTGGATTCCCACAGAACTATGTCCAAAACTAATACCCTAATGGCATATCTTACTAGCCAGTACAGAAAGAGGCTTATAGATCTCTACATAAGTGTGCCTAACCGGGATCTTATAGATAAGAGGGTCCGGAGGCTTGTTACTACTAGGATCTGTTGTGGTCCTGTTAGTGATGGTAAGGGACAAGTCAGTATTGTGGATGAGAGTACTGGGGACCATACTGAGGTTGAGATAGATCTAGTTGGTCTGTATCCACTGGTTGAGGGCTACCAGTGTCCGGAGGAGGCCCCAAGTAGAGAGACCCTGGACTTTATTAAGAGGGCTCTTAAGGAGTAAGTAGTGCCAGTAGATGAGTTTATAGGCAATACTGAGTTTGAGTGGAGTTTTCCTCAACTTAGATTTGAGAAGGTTGTGAAGTTCTTTAGTGATGGACTCCATCCTACTAATTTACTGGATATAGGATGTGGGAATGGAGCCGCTACTGAGAAGATTAAAGAAGTTTTGGGCTTAGATATAGTAGATGGAGTAGATATCCTAGCAGATAGGATAAAAGCTCCTCCTTGGTTAAGACTACTAAAGGTAGATGTAGATAAAGGTATCTTACCATATCCAGATAACTATTTTGACGCAATTCACTGTGGGGAAGTAATCGAGCATATCTTTGATACAGACCATCTGCTAGAGGAAATTCATAGAGTACTCTCTCCTACTGGGGTATGTGTCTTAACGACTCCTAACTTAGCTAGTTGGGTCAATAGGCTTATCCTGTTGGGGGGCTTTCAGCCCTTTTCAGTCCCAGTTAGTCTTAGGTTTGAAGAGGCTGGGGAGTGTAAATGGGCCTCTACTCAAGGGCATAGAGGACATTTTAGAGTCTTTACTCTAAGAGCACTGAAGGAGCTACTAAAGACTCATAAGTTTAAGATAGTGCAGTTGGAGGGATGGGAAGTGGGAGATCTGAGTTACTATATTCACTCAAAGCCTCTTAGTAAGATAGTTGAGTTTATTGATAAATCCTTTGCTACTTGGCCATCCTTAGCGTATAGACTAGGGGTAGTGATTAAGAAGGAGGTATAGTGAGCAAGATTAGTCGGGATGCTAGTTTAGCAGTAAGTGTTCTAGGTAGGATAATAAGACCTAGAATATCTAGAGTTACTTTTCTGATTACTTATGACTGTGACCAGAGATGTAAGACTTGCGATATTTGGCAGATAAATAAAAAGAATCCTGACCTGAAGAAGGAAGAGATTACTCTGAGTGAGTTCGAGAAGTTCTGTAAGTACAATGACCTAATTTGGATTGCTCTTTGTGGAGGAGAGCCTTTTGTTAGACAGGATATAGCTGAAGTACTTAGGATGGCTCTAAGCTCAGTTAAGTTGGTTAGTGTCACTACTAACGGGTCAAATACCAATGAGATTCTTAGTAGTGTGGAGTATGCTTTAGAGAAATCAAAGGGGTCAACTCTGGCGGTAAATGTTTCCTTTAATGGGGATGAAGAGACTCACAATGGTATCTCTGGAGTAAAAGGGTCTTATAGTAAAGCCTTGCAGTCCTTCAGGGAGTTGAGGAAGATTAAGACTAGCAGACTAAAGGCTGGTATTAGTTATACAACCTCAGCCTTGAACCTGGGTAACTTTCCTAAATTCGTAGAAGGAATGGGAGAAGACTTTCCTGGACTAGAAGGCTTAACTTATGGAATCGGCCAGGAGGCAGATCTATACCAGTGGCAAGGTGCTAAGGGAATAGTACCAGAAAGGGAGGCTATTAAAACTTTTATAGACTCTGTCTGTAAGGACTTCAAGAGGGATCTGTCTCCTTTTAACTGGATTAACTATGAGTATCTTAATCTTTTGAGAAATGGAAAGGAAGCTCCAAAGTGCGTCGCTGGACAGTATACCTTACTGATTGACCCTTATTGGAATGTATTTCCTTGTATGTTCTTCTGTCCTCATAGACCGGTTGGGAATTTGAGAGAGGTGGGATTCGGCTTAAAAGACCTAGACTCTAGGAACTATATGGAGATAGTCAAGAAGTGTCAGGAGAAGTGTCCTAATTGGACTCCCTGTGAGGCTTATAACACAATAGTTTTTAAACCTTGGAGACTACTTTGAATAGAGCTAGGATTTTAGCAGGGTTAGTCGTTGCCCTCTTAGGTATTAGTGTAGTAACTCTTTTGAGAGGGGCTAGTGAGATTTTTAGTAAACCCTATGAACTAATGCATGGAGAGGGGATGACTAGTCTTACAGCCAACCGGGTGGGGCAAGGACTGTCCTTGTATCCAGAAGTTACTTCTACTCAGCTGATAACAAATCCTTATACACCAGTCTATATGTTACTAACTGGATGGTTGTCTAGTTTTTTTGGAGAGTCCTTACTGACTGGTAGAGTCGTTGCCTTAGTCTGTGGACTACTAATTTGTGGTGTAGTTTTTCTACTAGTTAGGAAGCTTACTGGAAACCCTTGGGCTAGTTTGATTAGTGCCTTACTAGTTACTTCTCTTTCAGTCTTTAGATTCCTTTCGGTTATCTATAGAATGGATACTATGGGGGTAGTACTTAGTCTGGTAGGTATTTATATGTTTATAAGGTATGAGGGAAGAGGGAGACTAGTATTTTGGTCTATTCCTTTCTTTTTACTAGCCTTCTTTACTAAGCAGAATTTTATTGCTGCCCCTATTGCAGTAGGGATCTATCTACTAATTAAGACTTGGAGGATAGCTTTTGGATACACCTGGATACTAGTAGGTAGTTTCTTCCTACTTTTAGTGCTTGGAGGTCTATTAACTAATGGACAGATGCTAGTACATGCTTTTTTGTATATGTGGTACTCTCTTGTAGAAGGAGGAGTATGGACTTGGGGATTGGCTCATTCTCAGGAGATACTAGTATCCTACTATCCACTTTGGATTTCTTTTCTACTTTACTTTGGTTATGTACTAGTTTCTAAGAAGAAACTCCTATCACTAGTTAATATCTACTTTGTAGTAGTTGGCCTAATCCTGATAGGTCTTACAGGGAAGGGAGGAAGTGCTTTCCATTATGCACTGGAGACTTTTTCTATAGGATGTGTTCTGATAGGGATCCTACTAGCTAAGGTCTTTGAGAGCTTTAGTCAGGACACCCGGACATTGAAGGAGATACTATTAGGTGTGGCTGTAATCTCTCTGGTACTCTTCCAGACCCTGGGCTGGCCTTTGGGTAAGGGATATGACTATCCTAAATATATGGATGAGACAGAAGAGTCAAATTGGAAAGTTGTGGACTATGTAAAGGACTCTGGAAAGCCTGTACTTAGCTACCAGTACTCTGTTGTGACACTAGCAGAGAATGGAGAGGCTAACGACCTGTATGACCCAGCACTACTAATAATTGGGTATCTAACTGAAAGAGAACACTTTGGATGGGACCAGTCTGAGACTGTTCGTAGGCTTGAAACTGGATACTATGGACTGGTACTACTAGACTTTGACCTTAGGAGTACTTATGGTCCTACTCCAAGTCCTAGTGATATGGTTTATCTTAGGTATCCAAGGGTAACTGAGGAGATGGCGGTAGCCATTAGAGGTAACTATGACTTAGTATATGTATCTGGATACATGGGTAGCCCTTTTTACCCCTACCAGAGCTTTCTATTTGGATATAATGGAGGACAGTAAGGTGTATGTAGATCCAGGGGGTTGGAGCTTAGTCTTACAGGCTTTAATAGGGATGCTAGTTGCAGTACCTGTGCTGGTAGGTATTTATTGGGGAAGGATTAGAACTTTCTTTAGTAGAAGGAAGGGTGATGATAAAAAGGGAGACTAGTTCTTTCAGGGACTCTAGTGGGTATGTCTTTACTAAGGGAGGTACTTTGTATAGGAAAGTTAATCCCAACTATGAGGAGGATTATACCTGTCTCATGAACTCTGGTCTCTATGATGAGTTGGTTGGAAAGAAGTTACTAATACCCCATGAGGAAACTGAGGAAGGTCTAAAGCCTGAAGTGGTAGACTTTATATCATATCCATATGAGTGGTCTTTCAGTATGTTAAAGGATGCAGCCTTAGCTACTCTCGAAATCCAAAAGATAGCATTAGGATATGGTATGGTACTGAAAGATGCTAGCGCCTATAATATCCAGTTCTGCAGAGGAAAACCTATTCTGATTGATACTCTCTCATTTAGCGAGTATACTGAGGGAGACCCCTGGATAGCATATAAGCAGTTCTGCCAGTTTTTCTTAAATCCCTTATCACTTATGGTTTATAAGGATGTTAGATTGGGACAACTACTGAGAATTTACATTGATGGGATTCCTTCCGACCTCACTACGAAGTTGTTACCTGTTAGGACTTACTTTAGGCCTGCCCTACTAGGCCATATCCATGCTCATTCCTTAGGGCGAGGAATTAGACTAAAGACTCCTAGGATGTCTAAGTTCCGTTTACTGGTTCTAGTCAACCATCTAAAATCTACCATTAAGAGCTTAAAATGGAAACCTAAAGGAGGCTGGTCTGGCTATTCAGAGGTTAGTAACTACAGTGAAGATAGCTTCAACCACAAGAGGGAACTAGTTGCTTCCTACCTAGATAAGACAAAACCTGGTAAAGTTTGGGATTTAGGAGCGAACTTAGGCGAGTTTAGCGAACTTGTGTCTAAGAGTTCGCAAGTGATTTCTTTTGATATGGATCCAGTCTGCACTGAGCTAAACTATCTTAGTAGGAATGGAAATTTACCTCTATTACTTGATTTAACTAATCCTAGTCCAGACCTTGGATGGGATAATTCTGAGAGGAAGTCTTTTATTAAAAGGGGGCCTGCAGACACGGTACTGGCGCTTGCACTAGTTCACCATCTGGCAATTACTAACAATCTGCCTTTAGGTAACATTGCTAGCTTCCTATTTAGTATATGTCATTACCTTATTATAGAGTTTATCCCAAAGGAGGATTCCCAGGTCCAGAAGCTACTTTCATCCCGAGAAGATATCTTTCCCGACTACACTGAGAAATCCTTTAGGGAGGAATTTAGTAACTACTTTAGACTAGTAGACTCCTCCAGTATTGGAGGTACTAAAAGAAGTCTGTACCTAATGGAGAAACTGTGAGGAAGCTATTTCCAATTTATCCAGTATTGCTAGGCTTAACTTGGGTTTTAGGGGTATATTCTGCTAATCAGGCTCTGCTTCTGGATCTTAAGGTCACTTTAGTTCCTATGGGTGTTACTGTTGGGGTTCTCCTGGGAATACTAGGTATTACTTGGTTGACTGTGAGGGATTGGAGGAAAGCTGCTTTAGTCACTACTTTGATTTTTTTAATAGGAGTTTCTTATGGATATATTCCAGGAGAGATAGGTTCTCTAAGATTAGTTCTCATTTTAGGTGTTTCTGCGGTTTGTATGGTCTGTTGGATGGTTTTAATACTAAGGGGAACAACTCTAGAGTGGCGTAGGGGACTAACCTTAGTTGCTAATGTGATGGCTACCTGTATACTTTTGGTTGTTTTGGTCAATATAGGTACCTTTAGGATTAAGAGTCCCCCTGCTATCTACAATCCAGAAATGGTAGAGGTTGAGGGAAATACCTTACTAGTTGGAAACAGCAACTTACCGGATATCTATTATATCATCCCAGATCAGTATAATAATTTTGAGATGCTTAGTAGATATTATGGTTATGACAACAGTGAGTTCCTAAACTACCTTAGGGATAAAGGCTTTTATGTAGTGGAGAATGCCCATTCAAACTATCCTTCTACTTTACTATCTCTTTCCTCTACATTGAATCTTGGATATCTACCAGAGACGGTAAGGACAGATTCAACTATTCCTGGCATTATGCTAAAGAATCACCAAGTGGGAAATATCCTTAGGGAGGGAGGCTATACATTTGTCCATGTTAGGTGCTGGGCAGAGCACGTTGCTACTAATAAACACGCTGATGTGGAATTGGCCAGGGCCTTTGCTGGCGAATTCTCTTGGACTCTTTACAATTCAACTATTCTAAGTCCTCTGGTAGACTTACTAGTTGATTTTAATATGGAGAGGGACTGTAGGGAGACTACACTCTACCAGTTTGAAGCACTGAAAAAACTTCCAGGAAGCCCTGGTACTACTTTTGCTCTTGTCCATATCTTGCTACCTCACGGTCCTTATATGTTTAATGCCGATGGCAGTCTAGTTACTCCAGAGCAGGAGGCCTCCAGAACTGGAGATGAAGGTTATCTAGGACAGCTTGAATTTGCCACTAGTAAGCTAGTAGAAGTAATTGACACTATACTGGAAGATTCGGAAGAACCTCCAATTATTATCCTCCAGGCGGATGAGGGCTCATACCTGGATACATGGCGACCTTATTGGGATGGGAAAGACCATGGGACAATGGTCCAGGATAACCCTGAACTGATAAAGGTAAAGACCGGAATTCTATATGCGATATATCTCCCGGAAGCAACCCAGGAAGAACTGGAGGGCTTGACTTCTCCTGTGAATACTTTCAGGGTGGTACTTAACTATCTTTTTGGATGGGACTTAGACATCCTCCCTGATAGATATTGTATCAATAACGGAGTTCAGTTTCTACCCCCCTATAACTTTATAGATGTTACCGACATAGTCAGGGGGCGGTAAAGATAGACAGTGAAGATAACTAGATATAGTTTGCTAATGGGGTTTTTGTCTGTTGGACTGATGGCAAGTGTTGCAGTCTTTATAGTTGAAAGATTGAGGACTATTACTAGTCCCTTTGAGATTGTATACGGGGAGGGATTGCTATGGTACCAGTCTCATCTTCTGTTTAATGGAGAATCCTTATACCAGACTGTGACTTCTACGGAGTACTTGATTATTCCTCATACTCCTTTATTCGTAATAGTCTGTAGTTGGTTCTCTTGGATTTTTGGGGACTCTTTAGTAGTTGGAAGAGCACTTTCCTTAATGTCTGGTCTTGGGCTTTGTGTAGTAGTCTATCTGATAACTAGGAGGCTAACTGGGAATCCTATAGTTAGTCTTCTAGCTGGTCTGCTGGTAGTGACAACTTATGTCTTTAGATTTCTTGTACCGATGTATAGGATGGATCCAATGGGGTTGCTACTTAGTATTACTGGTATCTATCTCTTTATAAGGTTTGAGACTAGGGGAAAACTAGTGTATTGGGCGGTTCCGCTATTCGTACTAGCTTTCCTTACTAAGCAGACTTTCTTCATTGCTCCAATTTCAGTCTGTGCTTATCTACTGGTTAAGGACCGATGGAAATTTGCCTCTAGTCTTAAGTTTGGGGGCCTTTATTTAGGTCTACTAGGATGCAGTCTTCTAGTTGGAGGATTACTAACGAACTGGGAGATGATTGTCCACAATTTTCTTTATATGGGTGGAGATACCCTAGCAGAATGGAACTGGCCTCACTACCTAATAAATCTGGAGTATCTCTTTACTTGGCATATCCCTTTACTACTGGGAGTCTTAATTTACTTCGGATACAGGATTTTCTATAGGAGGTCTATACTACTAGTAGATATCTACTTCCTGGGAGGATGGGCTATAGTTTTAGTCTTACTTGGTAAGTTGGGAGGAGGCTTCCATTATGGATTTGAGATGCTGGTTACTGGGTGTATCTTAGTTGGAGTCCTTATGGATAAGGTCTTTCAGGTATTTAAGGATAGGCAACCTGATTTGAAGTTGGTAGGCCTAGGTGCAGTAGTATTTCTACTGGTGTGTTTCCAGGTTCTAGGTTTTCCCTTTGGATGGAATTTCTTTACTTATGAGTATCTAAGTACTAATGAAGCTGGAATGGGAGAGTTAGTATCCAAGATCCAGGAGGTAGAGGGCCCTGTTTTTGCCTATATATTTGCTACTCCGATGGAGATAGCTGGAGAGATTGATGAGTGGACTGCCTGGGAGTACCCCTTATTGTTTGTAGGGAAGGCCTATGAGAGAGAGGGAAGGCTAGGTTGGGACCAGACAGATATGGTAGAGAAACTAAATACTGGCTACTATGAACTTGCTGTCTTTGAGTATGACCTAGAAGTTGTCTGGTTTAACAGTCCAGATGTCTATTGGATTGGTATATGTAGAGAGAGACTTTCTTTGGAGGTGGCTACCGCTTTGTTGGAGAACTTTAAGCCTATCCTGCTGACACAACCAGTAGGTACTAATAGATTTCCAATGAGGTATTTTGTCTATCAGTATGATGGAATAGGTGTTATAGATTATGAGAAAGGAGTCCAGATCCAGCAATGAAAGTTTTGCTAGTCAATCCTAGTTTTCCTGGGAACTTCCATGTTACTCCTCCTTTAGGTTTGGGGTATGTCGGGGCTGCCTTACGGGGAGCTGGCCATATAGTAAAGTTAATGGATTTGGGTCGGGATTCCAGTCAGGACTTGAAAGGAGTACTGGAGACCTACACTCCTGAGTGTGTAGGAATAACGGGGATGAGTACTCAGTATCCAGGAATGAAGCAGATAGCAAAGTTGGCAAAGTCTAAGGGGATTACAGTAGTGGTAGGAGGGATCCATGTATCTGCCCTTCCTGAGTTCGTTCTGGAGGATTGTAAAGAGTCTGATTTTGTGGTAAAGGGAGAAGGTGAGGGAGTCTTTCCAGAACTACTGCAGAGGTTAGAGGGAGGTAACTCTTATCTGAGTCTTCCAGGTCTTTACTACAGGAATTCTGGAGACATAGTAGGAGAGCTTCCGGATCCTATCCAGGATTTAGATAGTTTGACCCCTCCTTGGGGACTTCTAGATCCATGGATGTATTCTAGCTCAAGGGTGCATGGACTATCGGCAAGGAAAGGCCCCGCAGTATCAGTTATTAGTTCTAGGGGCTGCCCTTATGGATGTATATTTTGTAGTGCCTCCCAGGTACATGGTAAGCAGATAAGATTGAGGTCTCCAGAGAATTTTTTAGACGAACTGGAGTACTTAGTTTCTGTGGGTGTCCGAGAGGTCCAGATCTTGGACGACAACTTCACTTTCTATAGGGAGCATGCCTATGCCATATCTCAGGGAATTATTGATAGAGATCTAAAACTTTTCTGGACTTTACCTAATGGAATTAGAGCAGATAAGGTAGATAGGGACTTACTAGAGAAGATGTGGGAGGCAAGTTGTTACTATGTTGGGTTCGGAATAGAGTCTGGTTCAGAGAGGTTGTTGAAGATTTTGAAGAAGTCTTTATCTTTGGAAGTTGTAGCCAAAACTGTTGAAGAAGCTGATAGGGTAGGTTTTACTACTCAGGGCTTTCTTATGGTAGGGCACCCTGAGGAAACTAAAGAAGACCGGGCAAAAACTTTGGAGATTGCTAAGTCTCTGCCTTTAGATAGGATATCAGTAAGTCCTATGATGCCTCTTCCGGGTTCAGAGTTATACAACTACTATATAGATCAGAAGCTACTAGACCCTAAGACGGTTGACTGGACTTCTTTTAATAGGTATCTGTTCTCTCCTTCTGTAGGTTTAGATCTAACTAGGTTTATTAGAAGAATTCACAGAGAGTTTTACTTAAATCCCTCTAGGATCTGGAGAAATCTTAGTAAAATAAGGTCTCTATCTCAAGTTAGGGGACTACTTCTGGGACTCTATCTAGTTCTTAGAGCTACTATTAGAGGGAAGGTATGAGTAGGGATAGACTTCTAATTGGTTTTCTAAGTGCCTTTCTGGGCTTTGGTTTTCTATCTTTCTTGATAGGAACTGCTGGAGTTGTAGGAGGATCTTCAGAGATGATACCTGGAGAGGGTTTTCAGCTGTTTGTAGCTGGTCTGATTGCTAAGGGGGAGACTCTCTACCAGCCTATCACTTCTACCCAGTTTTTGCTTATTCCATATCCTCCTATATATACACTAATTACTGGATGGCTAGCCTTCCTCTTTGGTAATTCACTTCTAATTGGTAGAATGGTATCTCTAGTAGCTGGACTGGTAGTAATCCTGAGTATCTGTCTAATTACTGGTAGACTAACTGGATCTAGGATAGTAGGGATACTAGCAGGTATGCTAGTAGTTTCTACCTATGTATTTAAGTATCTTGGTCCTCTCTATAGAATGGACATGCTTGGAATGGCTTTCAGTCTTCTGGGTATTTATCTAGCTATGAGGTTTGAGGATAGAGGTAGGCTAATCTATTGGTCAGTGCCTCTGTTTCTGTTGGCTTTCTTTACTAAGCAATACTTTATTGCTGGTCCAGTTGCGGTAGTAGTCTATCTACTAATTAAGAACCACTGGAGAATAGGTTCTGCCTTGAAATATGGTAGTCTTTACTTTGGTTCACTAGTGGGATGTCTTCTAGTTGGAGGATTACTAACGAACTGGGAACTACTTATCCATAATTTTCTCTATCTGGGGGAGTCCAATAGAATGGCTTGGTCTAGTCTTATAGGAGGCTTAAGAGCATTTATATTCTATCACTTTCCTATAGTCCTTGGAGTTCTAGTGTATTTAGGATACAAACTGTATAAGAAGAGGCCTCTGTTTCTAACAGATGTCTACTTTTTGGTGGGTCTGGTAGTTATGATAATAGCAACTGGACATATTGGAGGATCCTTTCATTATGGATTAGAGATAGTAGTGGTAGGATGTACTATGATAGGTCTATTGATAGATAAAGCTATCCAGATATTTAGGGAAGGAAGTCCAGACTTAAAGTCAGTGATACTAAGTGGAGGAGTTTTCGTACTAGTCTGTTTACAAGTACTAGGCTTTCCACTGGGACAGGGCTTTCTAGGTTATCAGTTTCTAGATACTACAGACAGGGAGAACCAGAAAGTAGTATCTTATATTGGTGATGTAGAGGGAATTATTCTATCTGATAGACTTG
>SDBV01005007.1_pt1 | contig 18832 bp, 18 predicted proteins | sample 2277081 | NCBI WGS metagenome assembly SDBV01 (sample SAMN10402039, study PRJNA504765) | marine sediment metagenome | isolation source: marine sediment core GS10_PC15, 223 cmbsf | place: Arctic Ocean: Southern Knipovich Ridge | collected 2010
TTATTTTTGTATTTTTTTTCTATATATTACAAAATAAGTGAAGAAAAAATTCAGTAGATGTATTACTTCTTAAATGAATATGAGCATATCTGTTTAATATTTTATTAAATTCTTCATAAGACCATTTTGGATTTACAACAATCATTCTTGTTATCCAGTAACCTTTTTTTTTTAAGACCCTTTGAATTTCTTTTAAAAATTTTACTTGTTTGTTTTGTGGTACATTTCCAAGAATAATATCACCTACAACAATATCATAATAATCAGAAGTTAATGGCATCTTCATCCAGTCTGATTTTACAATAACCTCATCAGGATTTTTATGTTTGGTTAATTCAGACATAGCTAAGATCATCTTCATACTAACATCGATTATTGTAACTTCAAAATTTAATTCAAACAAAAGATCTCTAAGTTGTGGTGTTGCTCCCAAGACTAAAGCTCTTGGTTTTCTTTTCAATCCAGTAATAGATTTTATAATAAATTTTTTATAAACACTAATTGCTTCTTTAGAGGGGCTTAAAGGAGGGGTCCACTTTTTCCATCTTTCTGCAAGATCTTTCCAAGGTTTTAAGTATTTGTCTTTTTTCATCTTGAGAAATATTATTTCTTTACCTTACAAAACCATATAGGATATACTTTATCTACTTTATGAATTTGACAGTCATGAAGAATATGTTTATTCATTACCTTAAAATAAGGTGAAATATGTTTTTCAGTTTTTGTTTCAGTTCGTATACACCATTCTTTTTCCATTGGCTTCCATGATTCCCAAATATAATTCAGGTATTTTGTAATTTTTTTGTTTGGATGCTTATATCTGTCTTTAACTTTATATCTTTTTAGCCAGTTTCTGATTACTATTGTTGACATAATTTTTGTTTTATGATTATAGGCATTATGAAGTATATTACACAGCAATTCCATAGGTGTATTTCTTTTTACAGGCAAAACTGAATATCTTTTTATTATAATTTCAGGATCTTCATGAATCCAATTGTCTAATGTTAAATCCATTTTTGTGATCCAGTAACCATTTTTTTTTAAAACTCTTTTTAATTCTTTCAGAAATTGCTCTTGTTTTTCTTCAGGAACATTAGATAAAACTAAATCGCCTAAAGCAATATCATAATAATCAGATTGTAAAGGGTGATCAGTCCATGAACCTTTTACAATAATCTCATTAGGATTTTTGTGTTTAGTTAATTTAGACATAGCAAGAATCATTTCTATATTAATGTCAATTATAGTTACTTCAAAGTTTAATTCATAAAGTAAATCTCTAAGTTCAGGTGTTGCTCCTATAACCAAAGCTCTTTTTGTTTTTGAATTTTTAGTTGCTAATCTAGCAAACTTTTTATAATATTTTATTGCTTCTTTGGAAGGTCTTCCAGGGGGAGTATACATCTCCCAATTTGATGCTAATTTTTTCCAAGGCTCTGAAAATCTTTTCATTTTACTTTACAGCTCCACATTGGAAATGTTTTATCAACTTCAGGATCTTGACAGTCATGAAGAACGTGTTTATTTATGATTTCAAAATAAGAAGAAATTTGTTTTTCAATATCTTTTTCATATTTTACTGCCCATTTTTTCTCAAAGGGTTTCCACATTTCCCATGTATCATTTAAGTACTTTGTAATCTTTTTGTTTGGGTGTTTATAGATTCCCTCTTTTATTTTATATTTATCAATCCAATCTCTAGTTTTTGATGTATCAATTATTTGAGTTTTAGGATCCCATGCATCATTATGTAAACAACAAAATAGTTCCATTGCCGTATTTCTAAGTTCTGGAAGTTTTTCATATTGTTTTAATCTAACATCAAATTTCTCAACAACCCAATCATTCGGGATAACTTCAATTTTTGTTATCCAATAACCTTTTTTTTTTAACACTCTTCTTATTTCCTTTAAAAATTGTTCTTGTTTTTTTTCAGGAATATTAGATAAAACAATATCTCCTAAAACAATATCATAATAGTCAGAATCAAGCGGCATTTCAGTCCAAGATGCTCTTACAATTACTTCATCAGGATTTTTGTGTTTAGTTAATTCAGACATTGCAAGGATCATTTCCATATTAACATCAATAATAGTTACTTCAAAGTTTAATTCAAACAAAAGATCTCTAAGTTCTGGTGTTGATCCTAAAACTAAAGCTCTTTTTGTTTTCAAATTTTTAGTTGCTAATTTAGCAAACTTTATGTAATATTTTATTGCTTCTTTAGAAGGTCTTCCTGGAGGAGTATAATATTTCTCCCATCTCTTTGCAAATTCTTTCCATGGTTGTGTAAATGATTCTTTTATCATACTTACTGATATTCTATGTAAGAATATAAATATATTTCGTTATAAGTAAATCTTATATATTTCCATTGCATTTTAAAGTATATGCGACAAGACTGGGGAGATGAAAAGTTTGTTCATTATTGGAAAGGTTATGTAGGTACAGCCAGAGCATCTCCTTCTGATCTAAAATTTATAAAGAAAAAAATTTTGGAGAAAGGTAAAGATGTTAAGATTTTAATTTTAGGAGCTACTGTAGAATACAGAGAGCTATGCGGAAAACTAGGTATAGATGTTACTTTAATTGATTATAGCAGATATAATTATGAATATTTAAAAAGAGAGATTAAACATAAACCAAAAGAAAGATTTGTAGAAGGAGATTGGTTAACTACACTATTAAATGAAAAGTTTGATATTATTCTTGCAGATAATGTAATTAATGTTCTAATGAAAGGAGATTTAGAAAAATTATGTTTAAATGTCAGCAAAATGTTAAAAAAAAATGGAATTTTTATGCCAAGAACATATGTAAGGAATAAAAATGAAAGATATACTGGTGAAAAGGTTATTAAGGAACATAGAAGACAAGGAAAAAGAGATTTTTATACATGGACTATTAGGAATCTTTTCATATCTGCTTATAATCCTAAAGAAGATTATATAATAATAAAAGATGTTTGGAATATTTTAATTGATTTGTATAATAAAAAGCTTATTAACAAGAAAGAATTGGATGTTTATAGAAAGCTTTCAATGAAAGACAGAGAATTTAAATTTTTCATACCTGAAAGAAAATATTTAGATAAGACTTTCTTGAAGTTTTTCAATATTAAAGAGATATTCTATGGAAAAGAAGAATATCTAAAAGGTAATTTACCATTGCATGTTTTAAATCATAAAAACAGGTAAGATAAGCCCTGTAGTGGCTAAATTTGGGTGTTTTAGAGCTTTAAATTTAATAGGTTTATAGGTTATAATCCACTATATAGTGGTAACAAATAGAAAGGTTTATATAGGAGTTATTACAAGATAATATACTATGACAACTAAAAGCTTATTTGGTGAATGGGCAGAAAAGAGATCAGATGTTATTACAGAGAAGAATTATTCTAGTATAGATGATTTTACAAACATTTCTGAAAGTTTTGGAGAAACAGAAAATGTTGAAGAGTTAAATGCAGAGTTAACTGAGGTTGGCCAATTATGGCGTATTGCTTCAGGAGAAGAAGAAGGATATTTTTATCCTGCTACAGGTCATTTTAATTTTACACAATTAGAAGAAAGATTAGCTGCATTAGAAACAGGCAATTTATCACATCCTGAATATTTTAGTTGTAAGGTGTTTCCAAGAGGAATGGCAGCTATAGCAACAACTTTAGAAACAATTGGTTCTGGTTCTGATGGATTATTTATTCGTGGAACTGTAATGTATCCTTCAACAAAGGAATTACTAAAAGACAATGGAACTGGTAGAAATATGGTAGGAAGTTTGCCTGGAATAGAAATTGATTTAACAAATCCAGAGAATTTAGATAAAAAATTAGTTGAATTAAAACAAAGTGATATAGATGTTCTAGGTATTGTTTTAGAACCTGTTGCAAATCCAACACTAGATTATACAGATATAAGACAAACTTCAGAAGTTGCCCATAGATATGACGTTCCTGTTATTGTTGATAACACTTTTTTATCACCTTTTTTATTAGAGCCTATTAGGATGGGTGCTGATATTGTTATGCATAGTTTAACAAAATATTATAATGGACAAGGAGACCTTTTAGGCGGTGCTGTAATTGCGCCAAATGAATTTATAAAACATCTTCAAGATTACAGAAAACATAAAGGATATACTATGTCGCCCCATGATGCATTTAGACTCGCTCAAAGAGTAGGTGGGATTGGAGAAAGAATGCAATTACATTGTCAAAATGCAAAAATAATGGCAGAAGAATTAAGTAAAATTGAAAACATTAACGTTAAATATAAAAATTTAGGAGATGAAACCAGAAATGGTCATGCAGGTGGTGTTTTATCTTTTGTTTTTGAAGGAGATAATGATATTGCTTTTGAAAGATCTAGAAAGTTTACAGAATATTTATGCAATAATCCTGGAATTGTTAAACAAGCAGTAAGTTTTGCTGAGGAAAAAACACTTGTCCTTCCATGGGGCGGACAAATTCGAGATCCAAAATGGTTAAATGACGGTAAAGTTCCATTAGGTCTAGTAAGAGTTGGTGTTGGTAGGGAAAAAGATATCTATGAAGTAATAGATTATCTTAAAAAAGGAATTCAAAAAAGTCTTTAAATAAAATAATTCTTTAGAAACATATTTAAACAAATAATAAGGAGTTAAGAAAAGAATAATATGACTAAAACAGAGCCTGCTTACGTGTTAAAATGAGAAAAGACTGGAAAGAAGAAAAGATTGATCCATTTGTACATCATTGGAAGTATTATCTACCTCCTGCTAGAGCATCTCCTTCTGATTTAAAATTTATAGAAAAGAAGATTTTGGAAAAAGGTAAAAATATTAAGGTATTGATTTTAGGAAGTACTCCTGAATACAGGAATTTGTGTGGAAAATTAGGTGTAGAGGTAACTTGTTTTGATTTTAGTAAATATAATTTTGAATATTTAATGAATGAAGTTAAACACAAACCAAAAGAAACATTTGTTGAAGGTGATTGGGTAGGAAAAGTTTTAGATGAAAAATTTGATATCATATTAGGAGATAATGTTGTTAATATGTTAATGAAAAAAGATTTTGAGAAATTTCTTTCAAATATTGCTAAGATGCTTAAAGATGATGGATTATTTATACCTAGGACATATATAAGAGATCAAGATGAGAGGTATACAGGACTCAAAGCTGTAAAAGAATTTAGAGAAGAAAGAAAAGGGCAGCATATTCATACTGCTATGACAAGAAATCTCTTTGTAGCTGCTTATGATTTTGAAAAAGACATGCTGGTTTTTACAAACGCATATAAAATAATGAAGGACCTACATGATAAAAAACTTATTAATGATGAGGAATTAGATTATTATAACAAATTATCTTTAGAAAATAGAGAGTTTAAATTTTTCATACCTGAAAAAATATATTTAGATAAAACTTTCTTGGATTTATTTAAGATTAAAGAAACATTTTATGGAGAAGAAGAATATCTAAGAGATCAATTGCCTTTGCATGTTTTAACAAAAAAAAGAAAAAAAATAAATTATGATATTGCAAACAAATGGAAAAATCAAAGTCCGCCTATAAGGCCGTCAAAATACGATCTTGATGTTTTTGAAAAAGTTTTAGATGAAAAAATAAAAGAAAAAGGGAAAGATATCAAGGTTTTAATTTTAGGAAGTACTCCTGAATTTAGGGATTTGATTAATGAAAAAGGATTAACAGCTTATGTATCTGATTATAGTGAAGATAATTATAAGGCTTTGAGTTTATTAAAGAAAACTAAAGGCAAGGAAGTTTTTATAAACCAAGATTGGGTTAATTTAAAATCAGAATTAAAATTTGACTTAATATTTGCAGAAGCTTCTTTGAATATGGTTAATCCACAAGGTGTTGAATCAATCTTAAAGAATGTAGTTAGTCTGCTTAAAAGTGATGGTTTATTTATTTCAAAGACTTGGCAGAGGATTTCTAAGGAAGGGCTTAGTATAAAAAATATATTAGATATTTACAGAACTAAATATAAAAATCTAACTCTTTATAATTCAATGAATGTGTATTTTATGTCTTATTTTTATGATACTGAAAATAATCATATCAGTCTTAGGAAAAGGCATTCTGTAATGAAAAAATTATATGAAGATGGAATAATAACTAAAAAAGAATTTAGTTCTTATGAAGGATTAGGTTATGAAAACTCTAATTTAAATTTATACATGCCATTGAAAGAAGAAATTGAATCTATTTTAAAAAGATATATGAAAATAATCAAAATTATAATCCCAAAAGCATTTGGAGTTAATAAGATACCGATTTATGTTTTAAGTAAAAAGGATTTTTGATAAATTTAAAAAGAGATATGTATTAGTATTACCAGCGGAGTAAAATTGAAAAAATACATAAAAGAAGCTGTAAAAGAACTTCAAAGTTCAGATAAAACAAAAATAATTATCACACTTAAATCTAAGAATGATTATAAGAAGAATTTTATTAAATTATTATATAATAAATTTATTTTAACAGTACAAACAAGATTAGTTCCTTCTCATATTAAAAACTTTATTTTAAGAACAACTGGAATGAATGTTGGATGTGATGTATGCGTTCCTCATTATATTTATTTTGATCCTTATTTTACAGAATTAATTACTCTTGAAAAAGGCTCTTTAATTGGAGGAGCATGTACTGTTCACACACACCAGATAAAAGGAAATAAATTAACCTTAGGAAAGATTATTTTAAAAGAAAGAACATTAGTAGGAGGATTATCTGTTCTTTTGCCTAGTGCTGTTGTTAGTAAAAATTCAATTCTTAGCGCATATTCTGAACTTGATAAAACTATTCCAGAAGGAGAGATATGGTGGGGTATGCCTGCAAAATTAATAAATAAATTATCAAAAGAAGATCTTGAAAAATATTTTAAAGAAAGTGATGGAGATTATAAAGGATATTACAAAACCTTTAAAAAAAAAGTTAAGGATTTCTTAAAAGATCCAGAACAAAAGTTTCTTAGCATTTATTATAATGGAAAAAGGCTTAATGCAGGAGATGACTGGTGGAGAGCAAGAAACTTTTTCAGAATATGGTATAATGGAATAATAATAGAAACTACAAAATTTTTGCCACATTGTTTCATAAAAACATTATTGCTAAAAATGGCTGGAGTTAAGATAGGAAAAAATTGTAAAATTGGTAAGGGGGTTGTTTTTGATCATATTTTTTGTGATAATATAACTCTAGAAGATAATGTTATTCTTGATGATAATGTTTACTTAGATGGGCATGATTATACAATAACAAAGAGCGCATTTGGTAAAACATTGATTAAAAAAGGAGCGCACTTAAAACACCATACATGGGCTGCAACTGGCACAGAAATCGGAGAAAATACAGTTATAGAACCAAATAGTGGTGCAAACAGAGTAATTCCTGCAAATGAAGTATGGGGTGGAGTTCCTGCTAAATTTATTAAAAAATTGAGATAGTTATAAAATTTTTAAAATCTATAAAAATGGAAAAACATACAAAAGAAGGCTTAAAAGGAAGCTGGGGCAGAGCAGAGCTAGTTGAAGCTAGAACAAAAAGAGGATCAGGAACTTCTGCACCAGTAAAAGAAGAGCTAGAGGTATATGAAGAATTCTTTAAAACAGCAATAAAAAATAAAAGGAAAACAAGAACTTTAGTTTTAGGAGGAACACCTGAATTAAGGGATTTAGCTTTGAAATATGGCTCTGAAACTATTGCTGTAGATATTAGCCCTAAATTACTTTTATCTTTAACAAATATTATGGAATATAAAGATAGTGATAATAATAAGTTTATGATTGGAGATTGGCTTGAAATGGATAAATTTTTGCCAAAAAACTCATTTGATGTTATTTTAGGAGATGCTTCAATAACTAATGTTCCTTTTGAAAAATGGGATCAGTTGTTTGATATTCTTGCAAGACTCTTAAAAAAAAAAGGTTATATTATAACAAGACAATTAACCTACAATCCATCTAAAAAGTTAAAGCAATATGATGAGATAATTAAAGATTTTAATAAGGGCAGAAACACAATATTTGGCTTGGTTCTTGAATTTGGGTTTTATACTAAACTTGGAAAGAAATCTTATGACAAAAAAAAAAAAATATTTTCATGGAAAACAATAGCTGAGGAATTAAATACAATAAAAAACAAGCTTAATAAAAAAAGTTTAGCAGATTATGAAAATCTGATAGTACATGCAAAATATCATTCAAGTATTATTAGTTCAGAAAAAGAATTCTATAAAAAGCTTAGAAAATATTTTTATATCAGAAAAAAAGGCGTGATAAAAAAATTAATTTATTCACATTATGTTCCAATTTATTTATTAAAAGTAAGAAAATGAATAGTATGAAAGAAAAATTACAGCCATGGAATTTAGACAAGGAATCTTATGAGCAAAGGTATAAAAGGCCATCACCAACAGCTCCAAATGAAGTTGAAATAAGATTTTATGATAAATATGCCAAGCTTGTTTCTAAGAAGTTTAAAAATAAGAATGTATTTGTGTTAGGAGCAACACCAGAGGTTATGGATATTGTTTTAGAAAACAACTTTATTACTTATTGCTTTGATTTGAGTGAACAGACAATCGGTTCATGCAATAATTTAATGAAGCATAAAAATAATCCAAATAACCATTTAAAGCAAGGAAATTGGCTGGAGATGGATTTTAAAGAAGGATTTTTCAGTATAGTGTTAGGAGATGCTCCTTTTGTTAATTTAACAACAAAAGAGCATAATGAAGAACTTTTTGAGATATTGAAAAAACAGATCATGCCAAATGGTTATTTGGTTATGAGACATTTAGTTTTGCCAGAACTCAAGCCAATTCTAAAAAAAGAATTAGTTTCTTTGTATAGGGAAGGAAAGATGACATTTCCTGATTTTTTAATGGAATTAAGAATAATTGTTTATCAAGATGAAGCTTATGATAAAGAAACTTATAGATATGATGCTGTAAAGAACTTTGAGTTAATTGAAGAAGATTATAAAAAAGGAATATTCAATAAAGATGAAAGAAATAAATTAATGAAATTTAGGAACAATATAATCAACACTTTTATTCCTGAAAAGATTTTTTTAAAAATGGCTGAAAAACATGGTTTTAAGCTTATTGAAATATTTCAGGATAAAGAATTCAGGTTTCAGAATTATCTAAGGATGTATGTTTTTCAAAAGAAATAGATGTTACTTCTTATATAGAAAATTATTTATAGTTTATTTTGTATTTTATAACTAATGATAAGATTATTTTTATTCTTAATGACTATTGAGAGTAAACTAAGAAAAAAAGAAGAAAAATATAATTTTATTAAAGTGAAATTTGGGGAATTACAAAGACAACGTAATGCTTATCAAACCAAGGATCCTTCGTTGGGTAATAGAATAGGTTCTGCTTTTAAAAATATAGGTAATGTAGCTTTGAATGGTTTTGATAACACTGTAGGATATGGAGTTGCAAAATATCAAAATAGTAAAACAAGAAAGCACCTCAAAGGAGATCCTAACAGCAAAAGAAATATAGTTTATCTTATGCATGGCCTACTTCAAAATGAGGGTTCTCAATGGAGATTTGCAAAACAACTTAGAAAATCTGGATACGAACCTTATCATCTTAAAGGAAACCATGACTTAAAAAGAAGTGAAAGTGTAGATAAAGCATTTGAACAGATTAAAGGTTTACATAAAAAAACTAAATTAAAAAATCCATCTAAAAGATATGATGTATTTAGCGGTCATAGCAGTGGAGCAGATGTAGGATTATATATGGCTGGAGATGAAAGAATAAAAAAATATGGAATAAAAGAAGTACAAGCAAGGGCTCCTGCGCCTTATGGAATCAAAGCTAAAACATGGCCACAAAGACTACTAATGCCCCTTATAGGAGAGAAAGACGATTTAGAAGGAAAGGTTGCTCAAAGAGAAGCTGTTGAAATGGCAGGCAGAGATCCAAAGATTAATGTTCATGTTGTTGCAGGAAAGTATGATAGGTTGGTTACACCTAGAGATGTAGCATATAAAAAACATCCAAAAATAAAACATTATCTTATACCAGATAAAAACTCAACTCATTTTGGAACAAGCGGAGCTAATAAAGGTATGAATGAGGTTTTTGTTGATTTAATAAAAAAAGGAAAAGATAAATATAAAACAGAATATAGAAGAACTGCATAATCTAAATGGAAGTTTATAAAGATAAACTAGATCTATTAATTATAGATATTGATGATACTTTTATCTATCATAGAACTGTTGCATTAGCAAACAAGATTTTTCTTAAATCTGTTTATAGTTTTTCAATAAAAAAGATTATTAAACTTGTTAAAACAGGAATATACTTGCATATTCTGAATATAATAAGAAAAGTTAATAACAGATTTTTCAAAATTATTAGCTGTGAAAAGATGATTAAAATATGGGCAAAAACAGTTGTTGGGCTAAAGATAAAAGCAGAAGATTATGAAATTCCAGAAAAAGTGATTAAAAAGGATATTTACAAGAATGTTTTTGATATTTATAAATCATTAAAAAAGAGGTATGTTCTTGCAATGACAGAAAGCTTTAATATAAAAAAAGATCCAATAAAAAAGATTTTAGATGTTGATATGATTGTATCTAATCAATTTATTGCTGATAAAAATAAGATAGTTAGATATAAAATTAATATCAGTAAAGGTGAAGATAAGAAGAGGATTGCTGAAAAAGTAATTAATAAAATTAAAGCAAAAAATATAGGTATTTTTATTGAAGAATATGATGATATAGAATTATTAAAGTTAAAAAATTTAAAATTTATAGCTTATCACAAGAGATTAAGAAGATTTATTCCAAAAAATATTGATTCTTGTTCTTTTTATTAGAGACGAAAATTATATAAATTGAGTATCTAAATTAGTAATAGGAAATAATATGAAAACCAACTTAATAAAAATTATGGAAAAAGTAGCTAAAAAAAGACCTGTTAAGATTGTAGTCACTGAAGCGCATGATGAACGTATGCTAAAGGCTTCTGCAAAAATATTAAAAAAAAAACTTGCTAAGCTTATTCTTTTTGGAGATCCAAAAGTTATTGAAAAAAAAAGAAAAAAGCTTAAATTAAATATAAAGGGTGCTGAGATATTAGATTTTAAGAATTCTGAGCTTAAAGATGAATTAGCTGAAAAACTAGCAGAAATAAGAAAGCATAAAGGAATGACTTTAGAAGATGCTAAAAAATTAATTGGAGATGAGAATTATTTTGGATGTATGTATGTTTATAGTGGTTATGCTGATGCTATTGTTGGCTCTGCTATCTGTTCAACAGCAGCTTTGATGAGACCTGCATTACAGATATTAAGAAAAGGTGGATTAGTTTCAGAGGTTTGTGCTTTTAATGATGTAAAAAACAACAGAATTTTGTTTGGAACTGATATCAGCATGAATATAAATCCTTCTGCAGAAGATCTTGCACAAATTGCATTAAATGCTGCTAAAACTGTCAGAAGATTTAATATTAAACCAAAAATAGCTTTATTATCATTTTCAACAAAAGGCAGCGGTGGAAATGTTCCTGAATTACAGCCAATAAAAGATGCTTTAAAAATTGTAAAAGAAAAAAATCCTGGTTTGATAATAGATGGTGAATTGCAAGTAGATGCTGCTGTTAACAAATTTGCTGTGAAAAAAAAATGTCCTGATTCTCCATTAAAAGGAGAAGCAAACACATTAATATTTCCAAATCTTATGGCAGGAAATATCTTTGCTCATGGTTTGGGCCAGTTTTCTGATATGACCCTTGACTTATCAATTCTAGAGGGTCTTGCTAAACCAGTAGGAATAGTTGGCAGAAACAGCCCTGTGGAAACAGTTAGAAATATAATTGTAAGCTGTGCAATGCAGGTAAATTCAAAGTAAAGATGAGATATAAAGAATTACTCAAAGAAATAGACAAACATACTTGGTGGAGTGAAGAAGCGCCTGCTGTTATCCAAACAATCATTTATCCCTTGCATTGTTATCTAAAACAATCTAAGGTTTTTCACCCAAAACTTATTTCTTTTGTTGTTGTTGGTTTTAAAGATGATTTTATGTGTGAAAGAGCTTCAGAAAGTGAAAAATACGCCATTTACAAATATATCTTTAAGAAGATGAAGAAAGATAGAGATTTTTTATATAAAATAATAAAATATAATCTAAAAGAGATTGATTTATTTTATAAAGAATTTTCTTATTTTAATAAAAATAAAGATAAGATGAATAATAAACAATTATGTAATTCTTATACAAATTTTATGAATAAATATTTGGATTATCTTCCATACCAAGCTGGAATAGAATGTGTTGATGTCTTTACAACCTATTATCTAGAAGATATGGTTAAAAAGGAGATAAATATAACTGTTGATAAACTTAGAGATATTATGTTTATATTATCTTGTCCTAAAATACTTAGTTTTATGGAAAAAGAAAGAATAGATTTTCTTAATATGTGTTTATCCCATTATAATGATATAAGAAAAAATAGATTAACAGATAATCTAAAAAAGCAATTAGATAAACATTCTAAAAAATATTTTTATGTTCTTAATAGTTTTAAAGTAATTAAATATTTAGATAGAAATTATTTTTTTAAGAAAAGTAAAGAAGAAGTTAGAAAAGATAAGAGCAAATTACGAAAAGAGTTCGACAGTTTGAAAAACAAGATTAATAATTTAAAAGAAAAAGAAAAAGATATCTATAAAAAATATAATTTTTCTGATAATCTTAAGCTTCATCTAAAGATTACAAAAATAATGGGTAAAAGTATTGATGAAAGAAAAGACAATATGCTTAAGGCAAATTATTATATTTATCTTTATTGCAAAGAAATTGCAAAGAGATTTAATATTAATACATCTAAGGTGATGGATTATACTTTTGAAGAAATAAGAAGTCTTTTGATTAAAGGAAAGAAAGCTGATGAAAAATTATTTAGAAAAAGAAAAAAAGGTGCTGTTTATATTATAGAAGGGAAAAATGGAAATATAAAAACTAAATGGTTTTATGGAAAACAAGCTGAAACTATTTTAAAAAGAACATCTGTTAAGTCAAAAGAAATAAAAGGACAAGTAGCTAGTTCACCTGTTAAAAAGCTAAAAGGAAAAGTACAGGTAATTCTAGATACTTCTAAACAAAAATTCAAGAAAGGAAATATTTTAGTTACAACAATGACCAGGCCTGATTTTGTTCCTTTGATGAGAAAAGCAAAAGCAATAATAACAGATGAGGGAGGAATAACATGTCATGCAGCTATTGTTTCTAGAGAGATGAAAATTCCTTGTATAATTGGAACAAAGGTTGCAACTAAACTTCTAAAAGATGGTGATTATGTAGAGATTGATACTGAAAAAGGAAAGGTAAAAAAGATAAGATGAACAAGAAACAATTATTAAAAAAAATAAATAAAACAAACTGGTACAGGCAAGGGGGTGCTGTCTTGCCTTATTACACTTCCCCCCCTTTAAGAATTGCTTTAGATTACTACGATGGATTCAATTATTACAAAGGAAAAAATAATTATAGCTATTTTGGTAAAGATAAAGAGAGAAAGTTTTGTGATAAGATTATCTCAAAACAGATTAAAGATAAAAACTACATTTCAAAAAATTTGATTCAACCATGGTTCAAACTTAAAAAAAAGCAGGATATATTTGATAAAAAAATTACAAAAAAATATTTAGAAAGATTACCAGATAAAGAATTAATAGATCTCCATCTAAAATTTATTGAAATTAGATTTAAAATCTGGAGTATTGGTGTTCTCATTGAATCTTTTGATCCATGGGATATTACTATAATAAATGAATTTCTTTCAGAATATGGAATTAATATTAATCTTAAGGATATTGCTTTGCTTATTGGCCCTCAAAAACTTACATTTATCCAGAAAGAATTACTGGAAAGGCTGCAAATTGCTGAAAAAATGAAAAAAAATGAAAAAATGAAAAAATTATTATCCAAGCATACCAAAAAATATTCTTCATTCCATAATTCCTGGGCTGAAATAAGAAATTTGGATGAGAATTATTTTATAGATTTAATAAAAAAAGATGCAGAAAAGAAAAATATTCTGAAAGAAATTGATAATATTAAAAAAATTGAAGCAGATATAAAAAGAAAAAGAAAAAAAATATTAAAAAAATATAATTTGCCTAAGCAAATTGAAAATCTGTTCTATTTTTTCTCAGAAATGACTGACTGGCGTGATGAAAGAAAATCTCAGGCCATGAAAGTAAATATGATTGCTGATTTGTTTTTACATGAAATTAGTAGAAGAACAGGAATAAACCATAAATATTTATGTTACCTTGATGCGTGGGAAATAAAAAGCTTAAAACATATAAAAAACTTGAAGCAAGAACTTATAGATAGGACAAGAGGATCGATATCACACAATATTGGAAAGAGGGGTATAAAATGGTATGTTGGAAAAGAAGCAGAAAAAATCCATGAATCTTTAGAGAGTTCGCTAACAAAATCTAATGTAATAAAAGGAACAATAGCAAATAAGGGCATTGCTAAAGCAAGAGTAAAAATCATTATAACACTCTCTGATTTTCATAAAATGGAAAAAGGTAATATAATAGTTACTCAAATGACGAGGCCAGAATACACCCCAATACTTCACAAGGCTACTGCTATTATAACAGATGAAGGTGGGATTACATGTCATGCTGCAGTTGTTAGCAGGGAATTAAATATCCCATGCATAATTGGAACACAAATAGCAACATCTGTTTTAAAGGATGGAGATTATATAGAAGTGGATGCTAACAAAGGTGTTGTGAGAAAAATAAAAGAAAAAAAAATCAAATGAGATATATAAAAGGGCTTATAAAAAAAAAAATAAAGAATTGGACTGGGAAAAAATGGTATCACCAAAGGTTTGACGGTTCTCCATATTTTTTGCATTTTATTGCAGAAGCAGAAATCATTACGCATAAAGACAGAAAGCTTGGTGGAGATTTTGTTGTACACTACTGTTTTTTTGATGAAGATAAAGCTGACTGGTATATTGAGATGGAGGATATTAAGAAGGTATATACAGCAGTAATCAAGGCAGGGAAAAAAAAAAACAACCTTAGCCATGATTTTATTAAAAAATGGATGCCTGATCAAAATGCTTTTTATAAAAAATGCATTGAGATTGGAAAAACAGATTTAGGTAAACTAAGTGATAAAGAATTAATTAAACTTCATGATGAATTTCTTGAAATTGGACTTAATAAAAATAGTTCTAGTTCATTAATTGACGGTTTTGCTTTAGGTACTGACGAGTTAATAGCTGAGAAGATTAAACAAGTTTATGAGAAAAACACTATTAAAGATGAGATGAGGTTTTCAGAGGTGTTTTCTACTTTAACTGCCCCTTTGCATTTATCGTTCATAAATAAGGCTGAGATTGAGTTATTGAAGATTGCATTAAAAAAGAAAGATAGAAAGAAATTATTGAAGGAACATCAAAAGAAGTTTTTCTGGATAAGGAATAATTATGTAGATGATAATGTTCTGGATGTTAAATATTTTGAGAAAGAATTAAGGAATGTTCTTTCAATGAAAAAAGATATTGGTAAGATCATTAGAGACATTGAAAAAACACCAAATGTCAATAAAAATAAAAAGCAGGTATTGATTAAAAAATTAAAACTTAGTAAAGAACTTAAATATCTAATTAAAGTTTCTGAAGATTTTACTTACTGGCAAGATGAAAGGAAAAAAGGGAGTTTTTGGACAACACATTACGCTTCATTAATTTTAAAAGAGATTAGCAAGAGAACTAAAATACCTCTTGAAGAAATGAAATATATGTCACCGAGAGAGGTTAGCATGATTTTTGATAAAAAGCCAAGTATAAAAGAATTACAAGCGCGAAGAAAGAACGGTGTTTATTACTGGGACAAACAAGGTCATGAAGCAGTTTTTGGAAAAGAATGTGATAAAGTCAAAAAAGCAATATTAGGAAATCTTGATCTTTCTGAAGTTGATGATTTTAGGGGCCTTACAGCATGCACTGGGAAAGCAAGGGGGAGAGTTAAGATTGTTAAAAGTGTAAAGGAAATTGATAAAGTCAATAAAGGAGATATTTTAGTAGCTGTTATGACAAGACCTGATTATATTCCTGCAATGAAAAAATCTGCTGCAATCGTGACAGATGAAGGTGGAGTTACATGTCACGCTGCAATTGTTGCAAGAGAATTAGGAATTCCTTGTATAATCGGCACTAAAATTGCTACTAAAGTTTTGAAAGAGGGTATGTTAGTTGAGGTTAATGCTAATCATAGTTGGGTTAGGATAGTCAAAGATGGATAATCTTAAAAAATTTAGGGATATTGCAAAAAAAAAATGGTATATCCAGGGATTTAACAGCTGTCTTAATTTTATATCTGTTGGTCCTACCTCTTCACTAATTGACTGCCACAACATGCTTGGATATGGTTATACTGAAATTTTTTTTATTTTTAAAAAAGATTACTTGGATTTTAATTATCTTGAAAGAGATTTTATTAATGTAGGAAATAATTTTCTTGAAAGATATAACAAAAAGAACTCTTATTTAAGAGAATTGTTGAAAAAGGACGCTGTTTTAGTTAATGATGCAAAAAAAGTTATGAAAACTATTGATAAAACTAATCTAAAACAACTTAATAAAAAAGAATTATTAAAACTATATCAAAAAATGTGGTATGTTTACCATAGACTTCTTGGAATAAGTCATGTACAGGAAGCAATCTCATTTGTAGTTGAACCATTGTTAAAAGAAAAATTAGAAAAAGCAACAAAAATGGAAAGGCATGATAAGGAGTTCAGGCAGATATTTACAGATCTTCTACAACCTTCAAGACCTTCATGGGTAAATGAAATTCATATTGATTTAATGAAAATCATAAAAGAAATAAAGAATAAGGATGATTTAGAAAAAACAAAATTAAAAAAAAAAATAGCAGCACATAGAAAAAAGTATTTCTATAATCAAATAAATTATTTTTATGGTGAGAGTTTAAAAGATATTGATTATGTAAAAGAGATAAAAAAATTGATTAAAGAGAATATTGATGTTGATGAAAAACTGAATATTGAAAGAGAGAGATATAAAAAAAATATTAAAAGAAGAAATGAGTTAATTAAGAAATTTAAACTTGATAAAGAAACAGTAAAACTCATCAATCTTTCTGTTGAATCACTTCACTGGCAGGATGATAGGAAAAAAAATCTTTTAAGTTGTGTTTTCTATTTGAATTTACTACTGAAAGAAATAAGCAAGAGATTTAGAATTCCATTTGAAATCTTGAAAAGATATTTTGGTGATGAGATAACTTATGAAAATTTAACTAATTTTGATATGAAAGAAGGAAAAGAAAGAGTAAAGCAATATGCAGTTTACTTTAAAAAATCTGGAAAAGGCATGGATTCTGAATTTTATATAAAAAATGATTTCAAAAAACTTATGCAAATTTATTATAAAAAACTAGCTACACAGTTAGATATTCATGGAATGTGTGCATCTGCTGGAAAAGTAAGCGGTATTGTTAGGATATGTAAAACAAAACAAGATATAAAAAAATTCAAGGAAGGAGAGGTTCTTGTTGCAGCAATGACCAGGCCGGAATATGTTCCTGCAATGAAAAAAAGCGTAGCAATTGTTACTGATGAAGGTGGTATAACTTCACATGCAGCTATAGTTGCTAGGGAACTTGGTGTTCCTTGTATTATTGGAACAAAGGTTGCTACAAAGGTTTTGAAAAACGGCATGTTAGTTGAGGTTAATGCTAATCACGGTGCTGTTAAAATATTAAAATGAAAATAATAAAATTAATCATATTTGACTTTTCTGCTGTTTGTTTTAGTGAGGAAGAGCCTCCATTTATAAAACAATTTGCAAAAAAAAAAAAAATAGATTTTGAAAAATTCAGTAATGCATACTACAAATTAATATAAAAATCTGAGCGAGATGAAATAAGTGGAAAAGAAATTTGGAAAATACTTTCGAAAAAATTTAATTTCAAAGTAGATCCTAAAAAAGTGATATTTGATATGATTGAAAAAAAGTATGCATTTCAAAAAGTACTTGATTTAGCAGGAAAGTTGAGGGAAAAATATAAAACAGCATATTATACTAATTATCCTGAAGATTATTGGATGTTTATAGCAAAGAAATTTGATTTAAAACCTTATTTTGATTTTGGCATTGTTTCTTATCAGTTTAAAACTAGAAAACCAGAGCCAAAAGGATTTAAAATAATATTAAAACACTTCAATGTAAAACCAGAAGAAGCAGTTTTCATTGATGATAAAGAGAAAAATGTGAAAGCTGCTGCTGAGCTAGATATTAATACAATACATCTAACAAATAGAAAAAAGATAGTAGATAAATTAAAATTAATTGGAGTAAAGGTATAATTAAAATGAAAATGAAAGTTAATCCCAAGAAAGAACTCTTTAAATGGGGGCCTTTAGAATTCAGACTAGTTTACGGTTCTGCTTTTATTAATTGTATTTTATCAGAAGTAAAAAAATATTATCCTTGGGCATGGGCGCCAGGTTTTTGTCTTTTTAAAAAAGGAAGAATGCTTTGGATACAAGAGCAATTAGCTACTAATCTAGTTGGTTTAAAATATTTTAAAAAATATTTTTTAAATTTAAAAAACTATAAATCACATTGGGGGAGATGGGAAAAGTGGATTAAACAATATGAAAAAATGTCTCAGAAGTTAGAAAAACTTAATTTTAAGAAATTAACTGATAAAAAATTATATTTTTATTTAGATTCTTTTTATAAATTAAATATTAATTTCTGGCTTATTGTTCATGTACC
>SDBV01005008.1_pt1 | contig 18830 bp, 18 predicted proteins | sample 2277081 | NCBI WGS metagenome assembly SDBV01 (sample SAMN10402039, study PRJNA504765) | marine sediment metagenome | isolation source: marine sediment core GS10_PC15, 223 cmbsf | place: Arctic Ocean: Southern Knipovich Ridge | collected 2010
TTCGACATCAATCCTGCAAGAAAACCTATGAATCCGCCTACTACATAAAGAGGTCCAGCTATCCATGACTGTAATGCGGTCGCTGCGATACCACAAAGCAATAGCAACAAACCGTTGACGATCGTCGTGGCTTTACCGGATTTCTCTCGGGCGCAAACAAGACCGACCACGAGACCCGCAATAACCATAAAGAACGCTACGAAGGCATTAACCCCGACATCTTGTAGCTCTTCTGCACCTTCCTCTTCTGCTATCTCGACTATAGCTCCTGCGAAAGCGCTACCGAAGAATGCCACTACACCCCAGATGAAACCGATCACCGCTCCAATAATGACCAATACTTTAACTGCCGTTTTCATCAGCTTAACCCTCCGCCAGAGGCCCCCGCAGGAGCCTCCAGTAGCCGGTTACTTTTCGAGGTCGATCGCCGCCTGGACGTCCTCCGGGTCGGAATCCATATCCAGCCCAGATCCAGTCCAGAGGATTGAATCCCTCACCCACTCCCAGTCCACATTCGGATCGGTGTTTTTCTTCTTCAGCTCCTCGACGACTCTGTCCTGATCCGCGTGAGTCACAAACGATGTTTTCTTCTTCTCGACGGGTTTGGGTTCGACAGACTTTGATTCAGCAGAACGCCGCTTCCCTTTGAAATGATCGTACAGGCTTAATACTGCTATAATGCCCGCGCAGAAAAGCACGTAACGGAAAATCTCTTCCATAGTGCCCTCCTCTCAAAATGGTTTCCCCAGGAGACCCCGTAGGATCTCCAGTAGATGGTCACGCCGTAGCAAACAGCGACTCGAAGTATGGAGCCGATGGCTCTTTGTCACCCATACTTACCGCATCCCTTCATTTAGCCAAAGGCTATCTGGGTCTCCGAAAAGGAGAAAGAGTCGTGCATATAGTATCGCATGGTTGTCTGAAAAGACCTGTGTCCTGCGAAGTTCTGAACGGCTTTGTAGCGTCCGGTCTCCTTCCCCAGATGCGTCAGCCTGGTATGCCTCAAAGAGTGAGCTGAGATGTCTTTCTTGAGAATCCGTTTTGCCAGGTTATGAATGTTCATCGAAACATACTGCCTGGAGAACCTGTGATCCCCTTTGCCATCCCTGCCACCGTTCCGACATTCGAACAGGTATGCACTGCCACCGAAATGTGCCTTGCAGCGATCGACCAGCTCCTTGCTTACACCGGGATGGGTGCGCTCGATGCCGCCCTTGCCGTCAGGGATGCGGATTGCGTAATGGTTGCCGCAGTCGGTCAGGTCGGCCAGCTCGATATTCAGCATTTCCGAGACCCGGCACGCCGAGTGATAAAGAAACTCAAACCATAGAGCCACGTCCGGCCTGGGATGCTTACGGTCCAAGCCCCACCGAGGCCTCCTGGCCTCTCCGAGAAACAGGTCAACCTCCTCTTTGGAAAGAACCTTGTCCTTGATATCAGGCGGATTCTGCTTCTTACGCTTGATGCTCTGTAGCGCCTTTTCTATCTCAAACTTTTGAGCAACAGTAAGCTCCGCCTCGGCATGGTCCAAGGCATACTTCAGGCAACGTTTCATGGCCTGAATGTTGTAATTGTACGTCGAAGCGGAAATCTTCTTGTGCCTCTTGCCCGTCCTCTGCTTCGAGAGACGATCCTGATATGCCTCCCATCCTTCCAGATCCCCGATGCCGTAGCCCTCGCTCTCCAGGAAGTCTAAAAAGCGCCCGGCTGCGAGCCGATACGGTCCTGCCTCTTTCAGCAGACCCGTTCGCAGGTCTTTCTTGTCTGATACTGCTATCACTGTCATTTTCTACCCCTCTATCCGAAGATTCTCGCACGTCGTATCGCATAACATCTTTCAGCTATCTTCTTCGTTGCTTTTTTTCTCCAGCTCGATCGCCGCCTGGACGTCCTCCGGGTCGGAATCCATATCCAGCCCGCCTCCCCTGTAACCGATACAGTCGGCGACCCAGTCACCGTATATTTCCCTGATCTCATCCTGCTCTGCCCTGGTGATAAACAGGCTCTTTTTTGCCACACTGGGCCTCCTCTCAAAATGGTTTCCCCAGAAGCCCCCGCAGGAGCTTCCAGTAGCCGGTTACGCCGTAGCGAATAGCGCCTCGAAATAAGGAGCACTCGCCTCTCTGTCATCGATATAGTGGTCGGCCAGGACCTCAATCGAGCTGTGCCTGGTCAACTCCTTCAGCGCTTTCAGTTTCATGCCTTTCGAATACAGGTAGGTGGCGAAAGACCGCCGGAACAGGTGCGGCGAGAAAACCACTTTCCGGTCCTCTCCGATAATACCCTCGGCCCGCGCATCCTTGCCGATCTTTTTGACCCGATACCATAAAGCGTGCGGGTCCATCGGTCGCGGCTCTTCGCCTCTGATGATAGGCACCGACCAGAACAGGTGATCCTCTGGACGTGGATCCCGGCGAAAGTGTTTCTGAAAGTATGCTCGAGCAGCCTCGACAGCCTGCGGCGCTATCTCCTGCTCGGCCTCCTTCTCGCCCTTGCCGATAAACCGAGCCGTCCACTTGCCCTCGAAATACTCTAGGTCTTTCCAACGTAGCTGGCACAGCTCGGCTGCTCTGAGTCCGGACGTCGAGAGCATCAAAACGATGGCGTAGTTCTCAGCGTGACAAGCCGTGTAAGGGCTGGCTTCCTCGAGGTATTCGAGAATGTCTTTGATCTCGTTCTGGGTTAGCGCTTTCTTGGTCTTGCTCTTTCCGGTACGGCTGAGTTTCTTAACGAGCTTTTGAAGCATATTCCGAAAGGGTGATCGGAACAGCGGGGCTGCTTCCTCAACGCCTTTGAAAAAGCGCTTCAATCCGGTGATCTTGCTGCTGGCAGTTCGACGGCTCACCTTGCGTGACCAGTGATCATAAAACCCTTCGATGTGTCCTGCTGTGATCTGGAATGGGTGGAGACCGTTGGTATAGCGGTACAATTGCCGAACGGCGGTCATGTAGGTGCGGTAGGATCCAGCTGCCAGCCCGGCGCCCTTGAGCAGATAATTCTCGACATCGTCGAAAGAGTTAATTAATCCACACAACTTGTAGGTACTGGCGATGGCTGTTCGAGCCGAAGGAACGAACGAAAGCATTTTTGAAATCTGGTCGGTTGTGATTAAATCGGTCATAGATACCCCCGTAGTATCTTCCGGAAAAAGGAATGCCAGGGAAACCGTCCGAAAAACGGCTTTCGGCGATCAACCTATCCCTGGCAAGCCAGCCTAGTCTAGCTTGCCTTTCTTGCGCAAGTATGCCTCTACCATTTGGATAAGCTTCCGAGACATACTGATGCCCTCTTCGGCACACAAGCTCTTGAAAGCCTTGCGCAGATCGTCTCTCATGTTGATAATCCTCACGTCTGCCATGCCTTTGATTGTGCATACTATGCAAACTGTGTCAACCCATTTTAGAGAGATTTTTCACTTATTTTTGCCGTCCCAATCCAAGGGAAAACCGGGTTTTAGCCAGTATGTGGATAGCCCATGAGCTACGGTATGATAGCCAAATTCAATCCTTAGGGTTCTAGACGTGTTATAGACTAAAGATGCCTTAAATCGCCGATATGAGCGATCTGGGCGAATTCGGGCATGGACCCATCACCTTGAAGGTTGGGGGGTCAAAACCCCTCTGAGGATGCGCTGTATTGAATCTTTCGGGGTGGGCGATACTTGGACACCCCCGAGAATCGGCCTATACTTCTGCTATCACATAAAGAGGACTCTGCAACATCTGTCTAATAATGCAACAATCGTTGCAACCCATTCTATTGCGGGAAGGCGGCGGTTCAAAGGCTTAAATCACCGTATAGTATGCAGTTAAAGCCTTCGAGAACATCTGGCATGGTGTTTGCAAGAGTTTTAAAGGAGGTACAAAAAAATGAAAAACATTGTAAGTGTTTCCTTGGTTTTTTGTTGTCTTCTAATGGTCTTCGGCTGTCAAAATCCCGGCATGGGCGAGGGCGATGATGAAGAGGAAGTTCCTGTTACCGGTGTGACAGTCGCTCCTGATACCTCAAACCTCGTAGTGGGAGACACACAGCAGCTCACTGCTACCGTCTTGCCGGCCAACGCTACTAATAAGAACGTCACCTGGTCTTCGAATGACGCAAACGTTGCCACCGTGTCCGCTTCCGGGCTGGTCACAGCCGGCAGCGTCGGTTCTGCCACCATCACCGTCATCACTGTGGATGGCAACTTCACAGACACATGCTCGGTTACAGTCAGCGCTGACGAGAGCCTGCTCCTAGGCACCTGGGTAAACCCCGCATACAACGGGGATTGGGGCACTGGAGAAAATGGAGGAAACCCAGCTAAAGAGGTTTTCAAAGAGGACGGAACTTGCGATATCTATAACTTCGTTACAGACACGGTTCCTTCCCAATCAGGCACATACACGATTACAGACCAGGATGGCAACATTTACCAATTTATAGCCGTATTTCCTCCTTCGGAAACCGTCTATGTCACAGTGAGAGCCACCTCAACCACTATGGAAGGAAGAAGGAGCGAGACCGACTATCCCCCATCACCCGACCCACTCGACTGGACGTATACCCGCCAATAGCAAGGATGGATTGCTTTTCAACTGATTCTGAGCCACAGGACAGATTCCCCACATAACACTCACAAAACTTGCGCGTGAAGGCAGGACCCCCACCCAATTAATGATGCTAAAAAGTCACTGATTCATTCGTTTTCATCATCGCCTACAATAATTGGTCCTGTATCGGCGACCGTTTCAGCGCTGACTTTTCTGATAATTACTTTTTTCATCACAACCTCCAAAACGGAATTATTTTGCATATTTCTTTACATTTCAACGATTGTCGATAAAGGGGGTTACTGCGCATTCGTTTTGAGCTTTCTCTCTTTTGGATCATTTTCAGGCAATAATTTCATATAGCGTATGGTTTTCAGTGCAGCTACGAGCCTATTATATGATGGTTCCCACCAAAGAGTCGGCCAGTTTTGTCATCTATTGGGACGACGGAAAGCCGATCGGCCACGTTACGCCCAATAAATGGCTTCACCGCGGCCGAGCATCTTTTGCGATCGCCAGGCAGCTCGAACGACCGGATCCGCCCGAGACGCGAATAACGCCGTTTTAAGGCCCCTTTGCTCTCAGATGTATATTTGGATACCTTTTCCGAGATAAAACCGTTTCCCCCGCACGGGATTGTAGGAATCCGGCCGTTTAAAGGGACGTTGCCTACTCGTAGCCAATAAAAAAAGCCCTCGAAGGAGAGGCCACTTTCCGTGTTGGCGTTTCCCCGGTTATCCTGAATCGATCCCGGATCCTGGACGTCCCCTGCAATGAATCTGGGCGACATTGACACTCAGTCTGCTGTCCTCACAGGGCGTAAGCCGATGGAGTGGAGTCTGGCCGACGGGGGGCTGGCGAATCGTTTGGACGGCCGCAGGCTCGCTGCGGCGATATACCATCCACAGCTCCGGTGCGTCCGGTGGGCCAAGGCCAAGGGGGGGGGCGCTTGACGGACCCCTTGGATCTGTTTGGGAATAAGAACCGTATTCGCCATACCAATCCCAGCACCACTCCCACACGTTCCCGCTCATGTCATACAGACCCAGCTCGTTCGGCCTCTTTTGACCTACTTCATGGGTACCTCCGCTGTCCCCATACTAACCGACATCCACCGCCGAGTTGCTCCCCGAGTAGGTATAACCTCGGCTCTTGTTCCCGCCCCGAGCCGCATACTCCCACTCCGCCTCTGTAGGAAGCCGGTAGCCGGCGGCGGAAAAGTCGCAAACGATATTGTTGCCGCTTCCCGAATAGCAGGGAGTCAGCCCTTCCCGGCGGCTCAAGCGGTTGCAGTACTCAACCGCATCGTACCAGCTCGCCCGCTCTACCGGCAGGCCATCGCCTTTAAAATGCGATGGATTGGTGTCCATCACTTCCCGCCACTGCTTCTGGGTCACTTCGTACTGGCTCATGTAGAAGGAGCGGCTAAGGGTCACCTCGTGTACCGGCTTTTCATCGTAATCACCGTTAGTGGAGCCAATGCGGAACGTTCCCGCCTCCACCAGCACGAAGCCCTCAGGCGCCTTCATATAACCGAAAGCCACCACAACCGTCCGGTCTTTCAGTACAGTCACACCTTTACTCTCTCTTTCCCCGTCGTCATAGTGAATCTCCAGCGTGTAGCTGCTAATTTCGAGGTCTGAAATTCTGGCCGTTCCGCCTGCAGGAATCCTGGTTTGTCTGGCACCATCGATGTATAGGATACCAGGTGTTTTGACCTCAACTACTAAGCTGCCGTAGGCTTTCTCAACTGTAATCGTTGGGGGCTGCTTCTCTTTTGGTTGCATAATAATTGGCTGGAGTGTCTTTTCTTTTCCGCTGTATTCGAGGCCTGCTACTTGATAAGCGAAGGAGGTGATTACATCTGTGAGGGCCTCGAGGGTTTTGGCTTGGACACCTTCGGCGCTGATTATCTTTGAAGTCGTTACGTCGACGATCTTTGCGTTGAGATAGTAGAGTGATGCGATTTTTCCCACAGTGCCGACGACGATTTGCTGCGCTGAAAGAAGCTGACCGATGCGGACAGCGCAGGCGATGTCAGTACAATCGCTGAGCGATATTTCCTGTGTTTGAAGGATAGACTCCATCTGCGTCTGTTCAATAACGGTATAAGCTTTTGTGTTTAACAGGGCTGTCTCGAAGAGAAGAGTCACTCCGTATGCATCTGGCTTAGACACTCCGCTTGCGTGGAAGGGAAGCACAGCGACGAGCGGTTTTTCTTGTGCAACGACACGTAGAATATTGAACAGAAGGAAAAAGATGAGTACGGTACGCCTTCTCACATGCCCCTCCGTTTTTATACTTGTTTTAGGGATAAAACTACTCTTTAGGGTCAAATTCCTCCCGGCCTATTATACCCCGTAAAATCCGTGCGTGAAGGGGTCTATTTTCGATTTTCTCGGGGAAGATGGTATCTGGTGGTGGTGGGGCCTCTTTTTGAGCGTCTTTTCGTGGTTTGCCGAGAAAGATTAAAAAGCCCTGAGACGCAAATCCCACGTGGGGAAACCACCCGAACCCGCTTCCTGGTATTTGGGATACCCCTTATCTCTAAAAACCCCGTTTTAGGCCCGTTATTTGCGAACCAGGCATTCTGGAGATGGAGCTTACCGAGAGTTATCCTGCTGGTTGTGTTGTTCTTTCTTGTACTCGGTAAAACCATCAATCAAATCCTGAAAACGAGTAGGCTTGTGTGTGTCAAAGCTATCTTGATCTACATACACAAAATCGTACCTTACATCCGATTGCGCCTTATTGATGTCTACACACCACTGATGCAACCGTCGCATCTTCAGCGGCACGTCAAGGTCTTCTTGCCCCTTAGTCTCGACGACAAAAACTCCCCTCTTTGATGTTTTAACCAGAAAATCAGGATAGTAATTGGAAATGTCGCCGTCTGCGTTTACATAATCCAGCTTGAAATGCACCGCAAAGTAATTTTTTGCATAAGAGACCACATCATCACAGCCTTCAAGAAACCGGGCGAATAACAACTCGAAGTAGCTGTCTCCGATGATTTTGTTGAATACGCTCTTTTTCGGGACGAGGTACTCCTGATCCTTGACCACAAAAGGGCGTGTCTGTCGCAGCTTGATGGTGTCGCGGATTTCGGCGTCCCCCTTGTCCTGTACCGTGAGAGCGTTGATCGCCTTCTTGAACGTTTCAAGCAGGGTTTTGGTCGCGGCCAGTTCCGACAGGTTGCGAAGGGTGTTTGGATTGTCGAGTTCAACCTGCTGTTCAAACAGATAATATTGCACAAACTCCTTAATCTTGCCGTATAGTACATCGTAAGCGCTGACCAGACGGAGGCTCCTCATGAGGTTTTGCGCGAAGTATCCGATAACGCTCTGATAATCCGCAACGCCTGCTGTATCCAGTATTGTCGTGTGGGTTATTGCGCCGGTGGTGATGTCCTTAAAGACAATCTCACGTTGTTCCTCTTCACTGAACTGCTTATAAGGAACTTTCTTGTTGCCAAAAGCGCTCACGTTCAAATGGGCCAAGTTTTTATATTCTCGGTAAATGCGAGGGGTCATTATTGGGATTTCTATGTCCAGCGTTTCGGTGTCTTTCTTTTCATTTTCCTTATCGATCTCGATTACAAGAGGGGTCTTTGCCTCGGTGCCTTCGCCCATCGGTTTACGTTCCAGCACCACACCTTCCGCCTGAATGGATTCTACAAAGTCCATAAAGGCACTCGTGCCGACCACGCTGACGTATTCTTCCACATCGCCGGGATACATTTTGCGCAACCCGCGCCCAAGGGTCTGTTCGGGCAAGATGTTGCTCTTAGCGGCATAGGCGCGCAGGCCCACAATGGTGGTGACGTTGCGCACATCCCAACCCTCTTTGAGTACCATCACGGAAATAATGGCCTTGTAAGGACTGTCCATACTATCAATCTCGTTTGCCTGCCTGCGTAGCTCCTCCATTACTTCTTTGGCTTTACCCGCCGCTGATTCGAAAATCTCACCGTTTTTCTTGGTGTGAATGACCAGCACCGCGTCCTTCAAATCGGGATAGTTGCCTTCGAGGTATTCGGCCACATCGTCGCAATTGCGAGTGTCGTCGGTCATCACAAACAGAATGGCTTTCTTGTCCAGCTTTTCGTGTTCGGCATACGCTTTGCGCCATTCAATCACGCCCAAGTGAATATAGTCGGCGTATTTCTCGGTGTATTTGGCGCTCTGACGTTCCACCAATTTTGCGCGGCTGGGAGAGTCGGGAACCACCGGGTGTTTGACTACGTTTTGCGAGATAGCTTCCACCAGCGGGTAATCGGCGACGGTTTGCACGAAAATCGCGCCGTTGTTGTGCTTGGGTGTGGCGGTCACATCCACTTGCAGGGAGAGGGCCGCTCCTTTTTGCTTTAGCCGGTTATGAATATCTTCGATGGACTTGAACCAGGCCATGCGCGGATCGTGTATATGGTGGGCCTCGTCGTTCAGCACCACCAACTCACTAACGTCGCGTACAATCATGCCCAAATCCACTTTGGAGTCAGTGGTCGCACCAGTGGGATGCTTGCCCAAAAAATAGTCCATCGTGTCTTCATCATCGGGCGAAGGAGGAATGTTGTCGCCAGCATAAACGCGATGGATGTTAGTCAAAAAGATGTTACCGGTCGGGCGGGTGATGCGCACCTCGTCCTGTCGGTGCAGGGTCAGTTGAAAATCATCGTGCCAGTTATGTCCGTCCACGCCGTTGTCTGGAATGACTGGGTCTTCAAAGAAAACACGCAGGCCCTGAAAATCCTTGTAGATACGATCCAGCACGATGATGTTGGGAGCTATCACCAGAAAGTTGCGTGCCAATCCAGACTCTTGCTCATACAGTTTGTGGAAAAAGCTCCAGGTCAGAACCAGGCTTAGTACCTTGGTTTTGCCGGAGCCGGTGGCCATTTTCACTACAAAACGCCGCCAGGTCTCGTCAAACATTCCAGCGGAAACCACACCGGAACTGTCAAAGCGCATCAGGTCGTACTTATCCTGCACGCCCGCCACGTCGTACAGATAGATGATCGTCTCCAGTGCCTCGCGTTGCGCAAAGTAATACTGGAACATGGCCATAGTGTCATCGGTTTGAGGGAGCAGATGCAGGGTGCTGAACCACCAGGTGAGCAGACTGCGGCTGGTGTTCATCGCCCCTTCGTAGCCGCTGTCACGCCATTCCTTCACTTTCTTACGCAGTTGCGGCACCAGTGGCGGCATCAACTTATCAGCGCTGGTGTCCCGCAAGGACTCATCCGCCGGAAACCAGCGGGTTTCTGGGTCGAGGATGACATAAGGCGAATCAGGGAAGCTGGGATGGAGCGCCATTATTTTTTTCCTCCCACATTAACCTCAACTATGGACATGGTGTCAGTACCAAAGATGTCCACTACCTTGACCGCTATTTTGCATCGTCCCGGTGTACATTCGTGAAAGACGCTCATCAATTCAAGCGATCTATCTTTTTTTGTGCGGAAGGATTGCCACTCATTTTCAAAGATGAAATCACCTGTCCACTTTTCTTCCCATCCATTAAGATGCTTTTGAGGTGGTTCCATCCCAGTAAGCGAAGTCTGAGCGGCAAGAGACTTTCTAACACGGATGATCTCACGTTTGCTCTCGAAGTCGAAATCTACGGCCCAATAATCAATCCAATCTGTCCAGTTCTTTGTCAGTGTTTCGCGATTCACAATACCGTCCATATCTTTGCTCACCTTCACGATCTGACCCTTCTCCACCACGATCTTGCTGGACTTGTCCTTCAGTGACGCCTCGGCTGCGCTGATGGAATCCTGCGAGTAAAACACTGAAAAGTCGGTCAGCTCCACCGCTACGCTGTTCTTTTTGACATGCGGCTTAACCTCGATGAACGCAACATCGTGAAAGACTACTTGGTTCTTTTCCACCGCCCGTTTGTCGAACACGTCGGCGGGGATGTATTTAGGGGCGATGTCGATACCTTTTGCGCGAGCCTCATCCAGCATGTTGGGGAACAATCCCATCTCAAACTCAAATCCCAGAATGTCCACACGGGTGATGTGCTTTTGGCGGCATTCCAGAATGACTTCCTCGACATATAAGCGCGTTACCGGTAAGTTGACCGGCCCTACCGCCACCAGTCGTCCAGCCTTTTTACCGTGGAAAGTAGTGAAGCCGTCGGTTTTTTCGGCTCTGTAGGCGCGGAGGATCAGATCGAGGAAGGACGCTTCCTTTTGCGCCAATTGCTTTTGCTGTTCCGCCTCGCGTAGATTGGGATTCACACCGATGTAGTGCTGCCGCTCGTATTTTCCAAGGTTCAGGATTTCAAAGGCACGGTAGTCCTTGCCTTCGGCTTTTAACTGCCGCTGTATGCCGATCATCCGCTTGCGGGTGGTGTGGATGGCGAACTTGCCCAGGTCGGCTACGATCCACTTTCGGCTGAGTTTTTCCGCTGCCGCTGCGGTTGTTCCAGAACCGCAGAAAAAGTCGGCTACCAGGTCGCCTTCGTTGGATGAGGCTTTGATGATGCGTTCGAGCAAGGCCACGGGTTTTTGGGTGGGGTACCCGATGCTTTCAATTGCTTGAGAATTGATTGGGTAAATATCTGTCCAGATGTCAGCAACAACATCCCCCTCCATTTCGTCCAAATATTGAACTTTCTCCGGCCTGCCCTTGGATGTGAATACAATCAGTCCGGCATTTATGGCTTCATCAATCCTGTCTTGACTCCAAATCCAGTGCCTTCCGGGAGGAGGTTCAAGGATTTTTCCAGCGAAATTTCTTGCTGGGCCACTGCCTTTTTGCACCATAGAAACAGTACGAAAAAGCCGCCCGGTGTTCTTATCCTCTTTGTAATGGCTTTGGATATACGCAGGGTCGAATGCCGTATATTGGTTATAGAAAATGGCCTTATCCGATTTTACATAGAGATATAGAGTGTCTTGTACGTTCCCAAATCCGCTTGTTTGCGCTTTGGTAGTCCGAATTTTTTGCCACGATATAGCGTTCCTGAAATTGCTCTTGCCAAACACCTCGTCGAGTACCAACCGAATGAAACTATTCACCCTCCAATCACAGTGCACATAGATGCTGCCCTCCTCGGCTAATAAATCACGCATCAGTACCAGCCGTTCGTAGATCATGGCGATGAAAGAATCCGCGCCCTTGCCCCAGGTGTCGCGGTAGGCGATTTCTTCGAGGATGTTAGGCTTCTTGGTGAAGGTGTCACCGCCGATCTCGATGTCCATCGAGAAATCTGCTCCCACGTCGAAAGGCGGATCAATATAGATCAGTTTGATACCGCCCTGCTTGTCGATCTCCTCTCGCAGTGGCCCGTTCTTGAGCGATGACAGGATCAGTTTGTTTTCGCCCCAAATCAGCTTGTTCGTCCAGCCTTTGAGTTGTCGACCGCGCTCATCGAAAAGTGAGAACTGGTCGCTGGCGTCCTCTGGTTTTTCGGCACGCGGCTCGTCCACCTGCTCGATCACCTGAAAAGGTAGGACGATGTTACTGACCTCGCTGGTCTTGCCGTTCCAAACAAGTTCCACCTCGCGCTTTTCCTCGAACAGCAGAAAGCGGTACTTGTCAGGCAGGGGCTTGTCTGCCTCCAGATAGCGGACGATGTCTTGCTTTTCTTGATCTGTCAGTCGTGCCACACACTTTCTCCCATTCAAAGATCTTGGCTCATACAGGTTTCTCTCTCTTCCCAATCCAGCACTAATCCCACTACTTCAATTGAGACCTGGCCATAACGACAGATCGTGCGAGGATTCCAGCGATTCTTCGGTCTCGTCTAGAAGTAGATGAAAGAAGTCCAGGCCGGTCACTCGTTCGACCTCGTCGATGGAAAAGGCGAAGGTCCCGAGAGCATCGCCGCTCTGCTCGTGTTTTAGTATGAAACCGATAGCCTTTGTCTCGGGTTCTTTCAGGTCCAGAACAACCTTGAAGAAGCGTTTTGGAATGGCTACCCTACTACCGAGCTGAAGGTTTTCATAAGATCCGTCGGTTAACACAGGACCGGTAACGATGAAGATTTCATCGTTTTCAAGAGCCCAGCTGCGTACCTTGTTTTCCAGCCGCACCCAGACGCCCCGGTTGAAGCTGCCAATCTGCGGGCTTATGTTGCTTAGATAGAAGCAATCATCCATCGCCTCTCGGCTCCACTCGAAGTCCTCTGCTGGAGCCAGGTGTCCCCGCTCGTAGCCTGAGCCGCTGTAGTCCGCTTTCGTCGCTGAGCCTGTAGAGACGGCTGGATCCTCACGGAAGTTATTCCTCCGTGGGTGCTCTTCGGATTCAACCTCGGTCGCTGTGAGATGGTAGGCAACCCAGGCAGGCTGCTCGTGTAGCTCGCTGTATTTCAGGACAAAGCCGGTATGTCGGACTATCTCTGCGTCACTCTCGTAGAACGGAAGACCTAAGTCCTCCTCGTTGCAGGAGACGAGAGGGATGGAGGTGGCGAGTGTTAAAAGGAAGATGCATACTTTTTTCATTATCAATCCCTTGTCAACTATGCCACAGGAGCGAACCTGTGTGAAGGTCGAAGGTCGGTGGCTTGGAAATCACACAGGGTTTGCATGAGAAGGGGCCTATTCCCGATCTTTTCGGGCAAGACCATACTTGGACACCCCCGAGAATGGGCCTATAATAGCAAGAGAACGCTAAATGAACGATTTAAATGAATCCGAAAAGGAACAAAGGAACAGGGAAAGACCCGAGACTAATCTGCCGTCATATAATGACGGGAGCTAAATTGTAAAGGTTTGGGAGGCCTGAAATGACCGGTATAGAAATGTTGATTTGGTATTTAATGCCTGGTAGTTTCATTATCATCACGGTCCATCTCTTGTTCCCCACAAACTTTCATATAAATAGCCAGATATTACCATTAGTATTAGCTGCAATCATTCCGATCGTGGGTTTTGTCTGGCATCAAATTTTCAGGCTGTTCTTTGAAGTAAAACGCATCCGAGCTAGGTTTTTTTTTGGGCCGTTGATGGATAATATTATTGCTCACTATAAGGAAAATGGTTCTTTAAACCATGTACAAGCTTTTGATGTGTGGTTAATGACTTTTTACAGCAACCTAATACCGGAGGCATATCGTATTCATGATCAGAAAACTTGGCATTACATAATATCCTTTTTTAGCACCGGAGTTGTTTGCGCATGCTGCGGCGTCACCGGCGTCATTTTCCTGATTTTCTCAAATCGCATAATTGCAGGCGGGCCGTCATCGATCATCTTTGCTGGTTTCGTTTTGATCGCGATTATTTTCTTCTGGAGAGGTTATCATGCACTGACAATACTGCGGAAAGAGGAAAAATTGGCATTTAGCATTTACAAAAACGAATTTGATCCCGCGTTCGAAGCGGTGCTTCAGGATGAATCTTAGCCACAGGACAGATTCCCCACATAACACTCACTAAGGACGCTGCTCAGGGGGTCGCCCTTCAATCTTTCAGGGCCATGTGGTACCTGAAAGAAGGAGGGGTGGTTTTTGGTACATAATTGAGATTTCATGATATGCACATAATTACACATCAGTGAACCAAGAAACATCGCTCATCCCTGCGGCGCCTCCCTGAGCTCTTCCCAGACGCTATTGAGATCTTCCTGACTGAACTCTTCGTGAACGTACATATCCAGCGTCACCGACGTTGACGAATGGCCCAGATACGCCGAGAGAGCTTTGATCTTACGAGTCTTCTGAAGTGCCCTCGTTGCAAAGGAATGCCGAAGGGTGTGAGCCGAGATGCGCTTTCCCAGCACCCTCTCGCCTACCTTCCGGATCTGCCTCGTCACGTACTCATAAGCGTAGGGCTTTCCGCTCGTCCCCCGGGTCTCGAACAGGTACCTATTACCTGCAAAGCACTTCCGTATTCGCTCGAGCAGATCGTGCGATGCCTTCAGATCCCGGTGCTTGCTGCGTTTTCCAAGAACCCGAACAGCGTAATGTCCATTCGAGGTGGGGATGATGTCTCTCGGCCTGATCCCGAGGGCTTCGTTGATTCGTGTACCGGTCGTGTCCAGAAACTCCACCATCAGCCCCATCCTCTCGGTGCTTCCCTCGATTACGGCCCTGACTTCTTCGGCGGTAAGAACCTTTTCCCGTCCGATGGCAACGGTGGCCGGCCTCGTCCGCTTGATTGTCTTCAGCTCCTTTTCGACCTGAAGCCAGGCGCTGCTTTTCAGATCGCTATTTTCGGCCAGCTCTCGGATCGCCTTCTTGATCGCCGCGGCGTCCACAGCCAAAGAGGAGGGCGACATCTGCCTTTTTCTCTCAGCAAGATATCCCCTCGCTGCCTCCATGAAGTTCTCGAAGGACCCATAGGTATCCCCCTCGCGTCCCTCCAGATATGCCACGAACCCGTTCAGAGCCGATCGATAAATGGGAAACTTCTCTCCAATTCTCAGTAGTTCCCTGGCTCCTACGTCGGCTTTGACATAGTTCAAGTACCGGGAGGTGTCTGAACAATAGTCCCGGGGCGTCAGGACCGAAATCCTGTTTCAGGAGCGCCAACACATTAGTCAAGCCACTCACCTATTAAGTTATAGACTGAAGCTTTGCAAGTAACAAGAATAGCCTAAAGACAAGCGACTCAAAAGGACGCACGCCAGGCACCAGGGGCCGGGTGTTTAGATACCACCTACCCCGAAAAGATTCAACCACGGCGATCCTCAGAGGAGTTTTCGGCCGCAAATCGTGGATTTCGTCAAAATTGCTTGAAACCGATCGAATCGGTCGTTTTTATAGTAGGATGAAGCTTGTAGGGCCGCTCAAGCTGCAGCCATCAGGTTATTGTCAGTCACCCGTCTGCTCACAAACTCGCCCCCGCCGCCGCCACCGTGATCGCCACGACCCAGGCGGCGCAGTAGAGGCAGCAGGCGAGGAAGAGGAGCACGCGGGGGGAGTGGTCATTTGATTTCTTGATATGTGCCTTTCCGACTAAAAATATCGCGAAAATCATTCGCGTATGGGACAATAACCTAATAAGGACATGTCGACTACGTTATTGTCCTGTAGTTTTTTCAAACCAGCTTGAATTCTATCAACATTGAATCTTATTTGTTTATTCGTTGGCCATTTTTCTAACGAATCGAGTATCTTATCTAAGGTAATTGGGTAATCCCTTTCTATTATAAATAACAGCGTAGTTAACAACTCTAATTCCTGATCAATAGTTATGGAATCCACAAATTTCAGTGCTTTTCGTAAGTAATCAGTAAAATATTTTTGCTTTTTGATAATTGAATCGCTTATTAAAATGCTCTTTGCTATCTCTATTGCCTCGGACGTAGTAACGCCATGATACTTTTGAAATTCCCTGATTTCTCTACTAATAACGTCTATTGAATGCGCATATGGACCGTATTTATACGCTTGGAACATAAAATAGTTACTATTAGAAAAGTAATTGATCATATATGCTGTTTTCTGCAGTCTGATTTTATTGAACTTCTTTAAATTCGTCTTTACTCTCATCAATAAAAGATGAGATGAATTGATTCTTGGAGGTTTCTTTACAGTGTTTGCATTGTAATATTTGGAAGGTTCATATAGATAGATTTCGTATAAATCAGAAATCTTTGATAAACCATCTTCAAGTATTTTTCTTACCTTATTCCATTCTAATCCACCGTTTCCACAGCCAAGAGGAGGAATAGCAATTGACTTAACATTTAGTTTGGGAATTTCTTGTACTAATGCCTCCATCCCTTTTTCGATGTAATCGTAGCTGGATTTTTTACGCCATTCTGTTTTGGTGGGAAAATTGATAATTACCCTGTCTTCTTCTTTATTAGTCAACAAGACACCAACGCGTAAAATCCCACTCCTACACGCTTTTACGTACGCTTCATTATTCTTTGGATAGCGAGCTTTAAATTGATAAGCAATTCCTTTGCCCATGTATCCTTCACAATTTACTGTGTTAACAAGAGCGTCAGTTTTAGCTTCCAATATATTGCCAGTAGTGTATCGAATCATTATTTCACAAACACACCAGGAGTAATATTAAGATGAAACATCGGACTGTTTCCCAAAATATCTAAACACCACTTTTGTACCTTTGTTTTTGCTTCTGAGGATCGTACATAAACAGCATAAAATTCGCTGGGTTTAATTTCACGATCAGTTACACATTCAGCAAGACATACGCATTTACAATCGTCGTCGGTGTAATCTCTTCTTGCCATCAGTGGCCAATCTAATAGAGCCATGCCTACCTTAAAGTCGTGTAAGACCATCTTATCCAAAGCTAAAGGATGACGCAGAATTATTTTATATTCATTTTTTTTTGCGTAAATTCGATGTATCGTAATATAAACAAATTCTTTGTCAGGATAATTTTTTTGTACTATCCCCGCGAAGGGTGTCTTAGGAAAAAAGTGGAATGGTATAAAATCGTTTAAGTTATATGTTTCCCTATGTCCTATAATATCTTGATCAGCGACATCGACGAAATCATTCACAGAATTCCTTGAACAAAGCCCTTTTTTGAGAATTGACGGCATATTGTCTAAAGCCGTTAAATGCCATAACAATTTGCCATTTTTCGGATCTACAGGCATGGCAACCTAGTGATTGCTAAGCTTATTAGGCAGAGCAGAATTCTTCATGGTTCATCCGATGAACACGTATTTACAGATTCTTCGAAAGGAATGTAAATCATAATGCACCCCCATCCCAGAAAATCGCAGTTCTTATTTCAATTCTTTATCTTAATGATGTTTATTTTTAATCGCAAGCATTTTTTTGGTATGATTCATACCAAAAACGACCGTGCTCGGGTGTGATTCATCTGATAGCAGCAGGATTAAACAAAAATCTCCTCAATAACCGGTACGAGCTCGGGCAAACTTTGTATTTGAGAATATGCAAGGAAATATTCACATTTTTATTCACTATTTTTCAACGCTGGCCTTCATCGTAGTTTATATTCCGTCATCGACGCGCCTTTTTCTGGAAAAGAGCCGATTTCGGGGCTCCCGGATACTACCTCCCTCGAGGGAGTTTATCGGGACCCCGCCAGTATTCAGTTGAAGGAGGTATGCCAAATACCACCCTGCCTCGAAAGATTCAACCACGGCAATCCTCGAGCAAGTTTTGTGAGCGTTAGACGGCCGAAATTCTATTCTTCCCTGTACCACCATAAAACAGGTTCAAAATCCCAAATACCCGTGATCCTCTAATCACTAATACAAGCAAGGCAATCAGTAATACACCAAGCCCAATAAGTGGCAACGACATGATGATGGCAGTTATCCACATGACGATCTTCCCCAGGCTGTAAATTATCCAGTGTTTCTCGTTCTCTTTGCGAAAAATCTCTTCTGCTTGCCTTAGCCGCTCCGCACATTTTTTGTCTTCTTCTTTCCAATTCATAAAACACCACACAGACTATTTCTTGTGCTCTATTTTTCAGCGCCTTTCTTGATCCATTTTATAAACGCCTTGATTATTGCCCAGATCGCCGAGAAGACCAGCGCTCCGACAGCATAGATCAGAAACGTTCCGACAATCCCGTAGTCTTGTAGTATGCTCATATCAAACCCCCATAGACTTTTTTGCGCCACAAATTCATAGCCCCGTGCGGTCTTTGACATAGGACCGCCCCTGGGGGAGAGCAACACCCCCAGGGTTTTTTTATGCTCGAAAACCCGGGTCCTTCTCAGCGTTTTTCTTTGCTTCAGGGGTTTTATTTGCTTTATCAAGGAGCCAGTCGAAGTCGTGCCACAAATCGCTCTGGTGTATATTACGACGGTACTCGATCTGCGGGAGGGCAATTTGGTGGATTTTTATGATTATCCTTTGCGTGTCGCGTATATACCGGTTGCGTGTGAGGAAACTAGCAATAGAGTTGTGTCGAAGCAGGACAGCAGCAGTATTGAACGCTTGGCAAGCAATGTCCGCATTCAGCTTCCACTCATCATGCCATTCGCAAATCGGCAACTCACTAATGCTACAGTTCTCCTCTTGTTTGAAGAGTTGGCGTCGAGCATCCCGGACACTTTGATTTTGGACCAACGTGAAGATCGTACCCACAGTCTGAAGCGCGAGCTGCTTCCCCACCACCCATAAAGCAAGGAAGCCAATTACCAATGCTATACTAGCAATAACCGTCGCAGGGTCCATTTTTCCTCCCCCCGAGTGCCTTCTCTGCAGAGGCCTCGTTACGTTGATTGTTACATAGAAGGCCTACTAATTAAACCACACAACTTGTAGGTACTGGCGATTGCCGATCGAGCAGAAGGAACGAAGCTGATCATTTTTGAAATTTGGTCGGTCGTTATTAATTCGGTCATGGTGGCCTCCTATAGCTACCATCCTAAT
>SDBV01005009.1_pt1 | contig 18829 bp, 14 predicted proteins | sample 2277081 | NCBI WGS metagenome assembly SDBV01 (sample SAMN10402039, study PRJNA504765) | marine sediment metagenome | isolation source: marine sediment core GS10_PC15, 223 cmbsf | place: Arctic Ocean: Southern Knipovich Ridge | collected 2010
GTTCCCGGGCCGGCAAACCGTGCGAGTTGGTCATCCTGGCAATGGGGAAGTTCGGCGGCCGGGAAATGAACTACCATAGCGACCTGGATATCGTGTTTCTCTACGAGGCCGACGGCAGTACGGTCTTCGATCAAACAACCGATCGACGGCAAACCACCTCGAACCATCATTTCTTCAGCGAACTCGGACAGCGGATCATCAAGACCACCAGCCGATTGAGCGCCTATGGCCGGCTATACGAGATCGACGCCCGACTGCGCCCGACCGGCCGTAGCGGAGCCCTGGCCACCACGCTCGATGAATTCACCCGATACTTCGCCGAAGGTCACGGACAGCTCTGGGAGCGGCAGGCCCTGTGCAAGGCCCGGGTAGTCCACGGATCACCCCGGATCGCCAAGACGACCTTGGCCGCGGTCCGCAAGGCCGCCTTTGCCCATCCTTGGCACCCCGACGACGCCGAAGAAATCCGCACTATGCGCGGGCGGATCGAGGACACGGCCGGCCCGGACGATTTGAAGCGCGGTCCCGGCGGCATCGTCGACATCGAATTCCTGGTGCAAATGCTCCAGCTACAACACGGCCGCAACCGTCGCAAGCTGCACATCCCCAACACGCTCGCCGCCTTGAAGGCCTTGCAAGAGGGCGGGTACCTCGATGCGGACGATGGCGAGTTTTTCGGCCGGGCCTATCGGCTGTTGCGGACGATCGAGGGCCGCCTGCGACTGATGCACTCCACGGCCCGCGATCAACTCCCCGACGACCCCACAGAGCTCGAAAAGCTGGCCCACCTGTTGCACTACGACGACCACAAGAGCTTGCTGGCCGCGTTCGAATCCACCGCACAAGAAACACGCCGCCGTTTCGACCGGCTCTTCGACCAAGCCCGAGAGAAATGACGACTCAGCGAGTTTCTTCGTCATTCGTCATTCGTGCTTCGTCATTACCTCCCATACCCACGGGCAGCACGAAGATCTTCCCGTCGCCGATGCGCCCGGTTCGCGCTATCTCGACGACCGTGCCGATCACTTCTTCCACATGCAGGTCGTCGACCCAGAGCGTGATTTCCACCTTCGGCAGGAAGGCCAAGGAGTACTCGCTGTCGCGGTACTCGTCGAGGTAGCTTTTCTGCCGTCCGTAGCCTTTCACCTCACGAACGCTACACGCCTCCAAGGGAGAGTCCTTCAGCGCTTCGAGCACCTTCTCAGCCAAATAGGGTTTCACAATGGCGACGATTTCTTTCATGGCGTTTTCCGTCGCGTGTTCTTTGTAAAGCCGCCACCAGTGGTGGCGGAACCCCGCGGCCAATGGCCGCGGCTTTACATCTTACCCGTACTAATCAGCCTCATCAACATCCACGACCATGCCGCGTCCCAGCAGCATACCCAACTCGCGTCCGCCCAGCAATCGATATATCCCACAGTAAACCGCCACGCAAACCATAAACGGCACGAGCACTTGAGCCACTTCGCCGCCCAATCCTTCGCCCAACGGTAGCCGGGCTATCGTAAGATATCCGGCCGCGGCCATGGCCAACGTGGCCGCCAAGGTGCGCCCCACGGAGACCGCCAGAATTGACCATCCCAAGGGACTCCCCCGCCGGGAAAAGATCAACAGCAGGACAACCACCTGCACGGCCGAGGAGATCGACGTGGCCACGGCCAAACCGCCTTCGGCCAACGGGGTCCAGATCAGGGTGAGGTTCAGGGCCAGATTCAAACCGACCACGGTGCCCGCCACTCGGGCCGGCGTGGCGGCGTTACCCAGGGCATAGAAGCCCCGGACCACGACCGGCAACGTACAGAAGGCCCAAACTCCGACCGCGTAGCATTTGATCATCCAGGCCGCCCGGGCCGTGTCGTCGGGCGTGAACTGACCGCGCTCGAACAGCAGCCGGGCCAGCGGCTCGGCCAGGAGGATCAACCCCACGCCGGCCGGAATTCCCAAGCACAACACCAACCGTAGTCCGAGCGTCAGGTCGGAGCCCAACTTTTTGTAATGCCCTCGGGCCGCATGACGGCTTAGCAATGGGAAGATGGCCGCCGCCACGGCCAGCCCCAGCACGCCGACCGGGAACTGGTAGAGTCGCTCGCCGTAATAGATGGCGGCTGCGGCGCCTTGCTTCAGCGGATAGCGAACCGCGCCGCCCAGCCAGGCAATCTGTTGAGGCCCGTCCGGCGCGGCCGCAAGGCCCCAGGCGATCAGGCTGTCGAGAAACGTGTTGATCTGTGTGACGGCCAACCCCATCACCGTCGGCCCCATGTTGCGAAGGATCCGTCGGATGGCCGCCGCACTGGCCGCCCAGTCGTAATCGAATCGAAACCCGTAGCGCCGTAAGGTGGGTAAGTGAGATGCAACTTGCAACACGCCGGCAACAAGAATCGCCCCGGCCAGGACATACGCTTGGGCCTCTTGGTTCGGGGCGAAGTGCGGCGCCACGAACCAGGCGGCCGCCAGCCAACAAACGTTCATAATCACGGGCGCCAGCGCGGGGATCGTGAAGTGCGATAGCGCGTGCAACGTGGCCGAAAGCTGGGCAACCAGGCAGATCAGCATCAGGTACGGCAGCATCACGCCCGTCAACCCGGTCAGCAATCCCACGCCCGGCACATCACCCCAAATCAGCCAAATCAGCCCCAAGACGGCTTCACCGGCCAGCACCAGCCCGCACAAGAACACGGCCAACCACGTCAACGCCACACTGGTAAGCTGCCATGCGGCCGTTCGATCTTTCTCCAATTGGTCCGCAAAGACGGGCAAGTAGCTGGCCGTCAGCGCCCCCTCGCCGAACAACCGGCGGAACAGATTCGGGATCCGATGGGCCACGACAAACGCGTCCATCACCCCGCCGCCGGCCAACCCCAACAACGACGCAGTGGCCATATCGCGGACCATCCCCAGCACGCGGCTGGCCAGAGTCCCCAGGCTCGTGATTTGAGTGCCCGCGATCAACGGATGTCGTTTCGCACTTGCCATGCGGACAATCGTAGTGTGTCGGCGGCGTTTTGGAAAGACGAAAGCCGGTGGCCCCTTCGCACTGCCCTGGCATCGAAACGACAAATGGGCATAATGGGACCCTGGCAACTAGCGAGTTTCCCCGCAACCGAGAGAACCTTACCATGGCCAAACGATCCGCCTATCAAGAGCGAGCGATTCGCAACTATTACGAGAACAAAGACGCTATCATGCTCCAGCGGCTGGGGGATCTGTTGACCGATCTCTACCTGGCCCAGGGGAAAGCCCGGGTAAGGCTTTGGAAACGGGCCACCGCTGCCTTGGAAAAGCTCGAAGTTCCGCCTAAGCAGATCCAACGCATCGTCCAAAGCGACAACCCGACCCTACTGGCCAACCTGTTGAAGCAACTGTTGGATAGCAAGTAGTGAGTAGGGTGCGTGAAACGCACCAATCCTAAATATGTTTTGGTGCGTTTCACGCACCCTACGAACTAGCCCTTCCTCAGTTGTTGCTGCTCGATCTGTTGGCGCAACAGTTCGTTCTGCCGGTGTCGCTCGTAGAGCGGATGGCCGGGGCAGGCGATCGTGGTGGCCAACACGGCCAAAGAACAGGCGATCGCCAATAGCCGCCAACCAAGGCGACCGCGCGGAGCGTAAAGCGCCATGCCGTACAACGCGCCGAACGCCCAGCCCGTGGCATGGCCCGAGTTGCTGATGTTCATGGTCTCGGTATAAGTCAACACGATGCAGACGAAGAACCAGCCGATGAACAACATGACCATCTCGTCACTACAGGCCTCGCGGAATTCGGGCCGCCAGCGTCGGCCGACCCAAAGCAACCCGAACAGCCCGTAGCCGATCCCCGAAAGACCCACGCTGCCGATTTGCCCACCCAGCGGCGTGTCGAGGTTGTTGATCAGAAAAGGTAACATGCTGGATATCGTTCCAAGGACCAGCAAGAAGGCCAAGTAGCGGAACGACCCGAAGCGAGGCTCCAGCACCCGGCCGAAAACGACCATCCAGTAGGCGTTGAACGCCACGTGGAAGATGCCACCGTGCAACAGGCTGGTGGTAAACGGCCGCCAGAGTTCCCAGGACCAGACCGGCGAAAGGATCCCCAGCCGCCACGTATCGCGGTACACCATTCGGCGTTCGGGATCCAGCGCACAGACGACCTCCATGGCCACGGCCAGCAGCACAATGATCAGTGTGACGGGAGTTCGGCGGAAGCTGATTTCGGGGCTCGGAAGCATACGCCAACTATAGCGAACGGCCCGCCACGGGCCAAGCCGGGCCGAAATGCCGTTTTTCTGACATAGACTGGCAAAACGTTGGCCGGTCCGTATAATCAGGGCTTAACCGGCCACGATTCGGAAGACCTGGGGATAAGTCGATGCGTTCGATCGCGGTAATGAACCAGAAAGGCGGCGTGGGTAAGACGACGACGGTCGTCAACCTGGGCGCTGCGCTGGCCGAGGCCGGAGAGCGCGTTTGCCTGATCGACCTGGATCCCCAGGCCCATGCAACTTTGCACTTGGGCCTCGACCCGCGGCCCGAGCAACCGTCCATCTACGACGTGCTCACCGGCAACGTGCCGTTGTCCGACGTGCGCCGAGCGGTGGCCGAGAACCTTTGGGTGGTCGGATCGAGCCTGGACCTCGCGGGCGCCGAGATCGAGCTTTCCGGCATGGTGGGCCGCGAGGTGATCTTGCGCGACAAACTGGCCGCCGAGCGGTCCGAGTTCGATTACCTCTTGGTCGATTGCCCGCCGTCGCTGGGGATCCTCACGCTCAACGCCCTGGCTGCCGTGACCGAAGTGTTCATTCCCTTGCAACCACACTTCCTCGCGTTGCACGGGCTGGGCAAACTGCTGGAGACGATCGAACTGGTCGCCGCACGGATCAATTCCTCGTTGCAAGTCAGCGGCGTGTTGCTGTGCATCTACGACGCCAACACGCGGCTGGCCGCCGAAGTGAGCCAGGACCTGACCGATTTCTTTGGCTCCGCCCGGGATCAAAACGTGCCCTGGTCCGCGGTCCGAATCTTCGAAACCCGAATTCGGCGAAACATTCGACTGGCCGAGGCCCCCAGTTTCGGCCAATCGATCTTTCAATACGCAGCAAGCTCCAACGGCGCGGAAGATTATCGCCGCATGGCCGAAGAACTGCTTGCCCAACAACCCCGTTAATCGCTAAACGAGAAGGAGAAACTTTACATGTCACGCTCACGAAGAAACCTGGCCCTTGCCCTCTCGGCGACGTTCTTGCTGGCCGGATGCGCTCCGCCGGAAACGTCGTTCAATCATCCTAAGTACGAACTGGTCAAACGACAGATCACGGTCGACGGCGACCCGAGTGATTGGGAAGGTGTCGAAGAGAACGTGGTGGCCGGGAAGGACCACTTGTGGCTCGGCCAAGGCATGACGCTCGAGAAATGGAAAGGTGACGAGGACCACAGCTTCCGCTGGCGGGCCGCATGGAACGACAACAAACTCTACTTCCTCTTCGAGGTGACTGACGACCACCACGCCGACCCGCCCATGCAGGAAAACTCCTGGAAAAACGAGTGCATCGAGATCCTGCTGGACCCGAAGAACCAGAAAGGAGAGCGAAAGATCGAACAGGACGGTAAGGAAGTGCTCCGCGGTTACGAAATCCACTTCGTACCCACTTCGCCGGTCCTGGTGTTCCTCGACGACACGCTCTCGCCGCTCTATCCGATGGACAACCCGCAAAACGAACTGTTCGAGCAGCAATGGTCGGGCGAGGCCAAGATGCAGAAGACCGAGACGGGCTATGTCGTGGAAGTCGGTTTCTCCGTTCCCGACTTGACGCTCGAGCCGAACATCGTCCTGGGCCTGGACACGACCGTCTGCGACGACGACGGGCAAGGTCGCAAGAGCCTGCAAATGTGGAGCGGCAATCAGGTCGAATTCTGGCTCACCATGGACCACTACGGAGAAGGCACGCTGGTCGAACCGTAAAAACACGACCTACGACGACGCTTCAAACGTTCTCCTCGGCATCCCCCGGGCAGAGCAACTCGTCCATCGGTCGGGCCAGGCGTCGGAAGTCGGCCGTCGGCATGGCGACCGTATCCCAACTCGGCGATCGACACTGACGAAGAATGGAGCATCGGGAGGTTCAAATGGGGGGCAGCGCAGACTCGTCATCGAAGCAGTCTATTCCTTCGCTCGGTTCGATTTGTCCCCTTGCTTCCGAAATGGCGCAATTCACCCCATACGGTGGTTGACGGTGCGCTCGGAGGGCTGGTATCGTGATGGGTAGGAGGATCGAGTTATGAACCTAGGTGCTAGCGGCCGGTTCAGGGCCGTCTATTTGGTCATCGTCGTGTTTGCGGGCACGACGCTCAGTGCCTCAGGGCGATCGCCGGAACAGCTCTCCGCATACATCAAGCGATGTCGGGCAACGTTGCCAAAAGCAATAGAGCAGCTCCAGGATCACGTCAAGAAACGGCGCCGCGACCTTGCCCAAGCAAAGCGAGGGAGAATCAATCGCGGTCAGCAGGGCACGAAGATCGACTCCAGTAGCGGACGGATCAGTTTTCCCGACAAACAGACTAGACTCGATCACATCGCGAAGATCGAAAGCCAACTACAGGTGAGTGAGGAAACGATTGTGGACATGCAGCAGGGACACAAGGTGCCGTTTCTCTGTATCTCCAATAAAGAAGACCCCGCTGTCGGACAATTGGGCCGGCTACCGCACCAGCATGTGGAGATTACACAGGTCACCGGGCCGATGGATATGCTGGTTCAGGTTACGTGGCATTCTCGGTTTCCCCGGAACCCGGACCTTAGATTTGCCTTTTGGGTCCACGGCGTGCCTACCAGTGGGTTTGCAGACGACAGCCGGCAGTGGCTTAACCAGGTGTTCTTTATCGCGAGGACTAAGACTTACGAATCGGTTACGGGGGGCAGCGAGACAGTGCTCGTAATCGAGCCGGTCGATATGAGCGAGGTTCTCAAGCCGGAGGTGCGCACATGGCACAGTCTGGACGGCGACTTCAGCACTGAAGCGGAGTTTGTGGCTGCTACCGGATCGACCGTGACGCTCAAGAAGAGCAATGGCTCGGTCATCATAATTTCACTGAAAAAACTGTCGACGGCTGACCGAAGATGGATTGCACAACGCACCGGCAAAGGGCGGGACTGACTAGCCCGGCCATCTGGCGCGATTGAAGCCCCGTTGCTGCACACACTTCGTCTGGCTTCGTCGACCGCCACATGCGGCACGCCCCACTCACGAACAGTTGACGCTTCAAACATTCTCCTCGGCATCCCCCGGGCAGAGCAACTCGTCCATCGGTCGGGCCAGGCGGCGGAAGTCGGCCGTCGGCATGGCGACCGTATCCCAACTCGGCGAAATCTGGTGGGCGTAGGCCACGTAGTCGGACAATCGCACCGCGATGAAACCGTAGAGGTTGTCGCGATACTCGAACAGTTGTTCCTCTGGCAGTGGCGAGCGATCGCCCAGTACGTCGTAGGCGAAAACGAACAGCCCCTGAAAACCGTCGCCGAACAAGGCTTCCCATTGGGCCATGCTCCGCAGATCCTCGCGGGGAGACCAGTTCTTCCAGTATTGCCTTTGCTCTTCGCCCGAGGGAAAGCGACGTCCCTTCACATCGACCAACCAAGACGTCTTGCCGGGCGCGGAGACGATGAAGTCGAGGGACTTGATGGAAGCCCCGTCGCTAAGCACACTCCGCTTGGCCTCGTCGACCGCCACATACGGCACACGCCGCCCGCGCAAGTACTGCTCGAACGCCGCCTCGTAATGGTTGTCGCGGTTGGCCATGAGGGTAATGAGTGAGTGTAGGAAAAAAGGGAAAGGGGGAAAATGGGAAAAACGTGGGCCGCGTTTCACGGGAAAGTATCTCTCGCTAGGTCGCGCCACGGGTATATAGATCTCTGCAACGCAATGAGTTGTGCTCGGCCATCAGCCGTCAGCTTTCAGCTATCAGCAGGAGGACTGCAAAACGTGTTTCTGCCTAGCTGACTGCTGATAGCTGACTGCTGAAAGCCGAGCGTTTGCAATTTGACTGCTCTTATTTCTACCGGATCTTCCCTGTCGCGGCAACGAGAAGGACTGACTCTCGCGCTGACGGCCAAACCAAGATCCCAACGGCACGACCGAAGAACTTTGGGTAATCCCCAGGTGGCCTGCCGTTTTGGCAGAGTTTGACGATTGGGCTGTCGCTGACGGTGTTTTCACTAGATGGCAACGGTTCGGACGTGTAGCGAAAGGAAGAACTTTCACGGCCAGGCCGTCCATGCCGCCGGGTCGTCCGGGATGTCGTCCCGGCGCCAAACCTGTCTAACTCGCGGCCAGGTAAGGTTTTGACGAAATCAACAGATGTCCAGAAGAAAGTTTTTTCGCGGCTTCTGACGTTTGGGCACGGCAGTTGCTTTTGAACCGTGGCGGACGGACGCGAGGCGTTCGGAGCTTTTCTACACCTCAAAACGCGGGAGTTTCGCTCGTTCGTAGCGAAATGCGGTACAATGACGGTGTGGGGAGACTCCAAACCGCGGCTCCATGGACGAAATGCCCAAACTTGTCGGGCATGGCCGAACCTTTCTCCCTATCAGAGCGTATCAAAAATGAACGGCACAATTGAACAAATGCAGCCAAGCACGACTGGCACAGAACCGTCAAACGCCTGGACCGATGAGCAATTGCTCCTGGAATACCGCTCCAGGGGGGATCGCCAGGCATTTGACCATTTAGTTTGTCGATACGAAAAGGAGTTATTTGGCTACCTTCGGAACTATCTGGGCGATGCCGAGATGGCCGAAGACGTGTTTCAGCAGACGTTTTTGCAGGTCCACTTGAAATGTCAGAAGTTCGAGCCGGGTCGCCGCGTTCGCCCGTGGCTATACACGGTGGCCACCAATCAGGCCATCGATTTTCAACGTCGCAATCGGCGTCATCGGGCGGTCAGCCTGGATCGGGCAATCGGCGGCGATTCGGGGGACGAGACAGGATCGCTGATCGATTTGCTCGACAGCGAGGACGCCTCGCCGGCCGAAGAGGTCACCGCGATCGAGCAACACGAACAGGTGCGTCAGGCGGTCGACGAACTGCCGGAGCAAACGAAGCAAGTGGTCATGTTGGTCTATTTCCAAGGACTGAAGTACCGTGAGGCGGCCGAAGTATTGGACATTCCCGTCGGAACTGTGAAGAGCCGGTTACACACTGCCATCCAGAAACTAAGCACCATACTCTCACCTACCAACCTTCCTAAATGATCGATCACGCCCGAGAGCAATTACTTGGTCACTTGCTCGGCGCCTTGGACGACGCCGAGCAACAACAGGTCGACGCGCGGCTGAAGAGCGATCCCGATTTTCGTCGCGAAGAGGTCGCCTTGCGCCGAGCGATGGAACCCTTGCTTACCCAGCGGCCCGACTTCACCCCGCCGCCGGGTCTGGCCAAACGGACTTGCGAGTTTGTGGCCGTCGAAGTGCAATCCAAGCCGACCCCGTTCTCCCGCCGTCGGCCGATGAGCCCCGAGAAAGCCCCGCCCAGTTGGATCAGCAATGTACGCTGGCTCGACGTGTCGATCGCGGTCGCGGTGTTCTTCGCGGCCGCCTTGCTGACCATTCCAGCCATCCAAACCAGCCGCTTCAACTCCCGTGTGACGCTCTGCCAGGAAGGCTTCCGCAAGGTGGGTCAGGGGTTGACCCAATACAGCGAGCAACACGATGGCCGTTTCCCGCTGCTTCTCGTCCAAGACGACATGAACACCTCCGGCACGTTCTCCCAAGTGCTGCTGCGCGACGGGCTGATCGATCAGCCGAATTCGCTTATTTGCCCCAGCTCGCCGATGAAGGATGAGGAAGGATTCCACGTTCCCACCTTCGCCGAGATTCAGTCGGCCCCGCTGGAGAAACTAGGCGACTTGTGGCGTTGGAGTGCGGGAACGCTCGGCATGCACATGGGCGACTACAGCAGCGGCATGCCTCGCGGAACAAGGAATCGCTACCGGCCGACCTTTGCCGTGCTGGCCGACGCCCCGAGTTCCAGCTTACCCGGCTATCAGAGCGCCAGCCACGGCGGACGCGGCCAAAACGTCTGGTTCGAGGACGGCCACGTGCGATTCATCACCTCGCCGAAACTGCCCAACGACAACATCTTCCTCAACCGTCAGGGCCGGGTCGGACCGGGCGTCGATCACAACGATGCGGTGATCGTTGTTCCCAGCAACACGCCCATCATTTTCACGGGCAACGGGAAATAGGCTCCGCGGCAGCCGGGTCTGTGATTCAGCTCTTGCCTCCTGCAAAAACGGAAGCTCCTCGGGCGATTCTTTCCATGGCCAGCCCGAAGGGGGGGGGATTGAAAGCTGCTCGCATACAATCTAAAAAGAGACAGCCGAGCCGAAGTGGCGGAATTGGCAGACGCGCTAGGTTCAGGACCTAGTCTCCCTCGGGAGGTGGAGGTTCAAATCCTCTCTTCGGCACCTTGCGGCATAAGGACTTACGTCGATTCGGCGTAAGTCCTTTTTGGGTTCCTGAGCGAGCGATATTGCAAAAGTAGTCCACTATTGCTTAGCTGTTGCGGTAATGTTGATTGCGAATTCAAGGATGTACTACGGTCGGACAGGTTGCGGATGCTGGGGCCGCCACATCCGATGCCGTCGAGTCGTCACCGTCTACTGCCCACCCAGACTCGGCGGTTCGCCGACGGCCCAGAGCAGACGGAACTGGGCCCGGTTGTAGTTGGCCACGGCGCTGAGCTGGGCGTTTTGGGCGTCGGCCCGGGCACGGATGGCTTGCAGCATTTCGATCGGTAGCCCTTCGCCCTCTTGGATCCGCTGCCGGTTCAAGCGATAACTCTCCTCGGCGGCCTGGATGCTGGACGTCGTCGAGTCGATCTGACGCCGATAGCCGGCCACGTCGGCCGCCGCGGTCGTGATCTCCGAGAGGACCTTGTCGCGGACGATCTGGTATTGCAGGCAGACCTGCCGGTTCTGGCTTTCCCGTTGCCGACGACGCACGTGATTGCCGGCCCCCAGGTTCTCCAACTGCCAGACGGCCCAGGCGTCGAAGTCGCCGCGACCGCTTTGATCGTCGAAGGTGCTAGACGTGCCGCCGCCGAACGCGCCGGCACTGTAACCGACGCCCAAATGCGGCAGCCACGGTCGCCAATGTTCCTGACGAATCCGCTCGTTGGTCGCGGCCACTAGGTGGCGATACTGGTGAAGCTCGGGGCGATAGGCCAAGCCGGTGCTGAGCAACTCGTCCAACGGAATCGAGCCGTCGATCAGTTCCACCGGCACCACGCGATCTTCCTGCGGAAGAAGTCTCAGCGTCGGATCCAAGCGGAGCACACGGGCCAACTCCGCGCTGCGGGTGAGTGTCTGCCGGTGGGCATCCTCCACGGCCCGTTGCCTCAAGCCGCGGTCGGCCTTGGCTCGGGCCACCTCGGCTCGGGAAAGTTGGGCCTGTTCGGCAAACTCCGTGGTCAGAGTGACCATTTCCTCCGACGCCCCCAAGGCCGATTCGGCGTCGGCCAACAGACCGTGGGCCTCGATCAGGTTGTAATAGGCCATGGCGACCGCCAACAGCGTGTCGTTGACGCCCGCATCTTCGGCGGCGCCGGCGGCCGAGAACATTTGCCGGGTGGCCAGCCGTTCGAACCAGACATCGGCCAACGGGAGGTCAACTCCAAGTCGGGCCGGTCCGCTGGAACCGCCGGCCGGCGAAGCGTGACCGAGCGCCATCCCGCCGCCAAGGAATAACGAATTGCGATTCGCATCGATCACCTCGCCTTCGGTCGCCTGCAGCCGTCCGTCATGGCGGTTGTAACCGACGCCCGCGCGAAGCGAAGGCACCCACATCATGCGGGCCTGCGTCAACTGCAGCCGGGCCTCGCGAACTCGCTCGCGTACCAGGCGGATATGAAGGCTGTTCGCGCCACCCAGCCGCAGAGCCGTCTCCAAATCGATCGGGTACGTCTCGGCCAGATCCGGTTCGGGTGCAAAGGGAGAAACCATCGGCTCGACCGCTTGCTGATACGACACCTGCCTGAGATCATTCTGCAGCTTCGGCTGTTCCACGGACTGAACCTGGCGTGAGAGGAACGGATCGTCCCGGTCCGCCGGATCGGGTGACGTAACGCAACCGGCCAATGACATGATACCGATCAGCAGGACGACGGCGGGCGTCGGAAGCGACATAGGCGGGGCTTTCGCGGAGGGACAAGTGGCGGGAAGTCGATGCCAGTCACCATCCATGCAATCGGCACCATAGTTCTTATCGGAACATGCGTTGCGTGCCGTTCAGCCCGATCGAACGATCCGGCCGGACCAATCGCCACGACCCCATGCCGGTGGTAACGGTCAGGTAAACTGTGCGGGCAAAACCGACGTGGTTCGCTGCAGAGGGTCAGCGTCGTACGGTGACTGGCTGATTGTCCTTCAACCGGGCCACATCCCGGGCGACGACCAATGTTCCGTCGCTGATGCCCGAGAGTCCGGCATGGATCGCGTCGTTGAAGAGCACCTTGACCGGCTGGCGGACGCATTTGGACGATCGGATCGTCATCACGTAGTGGCCCTGGGCGTCGCTTCCCAGCGCGGAAGCGGGCACCGTGGGGATCGTCGGAAATGTCTCCACCACCAGCGAGACGGTACCGAACATGCCGGGCGTCAGTTTCCGCCGGCCGGTGTTCGGCTCCGGTGGGTTCGGCAGATCGATCTCCGCTCGCATCATCCGCGAGTCCTGCTCCAACGCGACCGCCACGCGGGAAATCGTTCCCTGGACGCTCTCACCCGGCAGCCCGCCGATGTTACCGAATGTTGCATCCTGACCGACTGAGATCTGCTGCGTTTCGGTCATCGGCACCGAGACCACCACCCGAAGCTTGTCGACCCGCACGATCGAAAACAGGGGCGATGCACCGGAATTACTCGTAGCCGGTTGCACGAATGCCCCGCGATCGACGTGCCTTCGGTTGATCAGGCCGTCGAACGGGGCGCGGATCGTGGCGTAATCGAGCATGGCCTGGCTCTTGGCCAGCGTAGCGCGGGCCACTTCGATGCGGGCCTGGGCGCTTTGGACCTGGGCCTCGGCAGCAACTTGTTCGGCTCGGGTCTTTGCCACTGCAGCCAGCGCGGCCTGAAGGGCGAATCGGGCCTCGTCGAGCTTCTGCTGCTTCAAGGCTCCGCTCTCGACCAAATTGGCCATCCGATCGGATTCGGTCTGGCGCAGTTGCCTGAGCGCTTCGTCGTGCCCAAGCTGTGCCTTGGCCAGTTCGACTTCGGCCCGACGGGTTTGAAGGTCGGCCTCCGCCTGACGGACGAGCGTCTTCTGACGCGTGGTTTCCAGGACCATTTCGGGTGCATCGAGCTTGGCCAGGACGTCGTCCTGCTTGACCTCGGAGCCGATGTCGACGTAGACGGCGTCGACATATCCGCCGACCTTGGCCATCAAGTTGGCCGACTCATAACCCCGCACCGACGCCCCCGGCAGCTCGATTCGACGGTCGATGTCCCGGATCACCACTTCGACCACATCGACAACGGTCGAGCCACCGGTCGCAACAGTCGACGGCGTGTCGCGGCTGCATCCCGTCAGAAGCACCGCAACGGCAAGCAGGTATAAATGAAAGGATTGTCGCATGGCTGTCTTCTCGTTAATTGGCGGTTCTAAGCCCAGGGGTTGCAACCCCTGGGCTTGCGTACTAACCTCTGTCCACTATCCACTAACCACTTTCCTCTTAACCATCACATACAAGCACGGCACCACGAACATCGGCAGTAGCGTGGCGGCGATCACGCCTCCGACGATGGTTCGGGCCAGCGGGGCGTCGGCTTCGCTGCCGGCGAAGCCGATGGCCATCGGCGTCAGCGCCAGGATCGTGGTGATCGAGGTCATCAAGATGGGCCGAAACCGCACCGACGTGGCGTCGAGGATGGCCCGCATCGCGTCGGCCCCCTCTTGCACGCGTCGGTTGGCGAAGTCTAACAACACGATCGTATATTCCACCACAATCCCGGTCATCATAATCATGCCCATGAACGACTGGATGTTCAGCCGCGTGCCGGTCAGAAACAGGATCAACGCCACGCCGATGAACCCCAGCGGCACGGCCACCATCACCACGATCGGGTCCAAAAACGACCGGAACTGGGCGACCATCACCAAGTAGACCAGCACGGTCGCCAGCACCAGTCCCAAGGTAAAATCGACGAACGAATCCCGCATGGACCGGATCTCGCCTTGCATTTCCAGAGTGAATCCCTTGCCGGCCGCTTCGCCGCCGATGGCGTACTTGGTCGGTCGATTCAAACCGACAGCGGCCAGAATGTTTTGGAAGAACACGGGATACTGGGCGGCCGCGCTGCGACTATCCTTGACCGGCGTGAGTTTCAGCGGATGGTCGTCCCCGGTGAGTTTTGCTTCAATCCCCTGCACCACGGACCCCAAGTCGTAGCCCGGCTCCACGTTCGCATAGACGTCGGTCACCCGCTTGATGTTGCGATGGTTGATCACCGAGGGACCGGTCTCATAGTTGAAGTGGGCCACGTCCTGCAGGAAGACGGACGGTCGCGACGCGGAGGTGGTGCCCTTGACCGCGATGTATTTCAGCGTGTCGAGCGAGTTGATCTTCTCTTCGTAATACTGGGTGCCGAGGAAGTAGTGGTTGCCGTTGCGGGGATCGATCCAGAAGGCCGGATCGAAGTTGATCGAGCTGTTCGTCGAGGCGACCAACGCCTTCATCACCTCGTCGACCGTCACACCCCGATCGATGGCCGCATGGCGATCGATCTCCACGCGCATGATCGGGTAATCGTTTCGCTGGGCCTTGCGAACGTCCGTGGCGCCGGGCACCTGGCGGATGGTCTCGATGAGCCGGTCGGCTACCCGCTGGGCCACGTCCATCGTATGGCCCGTGATTTGCAGATGGATCGGCGACGGCTCGCCCATGTTCAACGCGGCCGTGAGGATCCCCCCGGTGTCGAACGCGAACTCCACGCTGGGAAACTCGCGGTTGAGTCGCTGCCGAAGCCGGGTGACGTACTCGAACACGTCGGGTGCTGCCGACTTGCCGACCAGTTGGACCAGCACGAACGCATCCATCGGGCCCGTGTTAGGCGTATAGGCGGCCGGCCAGTCCATCAGCACGCCGATGTTGGAGATCAACAGCCGACAGTTGGAATCCTCCTTGGCCGCGGCCACCTCGGGAGCATCGAGCCGACCGTTCTTATCGGCGTCGTATCGGGCCAAGGTTATGGCGTAGGGCTCGGGGTTGTCGGGCGCCGGGTCGCCGATCTCGTCGACCAGGGTGTTTTCGATTTGACGGATGATCCGCTCGGTCTCCTCGATCCGGGTGCCCGAGTCGGCGCGGACGTAGATCGTGAACTGCCCACTTTCGACCGGTGGAAACAGCTCGCGTCCGGTGATCGACAACAGCCCCAACGCCCCGACAAACGCCACGGCCGACCCGGCCAAGACCGTCTTCTTGCGATCAAGACACCACCACAACAGTCGTTGATACCTAGCCAGCACGCGTTCCATTACCGGATCATGGCTGGTGGCGGCCTCTTCTTTCGACGTGATGCGCAACAGCCGCGAGGAGGCCACCGGCACGAAGAACACGGCGATCAGGTACGAGGCCCCAATCGCAAACAACACGGCCAAGGCCAGCGGCGTGAACAGAAACTTCGCCAGCCCTGAGAGGAAGATCACCGGGAAGAAGACCACCACGAACGTCATCGAGGAGACCAACAGCGGCATGGCCACTTCCTGGGCGCCGCGGTAGGCGGCCTCCGTTCGATCGGTTCCCATCCGCACGTGTCGCTCGATGTTGTCCAGCACTACAATGGCTTGGTCCACGAGGATGCCCACGGCCAGCGCCAGCCCACCGAGGGTCATCGCGTTGATCGTGTTGCCGGTGAAATACAGGCCGATCAGCGCCGCGAGGATCGAGACCGGGATGGCCAGCACGACGATCAGCGTCGATCGCCAATTCCGCAAAAACAACAACACGACCAGCCCGGCCAAGACGGCGCCCAACACGGCCGCCAGTTGCAAGGCCCTGATGCTTTCGGCCACGATGACCGATTGGTCCATCACCAAGTTTAGGGTCAACGATTGCATGGCCGGTTCATCGCGGCGTTCTTCCTTGAGCCGGGCAAGGATCTCGCCCAGTTCGGTCCGGATCCGCTTGACGATCTCAATGGTGTTCGAGCCCGGCTGGCGGTAGATGGGAATGTAGACCAGCGTGCGGCCGTTGACCCGGACCTTGTTCGTCTGAATCTGGGCACTGTCTTTGACCTCGCCAATGTCGCGGAAGCGGAGCATCTGGCCGTCGGCTCCGGTTCGGATCGGCGCCTGGTTCAATAGCTCGACCGTTTCGGGCATCGCGTTGGTGAAGATCTGGAAATCCGTGTTACCGATCTTGGCACTGCCGGCCGGGATCAGAACGTTCTGTCGCTTTAGGGCCGCATGGACCTCCATGATCGAGAGGCCGTAGGCCTTCAGCTTGTCCGGATCGACATAAGCGAGAATCCGCCGCAACTTTCCGCCATAGACGGCCGGGGCGATCACGCCGGAGATCGACTGTAGATTGTTACGCAGGTTCTTGTAGGCGATGTCGTAGAGATCCTTCTCGGTCATCTCTGGATTGGAGACCGTGACCAGACACAACGGCACACTGGCCGTCGGATCGAACGGCATTACCATCGGCGGAATCGTGCCCGGCGGCAGGTAGAACAGGTCGCTCATCGCGTACATGCTCACCTGGCTTAAGGCCTCGGCACTGGTGACGCCCTCGTGGAAGAAGTCCTTGACGATGCACACGCCCTGCATCGCCTTGGCCTCCTGGTGTTCGATACCGGCCGACTGGCCACTCCACCGTTGCAGCCGGGTCATGATGTCCTGCTCCATGACCTCCGGCGGCATGCCCGGGTAGAAGCAGACGATCTGCACGGCCGAGGTCTCGAAGGTCGGCAGCAGGTCGGCCGGGATCCGCATGTAGCTCATCATGCCGACCACGAAGACGATCAGCACCACCACGATGATCAGATACGGATTACCCAGAGCGAGTCGAATCATCCCCGCCGGCTCCGATTTTGGCCACTTTTGCGGCCCGGAGAGCACCACCGGCCCGCGGTGAAGGCTCCCGGACCAATTATCACAGGTCCACCTGTTAAAAATCCATTTATATCTTATCGGATCAGGTAGATCGGGGGGCCAGTTTCGTCGGAAGCAAAAAGCGTGGCTCCCGGCAAGACGCCAAGAAAACGTCTGCGGTGGGCGATTCCGGCCCCTGCTGGGAAATTCACGTCGGTCCGACTCACCCGGCGACTCAGAACCCACAGGCTGGACACTTTGCCCCGGCCGAGGGCGAAAACCGGGCAGACACTCGTGTCCCGCGGCTTGATCCGCGGCAACCCGGAGGAACTCCGCCAACTTACACTGCCACTAACCAGTGAGGAGATCCCCGTGAGACGATCATTGCCTAACCAAACCCCCGTTTTGTGCCATATCCGTTGAAACAAAGCTTGGGCTCTGTCGGCCTTGGGACCCTATTGCTTTGGTACGGGCGGTGCTATGGGCTCAAACTCTTCGGCGTCTTCCACTTCGGGTTCGGTTGCTAGGGGCTCGGTTGCTACGGGCTCCGTCGCCTCCGGCTCAGTCGCTACGGGCTCGGTCGCCTCCGGCTCAGTCGCTACGGGCTCGGTCGGTTCGATGGGGGCCTGTCCACATCCTATGACGAGCACAAGCAGTAAGATCGCAAAACCAGCAGATAAAAGTTTCGTAGCCATTCCTCGATTCTCCTTGAATACGTTGTTCATCCAGTGACAATTCACGGCTTGACGGGTCTGTGTGCATCGTGGCAACTGAGGCACTGCCGAGACTTCTCGTAGTCGGCATCGTCCTGGCTGACCTTGAATTCGGCCAGATGCTTCTCGGGGTCGATCGGGCGGTTGGTGGTCTGGCGTCCGGGGATTTCGCCGTGGCAACCCATGCACAGCACACGGGGTTCGGCCAGCATCTCGGGGGTGACGAGCATCTTCGGCCGCGGCTCGATGTCCGGCAGGGCATGATCGCCGGCCGGACCGTGACAAGCCTCGCACTGCACGTCCTTGTGGCCGCCTTTCGTCCAATCCTTCCACAGCTTCTTGTACTTCTTCTTGCTGTGACATTCCTTACAGTTTTCCGACCCGTAGTAGAGGACGGGGGTCTGTCCGGCTCGGATCGGAGCCATTATGGCGAGATTGGCCGACTGATATGGAGGCGGCTGCGCATCGCTCGATTGGTCCCACCACGGGACGTCGGCAGTTGCCAGGAAGACAATCGCGATCAGCAGAACGAGCGACGACGCGAGGACCCCTCCGATCGGCTCGGATTGTGTTTCCGGCGTGACGGCATCTCCGTCCGTTTCCGGTACGGCGTCCCGCTCGGGTGCGCGGAGCACTCCGGTGAGCACGGGAATGGTCGCCTTCAGAAAGAGCGTATACAACAAGAAGCCAAAGGCCCAGATGCCGATGCAGACCAGGGTTTCGTTGACCGAGGGTGTGTACTCGGCGATCTCACCCAGCGGCGTGGGGATGAATCCGGGGACCACGAGCCCCATCCCCTTCTCGATCCAGATACCCAGGATAGACAGCATGCAGGCCGCATTCAGGTAGTGCAGCCCTCTCGACTGCGGCAAGACCAGCAGCACCAGCGCGATGGTGTTGAAGACCACGGCCGTCCAGATCCAGGGAACCAGCGCATGGTGTCCGTGCAGCCCGAAGAACAGGTATTCCGTCGAGGCCACGTGGTGTGAATAGGTGTAGAACTCTTTGAAGAGTTCGCAGAAGAGCAAGAACACGTTGATGATCATGGCCACTTGGATGATCGA
>SDBV01005011.1_pt1 | contig 18825 bp, 13 predicted proteins | sample 2277081 | NCBI WGS metagenome assembly SDBV01 (sample SAMN10402039, study PRJNA504765) | marine sediment metagenome | isolation source: marine sediment core GS10_PC15, 223 cmbsf | place: Arctic Ocean: Southern Knipovich Ridge | collected 2010
ATCGAGCCCGTTTTGCCCGGGAAGCATAATATCGAGAATGACAAGATCAGGCTTTTCCCGCTCAATAGCGCGGTACCCATTGATCCCGTCGGTTTCTACATGTAACTTATAGCCGGAAATATCAGCTTGCAACTTGATCAAAGCTGCAATGTCTTCTTCATCTTCAATTAGTAAGATACTCTTTTTCTGAGTCATAGATTTCTCCCTCAATCAGTATTGGATCTTTACCTCACTTTTTACCATGAATTTTTCTTAAAAGCAAATCCATTTTGTTCTCCATTTTGTTCTCTTTTACTTTTCTTAACACGCTCTTTTTCCTATTTTTGTTATAAGAATTTAATTTGCGCAAAAGTGGTACCGTCGCTACTATGTGATGGATAAAACATTTTGGATTACAGATGTCAAAACGCTTTTCCCTTCTCATCGCCCTCTTGGCCCTTTCCGCCTTCTCTCTCTACTATGTAGTATTGAAGCCGAAACCAGCAAATCAATTGAAAAAAGCCCTTTCGGCCATCGAAATTGGCTCCTATTCTAAAGCGGAAAAAGAGCTGGAAAAACTTTCCGCAAAAAAAACTACTTACCCAAAAACTCTCTATCAAGGATATCTTGCCCAAGCAAGAGGCCGGTATGAAGAGAGCGATCTTCTTTTCCAGGCCTCCCTCAAATTGATCCAAGAAAAACACCCTCACGGGCACGCTGAAATCCTCCTAGCTCAAGCAGCAAATGCCTACCTGCAAAATGAAGACAGGGACTTTTTTGCCCTTGTCGATGCCGCCTCCTCTCTTGCCTCTACCCCTTCTATCCTCTCGTATTTTGAGGGGCTAAAGCACTACCGACAAAACCAATATAGTAAAGCGCTCCAAGCGTGGAACTCAGGCTCTTGGGAAGAGGTCGATGAGGAGGGGAGCGGCTGGATGGGCAAGATTCTCGATAACCTTTTTCCCTACACGCAAAGAGAGCTGCAACTCGCCTATTGCATGACTGAGACAGGAGATATCCTCACAGGAAGAGAGATCCTCGAAAAAGAGAGTCGACGTATCCAACCCTATGACACAGATCTCTACAACCTCTCTTTGCTCTTCCTCGGCCATTCCTATCTCAAGGAGGCGCAGCAGATCCCGACTACTCAAAGAGGCTCTTACTACAAGCTCTCCCGCTTTTACTTTGCCCATGCCGGAACAAACGAGCCTTTTGGGCGCGAAAAAAGAAGTGTGATTCAACAAGTCCAAAAAGAGGCTGAGACTCTTCTCTTAACCGATTTGACCGAAGAGCAAAAAAAATGGGGTTTTGGATTTGTCCACCTTCTCCAAGATTGGCAAGCAGATGGGGCAATCGAGTCGCTTTCAGACCGCCTCTCTCAAAAGCTTCTAAAAGGAGAGAACCTCGCGCTTTGCAGTGGAATGAGAGAAGAGTTTCTCGGAAGTTCCTTTCACGAAAAAGTCTCCCAAAAACTACTAGCATCTGTTTCTACTCGAATGAAGGCAGGTGAGATTTTAGATCTCATCGCTCTTTGGCCCCTCATCAACAATCTATCCGACACTCCCAAGGAAGCGGCCGTTCAGATCGCTTCTCTTACATCTGAGGAGATTTTCCGCACGATCAAAAAGGATGGCAAGACCTTACAAAGCACCCGGCAATTTCTCGCTTTTTGGGAAGCTTTAGGACAATCCGAGAAAGAGAAGGTCCAGCTTGCAGAAGACCTCCTTTTCCATGCTAAGCTCTTGTGGTATAATGAAGGACACGAGACCAAAGGTCTACGCTTGATGGAAGTCGCCTTCAACCTTTCCGATCAAAATACGCATATCCATCGGGAGATCGAAACCTACCTCACCTCCCTTTACACCCAAGCAGAAAATAGCCACCTGATCGGACGGTTATCGACGATCTATGATGCCATGGGACACTTCCATATCAATAAACAAGAGCTCGCCTCTCATGAGAAGATCGCTAACCACTTAGCTGATGCCGAATATCTCTACCAGTCGCAAAACTATACTTCTGCAAAGACTCATGCAGCATGGATATTGAAACTAGACCCTGATAATACCCAAGCTTTGCGACTTGTTGGACTAGCCTCTTTCCAGTTAGGTGAGTATGGGACTGCTTTAGCCTCCCTGAAACAACTTCCAGCTCCAGATGAGTTCACCCAAAAAGCCCTTGTGCTAAGCCAAGCATTCGCCTCTCAAGAGGCCGAAGGACACTTAGCCCAAATAGACAGCGAAAACCCTTTTGAGTAATGAGTGTCGATCTCCCCTACGGAAAAATCCACCTCCAATCTCAAATCACAGATTTTTGGACCCCTAGTTTACAGCAGTTCGACAAGAAAATTCGCTCATATGTTGTCTACCACACCCTTTTTTTTGCCCTTGGGGCTTGTGAGCTTTTTGCTTTTTTCCTTTTCTTTTCCTATTTAAGCCAGTCCACTGTCCTCGCCTTTACCCTCGCTATTTTCTTTCTTACCCTCTTCTCGTACTTAGCTTTTCGCCTCTATTGGCAAGCGCGTAAACCTGAGGAGCTGGTCAACTTTTGCGAGGAGTATCTCGATAGGTGTAAAGAGTCTCTCCACTACCAAGAGGGGATTCCAGAACACCATATCGCCCTTGCTAACGCTGCCCAAAAATTTGCCGCAGCCTTGCACGAAAGAGAATATGGCTACTTCCTCCCTCCTCGACTCCTCCCCTCTTTGGCCCCTTATTTAGAAACATTCAGCTGTTTTTGTCACTGGAGAGACCTTCATCGGATGCAAGAGCTTTTACTCCAAACATCCATTGAAGAACATTTACAAGTGGTCAAATGTGAGCCCACTAATCTCGAGGTCCATGCCGCTCTTGCCAACTCGTATGTGATGCTATCTGGTCTTTATGCCGACCCAAGAAACTGCTCTGACTTTGACGAGGAGCGGTGGATCCCTGCCGAGCGCTCTTCACAAGAGATGCAGGAAAAATTCCGGGCGATGGCCGAAAGGGCGATGGAAGAGTTTACCATCCTCAACGACTATGCCCCTGAAGACCCATGGGTCCACATCCAGCTCGCCTACTCCTACCACGACCTCCAAATGCCTGAGGAGGAGATCCGCGAGTATGAAATCGTCCTCTCCTTGCGTCCTAACGACACGGAGACCCTCTTTAAACTCGGCATGCTCTATTTCCAGCAAGGACTCAACGCCAAAGCCCTCCGGATCTACGAAACCCTCCGCCACACCGACACCAAAAAAGCCGAACACCTCATCAAATTCTACGGCACCTTCCTCTGACACCCTTTCCTGAACATGCCCGTGCTCGATCGTCCAACTTCCCGCTCTACGTAAATAATTGAACCACAGAGAACACAGAGGACGCAGAGGACGCAGAGGGGGGAGGATTACCTATCGAGAGAAAAAGAGAAGTGATCAGGTTACACCGTTGCTAGTGTTTACTGATACAGCGAGGATGCGATCGTCCAAGCACTCTTTGCAAAAAGAGTGCGTAACGTTAGCGAAAAGCAGCCAAAAGATATGCACAACATCGGCCCTCAAAGCGCCGTGCCTATAACCAACCCTGCAATACACACCCCGTTGGCGAGCCAGTTGACTTGTTCCTTGTAGAGGAGCTGGGCCCAGGCGTTGCAAAGAACGATGATTGTGACAGAAAAAACCGGGAAGATCATCGCATTTTCCCAAGGAGCCGCTACCTGAGGAGCCAAAATCTGGAAGAAGACACACCCCCCATTGGCCACTCCACCAATGATCCCATACGCGATCTCAACACCATAAGGCATCCGCTGACGCTGTGTGAAATAGACACCCCACTGAAACAAGGCACCGGCCAGAAAAATGCTCGGCATAAACCACTGATTGCTGATTGAAGGGAGGTGAAAAGGGAGAAGGGCAAAGGTGGGAAGAGGGGGCTTCAACACCATCGCCCACCATTGTAAGAAGACAAGAAAAAGGGTGTGGATCACAAAAATAAAGGAGACAAAAAAGATCCAAAAAGCCTTGTGAGGGTTCTCGGCACTCGTCCATCCCGCCCAGAACAGTCCCAAAACGACAAGGACGGAGCCAAGTGCTGTTGTGATCGAGTAGGGGTGTCCATAAGTCGCTCCGAAAAGGAGGGCCATCATAATCCCTGGCATCACAGAGGAGCTATTTAAGGTGGCAAATGTTAGACCGGGTGGCCCTTTTTCAAGAGTGCGACCAAGCCCCCACATCAGAAGACCGAAAAGAACCCCTCCAACAAGCCCCCAAGCAAAAGGAGGAAAACTCCACCCATAATCCCCAGTTCGTACAGGATTGAGCAAGACCATCACAAAAAAAGAGAAGGAGAGTTGGACAACGAGGTAGGCTTTGGCTGAACCTCCAGCGTCGATGCTCCTCCGTAAGAATAAGTTGCTTGTCGAGGCAAAAAGGGCGGCTAAAAGAGCAAAAAGAATTCCCATAGATCTTCCCAGAATCCCTTGTCTATAAATATCAGGAAGAGTGTAATGAACTCCTACAAATACGTCTATTCTTATGCTGTTTTTTTGGCTCATTTTTCTTAGTTTAGCGGCCCCACTTTCGGCAAGCACGTACCCCCCTCTCCCAGAGGCACGGTCTGAAGAAGAGGGACTTTGGGTAGGGCGCATTGTAGATTTTTGGAAAGATGGAGAGTATTCGTTTGCCCAAACCCAGATCCAAGAATTCCTACACATCTATCCGGACTCTCCTTTTCAAGACCATTTCTATGTGTTATTGGGAGATATTGCCTTCAAAAAAACCCAAATTGCGCGTGCAGTCGATCACTACGAAAAGGTCTCTTCTTCTCTTCTCGCAGACCACGTGAAAGGGAGAAGATGGCAAGGGCTCTACTTGCTCAAACAGTTTACAAAGCTCTATGAAGAGCTTGTTCCTATTTGGCAATATGGAAGTGAGGAGGAGAGATTCTATTTTGCTGAGGCTTCGTTTCGGAAAGAGGGGGCTCGTGAGGAGAAAAATTGGGAAGAGACCCTCCATGTGTACGAAACTTTGCTCGACTCGGCCACTCGGGGAGGAGCTTCTAAGCTTGCTACCGCCGAAATCTGCCACCTCCTTGGTCAAACAGAGAAATCAACCTCGCTTCTTGAGGAACTAGCCCAGCAAGAGGAGGACGAAGAAGTTCTTTTCCGAGCAGCTGTGATGCTGAGGGAAAAAAGTCCTGAGTCGGCCCAAGAGCTTTTTTCCAAAATCGCTAAAGAGGGGGGAAACCGGGCTGAAAAGAGTACTCTATGTCTTATGAAACTCCTTGCTTTGGGAAAAAAATGGGAGGTTTTAAATGAGGAGAGGAGTGCTTTCTTGAGTGGCTTACAAGATAAAAACCGCTCGATCGCCTTCTACTACCTTGGCATTAGTGCCTTTGAGCAGAAAAACTACCACCAAGCAATCGGAGACCTGCAAAAGGCTCTCGATGGGAAAAAGGGTATTCCTGACAAAACCGTTCTCTTCGCCCTTCTAAAAAGCAGCCAGGAAACCAAAGCGCTCTCCCTGTGCAAGGAAATGCATGAAAAAATCAAAAAAACCTACCCAGAAATGGTTCCTGAGGCTTCCCTCATCCTTGCAAAAGCCTATAGGGAGGAGGGGGAAACCAGCAAAGCAATCGCCCTTTTAGATATGTGCTTACAAAACTCCTCTAACCATGAGATCAGTGAGTCTGCAGCCCTTCAAGTTGTCTCTCTTTTGGTGGCGCAGCAAGAATGGGGAGAGGCCCATAAGAAGGCCCAAGAGTTTTTAGCAGCCTACCCCCACTCCTGCAAAAAAAAGGAGATGATTCGCTTGGAGGTAGACCTCTCTCTTTCTTCTGCAGCAGAAGAAGAGACCTATTCCCAGCTAGCCTTGGACCTTGAGCAAGCTTTGGGCAGTCAAGTCTACTCGCATGAAGAGTGGTATTCTAAACAAGCTCTTCTCGCTTCTGTCTACCTCAAACTCAATCGCCTTTATGCAGCCTCTATCGTCCTCTCCACTCTAGAGAACCCCGATCCCTACTTAATAGCCCACTACTATATACAAGAGGGGAATTCCAAAGAGCAGATCATCTCCTTTGGAGAACACGCTCTAGTCCACTCTGCACATCCAGAAAAAGAGCGACTCCACCTCCACTTGTTTAACACCTACCTCGGACTTGCAAAAGAGAGCGGTGAAGAGTATTACGCCATAAAAGCGGCTAAGCACTTAGGTCAGGCTCTCGAGACATTTCCGATCTCTTTAGAAAACCGCCTTTTTTTAGCCCACCACTTTGTGAAAATGGAAGATCCTCAAGCCATCCCTCTGCTCGAATCGTTTTTCCAAACGGACGAGAGCTGGATTCGGTTTATCGAAGAGGCCCACCTCCTCTCTCGCCTCTACTTATCCCTTGGAAAGAAGGAAAAGGCGGTGCGAATTGGAGAAAAACTTTTGACTATAGAAAAACCCCTTTCACAAAAAACAGAGCTCCTTCTTGCAGACCTTTATCGGGAAATGGAAAACTGGACCGTTGCTCTCCCTTTCTATAAAAAGCTAGAGAAGAGTAGCGACTTGTCTATTAGCTACGAAGCTAAGTTCCAATTAGCCCTCTACCAATTCCAAGAAGAGCCTGAAAAGAGTCTCCATATATTGGAAGGACTCAAAGGGCAAAAAGTTCTTGCCCTTGAACCGATCCATCTCAAAGCGGGCTTAGAGTATGCAAATAGGAAAGCCTCTCTTCTTCCCGAAGAGGAGAGGGCAAAAGAGCTCTATACCCAACTCTCCGAACTCTATAAAGAATTTACCGAGCAAAATGACCTTTGTTCGAAGGAGTACCATGCGAGTCGCGCAGATCTCCCTGATAAAGACCGGATCTACCAAGAGTATCTCCTTACGATCCGAACACGCCTTGAAGAATTAGAGGGAGAAATCGCCCAAACCCCTGCCTCAAAAAAGTGGAAAATCTTATGGTGGAGGCGAGATGGGTAGGTTCTTTTCAAGAAAAGCTCTCCTTATTCTGGTCATTGTTTTTGGTTGTGCCTTTCCTGGGGCGGTATTTTACCTATTCGATAGCCTCCCTAGTTTCTCCTCCTTTCTCCTTTTTGAAAGCGAGCCTGCAGCCAAGAAAAATAGTGAGTTGTTAGCAGAATCTTTTACCGCTCATGATGAGAGACCTTTCGAGAGGAAAGAGAATTTGCAAGAACTCGGACATGAACAGGTCCCACCACTTGATTTACCTCTACCAGAACCAACATATCCCTCTATACAACTTGAGGAGGAAATCACGTATCCCTCCTACTCCTGTTTCCAAGCTGATCTTGAGACCTCCTGGCAAGAAGACCTCACTGTAGCCCCTCTAACACTTCCCTCGACCTCTTCCCTCCCTCCTCCCATGCACACATTTTCTTCAACCTCCCCTAGTTTTCAAGAGGAAGAGTCTTTGGCTGAGAGCGACCATTTTACGATAGAGGTCGAGTACGCCCAGAAGAAAAGTCGGCCAGGATATGTCTTTAAGGTCACTTTGATCCCTAAAGAGGAGGCCTCTTTTAAGCGGATCTGCAATAACTACTACTTCCTACTCGATCGCTCAAATTCGATCCCTCGCCTCCGCTACGCTCTTAACAAAAGGGTCGTTGCGACTGCGATTGAGAAATTGGAACCTGGTGACACCTTCAATATCTTTGTCTTCGACAACAAAATCGTGCGCCTAGGTGAGGAAAACCTCCCTTTTTCTGAAGAGAATGTAGAGCGTGCAAGAGCATTCTTAAACATGCAAGGACATGGAGGTTTTTTTGCTGCAACAGAACTCTATGCCTCTTTGGGCAAGATCATCCCCCAAGATGTTTCTGATGAAGAGGTCCATACAGCCGTCCTTCTATCCGATGGGGACACTTATCTTTCCTTAGAAAAGCAGCGTAAAATTATAGGGAGTTGGACCCTCCAAAACAAAGGAAAAGTCTCCCTATTCAGTGCTGCTTCGGGAACGGGAAACAACCTCCCCCTCCTCGATGTCATAAGCGCCTTTAACAAAGGGGCTCTGATCTACTCCGCCGACCATAGACAGCTAGAAGGGAAACTCGCCCGTTTCATCCATTCAATCCGCCGGCCCATTGGAAAAGGGATCACAGCAACCGCCATCCCTTCCGAAAAATCGACAACCATTCTCTTGCAACCCAAGAAAAGTCGCCTCCCCGATCTCTACCAAGACCGCTCTTACGTCCTCTATGGCTCAACAAGCCGCCTCACCCCATTTGTCCTTTTCCTCCAAGGGAACCACTATGGAATCCCCTTTACGATCAAAAAATCGATCTCGTTTGAAGAGGCTAAAGTAGGAGCCCCCTCACTTGAGCGCAACTGGACCCAGCTCGTCGTCCAAGAGTTTTACGAACGCTACTTCTCTGATGGAAACACCGCCCACCTAGATGCCGCCAGGCAGTTCCTTTCACCTCTCAACCTCCCCACCCCCTTCACAAACGAGTAGTGCATAACAAGAGTTAAGGATTTATTACAAAATATGAGATTATTGAAATCACCATTAGAGGACACAGAGAAAAGAATTTCCCTACTCTGTGCCCTCTGTGTTCTCTGTGGTGATTTTTTTTCGAAAACGTGAAAATATGGGAGGTTATGTTGAGGATATTGGGAGGAAAGCACAAAAATAGAGGACTCTATGCCCCAAAGAAAGACTCAACCCGCCCAACAGCGAGTCAACTACGTGAAGCCCTTTTCAATATCTGCCAGCAAAAAGTGTTAGGAGCCTCCTTTCTCGACCTATTTGCTGGATCAGGAGCGATGGGATGCGAGGCAGTGAGTCGAGGGGCGGCACGAGTTGTTTTTGTGGAAAAGGACCGAGAAGCACTCCGAGCCATTCGGAAAAATGTTGCCTTGCTTGAGGAAGAGGGGTCTTCTCACATCATGGGGAAAGAAGTGATGAGCGCTCTCTCTTTTCTCCATGAGAAGGGGGAACACTTCGACATCATCTACCTCGATCCTCCGTATGGAAAGGGATGGAGTAATCAGGTACTTACCTTTCTAGATACCCATCCTCTCCTTGCTGAAGAGGGGGTGATCTTTGTAGAAGATTCCACCTCTATTGAGGAAGATTTCGAGACTCTAAAGATCCACTCTTCCCGTAGAAAGGGGCGGGCTTATCTCACAGAACTCATTCAAAGAGCTGTTTGAACTGCTGTTTGCTTTTTCCGAGCCAACACAAAACCTATAGCAAGAACAAGGGCAAGCCAACTCCATCGAACGAGTTCATTGAGACTTAAGGTCCCTGAAAATTCCTGATAGAGAGCCCCAAGCAAGCTGATACACAAAACAGGAAGCACAACAAATTTCAGAGAGTAGTACGAATAGGTACGACGAGATCCCGAAAACCAGATCGCCTCGTTACCGATCACACTCGAAAGAAGAAGGAAGAGAAGAATCTCCGCAATCCCCCCGATCAACATGGCATTTCCAAGGACCATGGGAGCCAAAGAGCCGATGATATGTTGTCCATTACCTAAACAGAAGGGAAATGCTAGAGCAGTGATTAAGACCATTGCGATTGTAACCGCTCTCTTTCGGCTCTTGTTGAATTCGATCTCAATATTCCCTGCAACACTCTCTACAATCGAAAATACTCCGGTCACTCCGGCAATGAAAATACAGAAAAAGAAAAGAGGGCCGATAATCCGAGCGACCAATTCACCAAACTGGGAGAGAATCATCGGGAAAATGACAAAACCGATCTCAAAAGCCGAGTCGGACGAGACAAGCTCGGAAAAAGGGATTCCGCTCCTTTGGCTCATAAATCCGATACACCCAAAGATCGCCCAGCCAGAAACAAAAGAGATCATGAAATCACCAAGGGCAACTTTCCACATCGCCCTTGGAATGCTAAAAGTATCAGGATTATGGCGTGAATACCCAGTCACAATCCCAAGTCCAAGAGAGAGACTGAAGAAGACCTGTCCAAATACATCTCTCCATAGAGTCCAGCTCCCAATACGGGCAAAATCGGGGATCAAATAGTGCTTAAACCCCTCCATTGAGCCGGGCAAAAAGAAGGTAGCCACACTAAACACGCCGACCAAAACGGCCAAAATGGGGAGAAAAATGGAACAAAGTTTCTCGACACCAGACCGGATATTGCGTGAAAGGACGATCCAGGTAAATCCCACAACTAGAAGAGTTGAGAAAAGAATTCCAAAAGCAATCCCCCCAACATGTGTTAAGCTCCCCGAATCGTGAAGAAAAACCTCTTTAAAAAAATGAGTGGAATCGAAGGAGAGGCTCCCTGCTGCTGCGAAATAGGTATAGGCAACAGCAAAACCAGTTAACACAACATAGAATCCCCCGATCGTAGCACATGTCAAAACAGCCAGCCAACCAAGCCATTTCCCGGGTGTGCCCGCCACATTCCCAATAGCCGACACGATAGGGAGCTTCGTCCTTTGTCCGATGATCCCTTCCAAAAAGAGCATCGGAAGCCCGATCACCAAATGGGCAATGATATAAGGAATGAGAAATGCCCCACCCCCATTCCGATAACAAAGAGCACTAAAGCTAAGAACATTAGCAAATCCTACAGCCGACCCAATCATCGACCAGACATATCCCCTCTCCTTGCTCCACGTATCTTGTTTCCTCCCAACAGCCATAAAAACCCTCAAAAAAAGAAGTAAAGCAAGCAGTATAACAAATTTCTCCCTTTAAAAACAATACAAAGCTCCTCCATTCCCCCATGATGAAAGTTGAATGAGTTAAAGAATGCGGATGCGAGTTGCTATTTGGAAAAAGAATTTTTTTGACCAGAGGTCTAGCTGAGAAGGATCCTTCAGAAAATAGGCCATATCCTCCTTTGCTGAAGAGATGTCGAGATTTTCGATTTTTTGTTTTAATAACTCTTGTAACTCCTGATAGGATAAAGGTCTTTCTCCCTCCCAATATCCACTTTGACGCATCCGTTGCTCTAAATAGTGGAGGTTGGCAGGAATCTCTCTTGCCACAAACCAGATAAGGTCATACCAGTCTCGCCCCTTAACCCGCCCCTTCCACTCCCGACAAAGTACGGCATGGAGCTTTCCAGCAAAAAGGTCTTCTATCCGTAGTGTTTTTACCGAAAAGGGAGAGGGGAGTAAGAGAAGGATATTTTCCGTAACGGCATCATCTGAGGGAGGGTCGGTATCGACCTCCAACCGGATCTTCATCACCTCTTCTGGATGGACGTCTTTATAGAGCCCCTCAGAAATCCCGATCAAGAGCAAGTGCTCGATGGTATTGAATTTGATAAAAGCCGAATCGATTGCACTTTGTTTCGTTTTTCGTTTCTTTTCCACTGAGGTATGGAATCCGAGGCTTTGAAGCTCTTCCTCAATTGCGTTTTCATAACGCCCTAAATCGAAATTTTGATCGGGCTTAAGAAGAGTGAAATCTAAATCTTCCGAAAAACGGTCGAGCTGATGGAGAATTCTTAGAGCTGTCCCCCCGTAAAATGCAGCCTTCTCAAAAAATTTCGCTCTCCACAAACCCAAAAGAGCTATTTCCTGGACAATCTCTTTGATCGCATTTTTTTGGTCAGCCAAGCTTGCTAGGTCATATCTTTGCAGCATGCGCTGCAGAGCTTCTGGTGCTTTGTCCATTTGTAAAAGTATTCGATAAAAGGGTTACATTTTTGTTTTGGTAGACTGCTGCAATCTCAACTAGCAGGCTTGGCCTGAGCTTCTTTAGCTCTTCTTCTTCTATACGCATGCCTTCTACTAAGTATTGGAAAAGATCGTCACGATTGGGAAAAGATTTCATACGTGCGACCGTGTCGGCAAGGGCCTTCTCTCTTGTCGCGATCAAAAAGTGGGTCGCCTCATCAAGTGATGCCCAGGTAATCCCAACTGAAAACTTTTTGAGAGCAAGATAATGATAGACAAATGTTCCAACTGGAGTCAAGAAATGTTTAATCCTCTTAGAAGAAGCAGATGTCACAACGGGGACCCGTTCCGGGATCAGCTCGTAGTAAGCAAGAGCATATTCATAGGAGACATAGGAAGGACCATAGATGAGATTTGCAAGAACCTCTAAGCTAAAAGGGCGATTTGCATACCCCTTTCCAAAAACGTAAAGTCCTTTCTTGACTCGGACTAACACACCTGCTTTCAAGAGGCTTGTTAGCTTACTTCTCGGCTGTTTGTAGTGCGATAAACAATCCATGAGGAAAAGGTAATCTACCTCTTCTGTCTTAGCTCGCCGACGCATCTCCCTGATCAAATCCATAAAAACCCCAGTATGTCTATATTTTATCGACATACTGGTTTTTTTTCAATCGAGATCAATCCAGTATGTCTAAGATTTATAGACATACTGGAGGGATTTAGCTGCGAGAGAAGGTCTTCTTTTCGCCGATGAGTTCGTCTTCCTCGTAACGGCAGAGGAGACGGGGAGCGCCATCTTCGTAGTATTTTTGGAATTTGCCGTGCTTTTTCCCATGTTTGTACTCGGCTTCAAAGACGAGGGTTCCCTCCTCACTCCACTCTTGAGAGAGCCCGTGAAGAAGATCGCCCATGTAGTGCGCAAGAGAGGCGACATTCCCATCTTCATGATAGGTCTTGGTCGGCCCCTCTCGCAAATCTGAGGAGAAGCTCACCTCTCGATAGAGCTTCCCAGTCGGATAGAAGCTCATCGCTTTCCCCTCTCGCTTGTCTTCTACAAACTCCATTGTCATCATCAAGATTCCCTCAGGAGAGTAGAGAATCGCCATCCCTTCGCGGAGGCCATTTTTGTAGTAGGTACTGGCAACTTTGATCCCCTTTTCGTTGTATTCGCACACCTCTCCTTCGAGATAGTCGTCAACGAAGTTAGCATCGAGTTTTTTCACCTTCCCATACTCCTCATGCTCTGGCAAGAAGATTTGATGGATACCATGCCTCTTATCTTGGACGTAGTGAAACACAATCTCTTCCCCATTGGAGGAGAGTTGGAAGTACTTTCCATCAAGTTTTCCGTCATCATATGTGCACTCTTCGACAACATTTCCTTTTGCGTCCCACTGCATTTTCTTTCCATCAGGGACTCCCTGCTTATACGTAAGAAGACCTGCCATCTCTCCATTCGGATGGAAGCTCTCCTGTTTTCCATTTAACACCCCTTCAATATAACGGAAAACACGAGCTACTTGCCCTTGTTTTCCCGCTTTTTCGACAGAGTAAAACTCTCGATGTTCACCAATCGGGATGCCTTGATCGTATTCAAGGAGGCTTGCTAAGGAAGCATCGTCGTACCAGCTGCGGAATTCTCCATCTAGCCTATCTTGGTCAAAAGTGGCGATCGACTGGGGCTGTCTGTTCGGGTAAAATTTCTCTTCCATCCCCTCCCGTTTCCCATTTACGAAATGGGTTTTTTGGACAAGGGTCCCATTTGGATGCCACATCTTGAGCTCTCCTTCGGGAACTCCCTCTTCGTAATGCCCTTCAAAAACCAAACTCCCCTTATCAGACCACTCGCGGCGCGTTCCGATTACTTTTCCATGCTCATAAGCAGATTCGAGCAGCTTTTGTCCATTTTGGTACCATTCAGTGTGGGACCCATCAAGTTCTCCTGCTGCATAGGTTTTAAGAAGCTTTTCCTGCCCATTTGGATACCATTCACGAATCTCCCCATCCCATTTCCCCTTTGAGTAGAACGCTTCCCGTCTTTTTGCTCCGTTGTCGTGATACTCGAGCTGGGTCCCTTCTAAAAGTCCATCTACGTAGACATAATCGATCTTCATCTTCTGGTTCGGATACCACTCTTGGAAGATCCCTTCATACTCTCCTTCAACCAGCAAATAGCGAATTCTCGGGTCTCCTCCTTCGTAGTATGCGACAATTGGCTCGAGAAGCTCACCACGGGTATTATACCTTGCAAATTTTTCCACTTCCCCATTTGGATGACGAATGAGATGCTCTCCGACAGGTTTCCCCTTTCGATAGACGCCACCTCCGGCGAGAACCCCGTCGGTATGGAAAAACTGCTCTTCCCCTTCCATGGCCCCATCCTTGTAGGGGACCCGGTAGGCAACTTTTCCATTCGGATGGTAGCGGAGATGGACACCATAGGGTTTCCCCTGGCGGAAGTCTTGCACTTCAATTACAGAGAGCTCCTCTCCATAGACCATCACAGCAGGAATCTTCCCGTCCCCATGTAATAGTCCCCCCACGTAAGTGCGAGTAGCCTTTAGTCCTCCTTCACACATCGTCTTAGGGTACCACTCTTTTGCTTGCCCCTGCGGGAGCCCCTTGTCATACACAATTTGCGAAGCTCGCGACTCATCTTCATGGTAAGAGAGATACTCTCCGGAGAGCTTTCCTCCCACATAGCGCCCCTCTTGCCTTTTGTTCCCATTAGGGTAGAAAGACTTCATCGGCCCCTCTTTTTCTCCTGCCGCATAGGTGATTTCAGACTCGATTTGCCCATTGGAGTGAAAAGTTTTCAGACGCCCATCCCAGTTCCCACGAATATACTGGGCCTCTTCTGCAACCTCCCCATTCACATGGTACCGGATAGAAGCGCCATGAAAGATCCCATCTGAGTTGAGATCGACCTCCTGTTGGATCCGTCCATTGGGGTAGAAAAGGACCATCTTCACAGGGAGAATTTCTTCTCCTTCAGACTCATAAAAAAGGACTTGCGCGGGGTTTCCACTTGGGTAATTTTCAAGAACTTCGGGACGCCAGTTCGGCTGCCGAGGCTTTAACGGCTCAGCAGCTCCCAAAAAGCTTCCAAATAAAATAAGAGGAATCAGCAAGAAAACTCTAGACACGATGTTTGCTCCTTAACATTGAAATCGCGCAAAGGGTAGCAGATCTCCCCTCTAAGAGACAAGAGCCCTCTTGCCTAAAAAGCCTCCTTTTTTTCAAGCGCTGACACACAGCATAGGAACTGTGGTTGAAAAAAATATACTGAGAATGGGTTTGCGCTCTCTTCCACGGGCTTCGCGGTTAGGAATCCCCCAAAGACTAATGGCGGTACAAGCGCATGCAATCCCACTTTTTCAATTAAACGTTTTTTTGGTATAAAGAAATGCATGGAGACAACCGAAATCAAGATCGAAGGGATGCATTGCGTCTCATGCGAAAGGACAATCACAAATGCCCTAAAAGCGGTACCCGGAGTGGAAGAAGCCTCCGTCAGCTTTGTGGCTGGAGAGGCTCGCATCAAATGCGAAGAGGGTAAGACCGACCATGAGGCCCTGATCAAAGCGATTCATACAACGGGATATCGTGGCTATCTGATTGAGGGAAAAAATGATGCAGTTATTGAAAAGGGGGAAGCGAGGAACTTCAGGATCCAGCTTATCTCAGTCATCCTCTCCGCACTCTTTACTCTTCCTCTTTTCTATCAAATGTTTGTTGATATGTTCGGATGGGGAGAACCGCTCCCCCTATGGGTCCAATTTGCCCTTGCCACCATCGTCCAATTTGGATTTGGATGGCGATTCTACGTGGGGAGCTACTACGCCCTTAAGACTCTGACAGGCAACATGGACCTTTTAATCGCTCTTGGTACATCTGCAGCCTATTTCTATAGCACTGTCATCTTCTTGGCCGACATGCCAAGACACCTCTACTTCGAAAGTAGCGCCTCAATCATCACCCTGATCCTTCTTGGAAGATTACTCGAACTTAGAACGAAGAGGAAGGCTTCCTCGGCAATCACCGAGCTTGTGAAACTCCAGCCAAAAACGGCTCGTGTCCAAAAAGATGGGGAATGGCAAGAGGTCCCAATAGAGAAAATGGTCGTAGGAGACCTCTTCCAAGTCCGTCCCGGAGAAAGTACCCCGATTGATGGAGAGGTAGTCGATGGCTCCTCCTATCTCGACGAGTCGATGCTCACAGGAGAGAGCATCCCCGTCCACAAAAAAATGGGAGACTCCATCTTTGGAGGAACACATAACCAACAAGGTGCATTCACTGCAAAAGCGACAGCTGTCGGCTCTAATACGGCTCTTGCTTCCATCATCCGCCTGGTAAAGGAGGCCCAAAGCTCACAAGCTCCTATCCAAAGACTTGCCGACAAGATCTCTGCCGTCTTTGTCCCCATTGTAGTCGCGATAAGCCTTGTCACCTTTTTTGTTTGGTGGGGAGTAACCAAGGAGCTTGCTGAAAGTTTGATCAACGCCGTTTCTGTACTCGTGATTGCATGCCCTTGTGCCTTAGGGATGGCAACCCCCACTGTGATCATGGTGGCAAGTGGGCGAGGGGCAAAAGCGGGGATCCTCATCCGGAATGCCGAAGCAATCCAAGCGGCTGAAAAACTCGAAATCATCGCTGTCGACAAGACAGGAACCTTGACGGAAGGGAAGCCTTCCCTCACAGACATCCTCCCCGATACAGAGGAGGCTCGTCAGATTGGGGCCTCTTTAGAGACCCTCTCTGAGCATCCAATCGGCCAAACCTTAGCTACTGCCTCAAAAGAACATCTCCCTGTAGAGGAGTTTCTGGCAACTCCTGGAAAAGGGGTTTCAGGTCTTATCAACGGGAAACTCTACAAAATCGGCTCTCTTAAATGGGCTGAGGAGCAAGGAATCCCCCTTGACCGGAAGGTCACCGATCCCCTAGAAAGAGAAGGAAAGACAGTTGTTGCTCTCACAAGTGACCATGAGCTCCTGAGTCTATTTGCCGTCGCAGATACCCTCCGCCTCCACTCTAAGGAAGGAGTGGGTAGACTACAAACATATGGAATCGAAGTCGTGATGTTAACAGGAGACCACCCCCAAACCGCCCAAGCGATCGCCTCCCAAGTAGGGATTTCGAAATTCTTTGCTGAAATCCTTCCAGAAAAGAAAGCGGAAACCGTTACGGAGCTCATGCAGTCGGGAAAGAAAGTCGGCATGGTGGGTGATGGGATCAATGATGCCCCCGCTCTTGCAACTGCTGACGTCGGATTTTCCATGCGCTCTGGAACCGATATTGCCATGAGCGCTTCAGATATTACTTTGATGCAAAATGACATGCGACATGTAGCAGACGCTATCTCTCTTTCTCGCGCCACCTTCAAAAAAGTGCGTCAAAATCTCTTTTTTGCCTTTTTCTACAACTCCCTTGGCATCCCTCTTGCAGCTGTTGGTCTCTTAAACCCCATCTTTGCAGGAGCTGCCATGGCTTTGAGTTCTCTTTGCGTCGTAGGAAACTCTCTACTCCTAAATCGTTGGAAACCTTAAGTGATCAAGAGTAGAAGTTGCGAGAAAAGGGGAAAATAGGTGTAATCGTCTCTGAAGTGAGGTACGTACGTTGGTTTTTTTGCAAAGGAAAGCACTATACAACTTGATTCAGCTCAACCTGAATCGGATCGAGTCGGGAGACCTCGATATGGGGAAGCTCCAGAAATGGCAGACTGAAAACTATCGTGATTATCCAACGGAGGCACTCTTTAGCCGCCTCTCCTCTCTAGAAATCCAGATAAGCGCCCAAGATTTTGAAACTCTCGGCAAAGGACTAGAAGACCCTGAGCAGATGCTTGAAAAGTTAGTTAAAGAAGAGGAGCCTCTTGCCCAAGACCAGGTCTTTCTCCTTATTTTTGAGCTATGGCGCCGGATTTTTCCTGAAAAAAGAACCCTCTCGATTTTTTGTGACGAGCTCGACTACCAGATCACCCAACACGATCTTGGCCACAGCAGCGAAATCCAAGACTCTCTCGCCTATCTCCAACAAATCCTCGATGAACAAGTCGACAATGGATTGAAGCCCAAAGAGGCGTTCCAGTTGACCCAAGTCTACTGCGCCAATGATTTGGAGAGCTTTCTCTACGACTATACCCTCTCTCTTGTCGACCAGAGCGACCTTGGGTATGCAAGTGAACTCCTCGAAGGGTTCTCCCCTTATCTCCCAGACTCTATTTGGTTTGCCTACCTCGTAGCTCGTGTGAAGATTCTCGATGATCTCGAGGAAGGGTACGAGAAGCTCGAGAAAGTGATCAAGAAAATCACCAAAGACACCGGAGGGTCACTCGTAGAAGAGATCCTCTACTACCTCGCCAATACGGGGAATCACTACCTCTTTACCCTCCTTGCGAAAAAGACCCTTCTCTACCTCGAATTTGAGACCCAGCTGCTCGAATTTATCGAAATCTGCTACCTCCACTTCGATTACTTAGAGCTCAAAGAACCCTCACTTACCCTGGCAGAGATGTTCTACAACCGCCCCAAAAAAGACCCCAAAAACCCCATCTCCCAAGCCGACCCCTACATGTCTCAGCTCCGCTCCCTCCTCTCCCAAAAACTCCACATGTAGGGACGTTGAGAAACTCAAGTTGAGGTGGACTTTTGGCTGCTTTTGCTCCCATTACGCACTCTTTTACAAAGAGTGCTCGAACGATCGCTCGCTCCCTGTATGCATCTATTATGCATCTATACTGTGTTCGCTCGCGATCGAACCTACACTCTTAAAAGAAGGCTTAAGGTTGGCAAAACCACCGCTTGGTTGACGCGGCACGTTTTGCTTTCTGTGAAGACGACATTGAAAACATATCCTGCATTTTGAGAGTCTGAAAGTACTTCTCCTCCCATTTCGAGACACTCGGCATCTCCTTGAATCTTGATCGACTCCCAATACTCTTTTTCCTCTTCAGGGATCGCGAAGAGGGGTATTACCTCCCCGTCTTTGGATTGATAGTCTTCGAGGTCGATCATCAGTACATTGGCATTTGATACGGTGACGTCCCCTGTTCCTCCAAATACCGTGTAAGTTCCAACTGTTTGGCCATTGACAACGATGGGATAGCTCACTTCATAAACGATCATTACAGAAGTCGGGTTGAGGCCACTTGGGGAAGTTGAAGATCCTCCCGATGAAGGAGAAGAAGGAGTAAAACCCACTTGGGTTCCTGTAGGAACACTGCTTGGTGTTGATAGGAGTGTCGATGTTGTGTTCGTTGCATTGGAC
>SDBV01005012.1_pt1 | contig 18824 bp, 16 predicted proteins | sample 2277081 | NCBI WGS metagenome assembly SDBV01 (sample SAMN10402039, study PRJNA504765) | marine sediment metagenome | isolation source: marine sediment core GS10_PC15, 223 cmbsf | place: Arctic Ocean: Southern Knipovich Ridge | collected 2010
TCCTGCTTTGCTTTGCTATTTCGTTGTCCACTACATCACCTTTGGCAGCAAAACCAAAGTCAGGCAGCTCACAAATAGATCAAACCCCCAACCTGGTTCGGATCCAATTTGATGATATCGATCAACTCAATCAGCTGGCTTCCAGATATGATGTCTGGGAGGTGCATCACGATCTGGGATTCCTGATCGCTTATCTGCAGCCGGCTGAAAATCTGGAACTCATTGCAGCCGGTTTCAAGGTGGAGATCGATCACAAACGTACTTCACAGCTTGGCCAAACCAGACAGCTGCTGCCAGATCAGATGTCTGGAATCCCTGGCTACCCTTGCTATCGTACGGTTGAAGAAACGTATGCCAGCCTTTCTCAGCTTGCCGACGCCCATCCCGATTTGGCTGCCTGGATCGATATAGGTGATAGTTGGGAAAAATTTTCCACCAGTGGGAGTGGCGGGTACGATCTGTTAGCTCTGGTACTCACCAATAAAAATTTTCCCGGACCCAAGCCGGTATTTTACTTGATGGCTGCCATCCATGCCCGCGAATATGCCACCGCCGAACTGGCGGCCCGCTTCGCTGAATATCTCGTTGAGAATTATGACAAAGATCCCGATATAACTTGGCTCCTGGATTACTTCGAGGTCCACATCATCCCCCACGTCAACCCAGACGGACGAAAAATTGCCGAGGGCAGCAGTTATTGGCGAAAGAATACTGACAATGATGATGGTTGCGAAGATTCATTGTTGTGGGGTACGGATCTAAACCGCAACAGCAGTTTCAAATGGGGGGGCGTTGGTGCCAGCTCCGACACCTGCGAGGAAACCTACCGCGGCGGATCAGCTGGTTCGGAACCTGAGACGCAGGCCATTCAGAATTACGCCACATCGATTTTTCCTGATCAGCGTGGCCCGGCAGATACCGATCCAGCCGCGGGCGATGCCTCTGGAGTCTTCATCACATTGCATAGCTACGGGGACATGGTATTGTTCCCGTGGGGCTGGTCCAATTTACCCGCTCCGAACGATACTGCTCTGGAAACACTGGGACGTAAATTCGGTTTTCATACCGGTTATCGGGTCTGCCAATCTGGAGAAGATGATTGCATTTACCAGACCTCCGGAAGCAGCGATGATTGGGCTTACGGCGAACTGGGTGTCGCCTCCTACACCTTCGAGCTGGGCACTACCTTCTTCGAGTCGTGTTCCCAATTTGAGCAGAAGATTCTGCCAGATAACTTTCCAGCTTTGCTGTACGCTTTCAAGGCTGCACGCCAACCCTACCTCAATCCATCTGGACCAGATTCAATTAATCTAAGACTTTCCGCACAACATGTCGCTCCTGGAGCTGGTCTCAATCTTTTCGCTGCAGCAGATGACACCCGCAATGACAGCACTGGTTGGGGTGAGGAGCCTGTGCAGACTATCGCCGCCGCTCACTATAGCCTGGATGCACCTTCCTGGGCAGCTGGGACACAAACCTATGCCCTTCTTCCCGTTGATGGCAGCTTCAATTTTCCTGAAGAACCCCTCTCTGCAATCATCGATACAAATTCCTTCTCACCAGGTCGCCATACCATCTTCGTTGAAAGTCAGGATGCAGATAGCAATTGGGGGGTGCCGAGTGCTATCTTTCTATGGATCACAAATGAAGAATACCAACCTGGGATAGCACCAGACCTGCTGGATGTTTATGGCTCAGCCAACTCTCTAATCGTTTACGATTTACAAATCACCAACCTTGGCACCCAGAACGACACATTTGACATCCAGGTCACTGGCAATACCTGGCCAGTGCGCCTCATTTCCAGCACGATTGGTCCTTTGATCCCAGGGGAAAGGGATAATTTGAGAGTCTTGATCACCATCCCAAAGGGGGTCAATGTGGGTGATCAAGACAACGCCATAATCAATTCCATTTCACGAGCTGACCCCTCCAAGTTCGCCTTTACGAATATCAAGACCACTGTCAGGTTTCCGGAAATCTACTTGCCAACGATCGTCAAATAGGAGTAGCACTTTCCAACGAGCCATCCTATATTTATGTGAATCAATGCCAATATTCTCACTTCCTCAAGGAAAATATACATCGATAATATCAGCGCAGGTTCGTGATAATGACACCAACCTCCGCTCTCACTTGTTCATCCTGTAAAGTCAAATTCAGGAATGTGAATAAAATATTTATACGATTTGCTTGGCTAACTTATCACTAATTGCAGTCCCCAAACGTTTTATTCCTTGATTAATTTCCTCATGTGTGGCATTTGAGAAATTTATCCGCATGGTATTTTTTCCACCCCCTGTGGGATGGAAGGGCTCTCCGGGCACAAAAGCCACCTTTCTTTCAAGGCAAGAAGTTAACAGGTCTTTGGCATCCATGTAGGTTGGTAATACGCCCTACAAGAACAGACCACCTTAGGGATGAGTCCAGTGTACCTCAGGTGGAAAATCGCGAGCCATGGCAGCTAACATCAGATCGCGCCTTTCCCCGTAGACATCACGAATTGTATGCATATGGCGATCGAGAAAGCCACCCCGAGATACTTCATACGCCACTACCTGGTTGAAGGTTGCTGTATGCAGATCGGCGCCCTGTTTAGCCTGCACCAGCTTGCCGATCACCTCCACAGGCGCTACCACCCAACCCAAACGTAATCCTGGTGCAAGCGTCTTTGAGAAAGTGCTCAGATAAATTACGTTTCCCCAATAGCAGGGAGTTCCATCATCCCGAAACTGGCTGTCTAAGACGACAATCGATGGCAGATGCTCCCCTTCATAACGCAGTTGCCCATAGGGATCATCTTCCACAATTGGGACCCCGTATTGGTCGGCTAGTGCGAGTAATTTCCGCCGCCGTTCCATTGATAAGGTAACGCCGGTTGGATTCTGGAAATTAGAGAGGACATATATGAATTTCGGTCCAGCTCGCAAAGCCTCTTCCAAGTAATCGGTGTTCATGCCGTCATCATCCATGGGGACAGAGTTGAATTCAGCGCCATACGCGTTCCAGGCCTGGATCGCAGCCAGATAGGTTGGTGATTCGACCAGAATCCTATCTCCCGGATCGATAAAAATTTTCCCCAAAAGATCCAGGGCTTGCTGTTACCCGGATGTGATCAATACATTATCTGGGGTGATTTTGATCCCATAGCGTTCTGAATGGCGAGCGATCATCTCGCGCAGCGGGAGATAACCCTCCGTGGTGCTGTACTGCAGCGCCATCGCTCCTTTTTCGCGCAACACACTGTCACAGGCTGCCTTGAACTCCTCTACTGGGAAAACATCTGGCGCTGGCAGCCCTCCTGCGAACGAGATGATATCCGGCTTTTCTGTGTACTTGAGTAATTCCCGGATGGCTGAGCTTCCCATCCGCTGGGTCCGCTGTGCATAGCGATACTCCCACAGGGTTTTCATTCAGTTCTCCTATTGTTGTGCTTATACTAATTAACGGGAGAAAGTCGTTTTTTTTTCGGAAATCTGCTTACAACTGTCGCCTGGGAAGGCAGGGTAACGCGATCGCCAGTGCCCATCTCGGCTGGCGGCTTGCCAATTTTCTTTGGTGAACCCTGGAAGATGAAGACCTGCGTGCCCTCAGCCGTACTCTTAAAATTCAGAAAAGCCTGTCCGGTCAGAAGGCCATCACTATCAATTGCGCAGCTGGTTACCCAACCCACCACTCGACCGCGCTTATCGATCACTGGGTCACCGGTGTGTGCCATGCGGACACCTTTTTCATTGAATCTGAAGCGGATAACGACTCCCGTTCGGGATTTTTCGCGAGCCAAGTATGCTTTCCGCCCAATAAACCAGGGTTTGTACGTTTTGACATAAGATGCGAAACCACCTTCAGCGACACCCAGGTTCTTTTCTCCGCCCATCTCGTGCTCATATAGTGGTAAACCGGCTTCAGTTCGCAGCGAATCGCGCGCCCCCAGACCGCAGGGCTTCAGACCAAGAGGCTCACCCACCTCCAATAGTGCATTAAAAAGGTTTTCAGCCTGGTCCGGGTGAACAAACAGCTCAAATGCCATCTTTTCCCCCGTGTAACCCGTGCGAGAGACTACCAGGTTGAAATCACCCAAAATCGCCTCACAAAGCTCGGTACGCTTGAGAGCCATAACTCGCTTACGCGTTTCGCCATCGCCACCTAACCCGAGAAGAATTTCTCGGGAGCGTGGGCCCTGCAGGGCGATATCTACACGCATATCTGCTCCCTCTTTTGGATCACGCAGGTTTCGTAGAACAGCTCCTCGGCCGAATGCCCTTGTCCAGGGTCGTTCCAGATCCACAGCAACCTCCCCGGACTTGACTGCGTTTAACCAGGCCCAATCTTTATTGTCATTCGAAGCGTTGACCACAACCAGGTATTTCTCAGCAGACCGATGATAAACCAGCAGATCATCGATCACATTGGCTTCTGGATCGAGAAAATGGGTATACAGCGATTGTCCCACATCCAGACCAGCAATATCATTACCAACTACGCTGTCTAGAAAGGCGATCGCTTCAGATCCTTCAACCTGGTAGACGCCCATGTGAGCCACATCGAACAGACCGGCGGCCTCGCGAACCGCCAGGTGTTCTTCGGTTACCGAGCTGTACCAGACTGGCATCTCCCATCCAGCAAAGGGGATGATCTTTGCACCCAGCTGACGATGGATCTTGTAGATCGGCGTCCGTCTCAAGTCCCCTTCCTTTTCTTCCCATTTGAATTCAGGTAATGCTTCCAGTTCGGAGGATTCCTGGCTCTCTATACCTATATAGTAGGGCTTATATTTTCGATCCTGGTCAGCTGAGATATCTCCAGGTTGAACACCTGTTGCTGGTCGGATCGATATAGGTCCTGGCAATTTCCGTAGTATGTCATCATCGAAAGCGACATAACCATCCGACAGGTCTCGTAGCCAGGCTGCTCCCAACCCTGCCGATCTTCCACCCGGTAAATTCAACTGGTATTTCTCAGTTTCCAAGTAGGTCAAAGTCCCCTTCATCCCTCCGCCCGGAGTTAGCAACTGCGTGATTTGGCTTTCACCCGGTTTCAGAGCCTCAATATCGTTTGTCATCGCATAATTTAAGAACTGGCAGACTGATTTACCACTGATCTCAAAGGTTGAGGATCCCTTCTCACTGATATTGTCATGATCATCTATAAAAAAGAAATGGGGATAGCCATGCTTTTCTACTGGGAAATCAATACCAGATTTCTCAGCCAGGTTTCGTACGCGTAATTTACATTGCTCTAATGTTTCAAAATCAACTTTTGTGCGCAGCAGTGATCTCCGCTTGCCCAAGATTTTATATGGGGTTGTGGATTGCAGCAAGTCTGCGATCACATCTGCCACCTCGACCATCTCTTCCTCTCGCAGGCCACGTTGGGTCACCCAGGGTGTGCCCAGTCGTACACCTGAAGGGTTGAGCGCTGAAGCGTCCCCTGGTATAGTGTTGCGGTTTACTACAATTCCTGCCAGGTCGAGCAAACGCGCAGCCTGATCGCCGGAAAGTGGTGTGCCATCTGGTCCAGTCACCGATTTACAATCGATATTCGTCAAATGTGTATCGGTCCCGCCAAATGGTATCCGAAAACCGCGCTCCTCCAATCGATCGTTAAGAATCGAGCAGTTCTTTACTATTTGCTGCTGAAGTTCACGGAATTCGGCTGTTTGCGCCAGCTTAAAAGTCAACGCCAGCGCTGCGAAAACGTTGACATGTGGGCCGCCCTGTTCTCCAGGGAATACCGCCCGGTCAATTCGGCGTGCCAGGTCCGCGCGCGTTGTCAAGATACATGCTCCGCGAGGACCACAAAGCGATTTGTGGGTCGTGAAAGTAATCACATCCGCATATCCGATTGGAGAGGGGCTTTCTCCAGCAGCCACCAGTCCGGCTACATGGGCGATGTCTGCGAATAAAATTGCCCCTACCCCATTGGCGATCTCCCTGAACCTGGCCCAATCCACGGACCAGGGATAAGACGAATAGCCTGCAATGATGAATCTTGGTTTGTGCTGCTGGGCTAATTCCTCCACCGCGTCGTAGTCGATCCGCTCATTTTCCGCATCGACAGTGTAATGCACCGCGTTGTAATACTTCCCGGAGCGGTTCACCGGTGAACCATGGGTTAAGTGACCGCCGTGCAGCAGGTTCATGCCCATCATCGTTTCGCCTGGTTTCACCAGCGCATGGTAAACAGCATTATTTGCTGGCGCGCCAGACAAAGCCTGAACATTGACATACAAATCATCTGCCTCTACACCGTTGGCCGCGAACGTCTCCGCACAACGCCGCCTGGCCAGGGCTTCGAGGATATTAGCGTACTCAACACCTTTATAATAACGTGGGTCAGAATAGCGTCGATTATGTCCCAGCCGGGTATCGTAGTCTAAAATTTCATCTTCGCTCAACCAGCGAGTAGCGTCATCTGGATATCCTTCCGCATAGATATTGTGGAAGGCAGAAGCCAGAGTCTGGCGTACCGCCAAGGGAGCTGTGCTTTCGCTGGGGATAAGGATCAACTTGCGGTATTGGCGCTCTGCTTCCACCCGGATCAGTTCATCTAAATCAGCATCCAGATCAGCGACCGATCCACGATAGAGGTAATCACTCATGTGGGGCTCCTGTGAAGTAATGGGATTGGATGTAAATATTTCAAATTGCTTTTTCTATAGAGACTACGTCCTCCATGATGGGATAAGCTGCAAATATCATTTCCACCCCCGTGAATCCAAATATTTGTCGACCAATTGGATCAACACGCAACCCATCTGGAAACCTGGCTGGGTATTGAACATTGCCCATTAATTTTAGTCCCTACCAATCGGTAGGTCAAGTGATGAACGACACTAACAATGCAGAGTGTTTGGTGTGGTTCGCCCATTCCAGAATAAGTATTACGCTCAAATCGCTCGACAGTGGAAATTATTCCATTTCCAGGGTAAAGGAGCAAAATTCTTTACCAAAATATCTCTGTCCAATGAGCAGGGTGGTCAGTCCAGGAATCAGGGGGCAGCAGGTAAATTGGATTACGCACAGTTATATGAGGGGAGACAAAGATGTGATCGATGGGGTTCCTATCTGACAGTTCTAGTCCATCATCATCGATCCCTGAAGGGTAGACATCCATCCAGGCATTCTTGTAGGTCTCATCGATAATAAGATAGGGCTCTTCCCACGCCCTCAAGTTATAGTCCCCGAGGGCGATCACGTCGGATTTTTGATCAGCCCTCTCCACCAGAGTCTTAGCAAAAACCATCTTGGCTTCTTCAGATCCATCCGGATGGACATTGAAAATTGTGAACTCTTTGCCCCTCACCGAGATCTCGACTTCTGCAGTGCCAATCTCGTCCTGGTCGCTGTAGGTGAATACTGTACGTGGATTTTCTAAGGGGTACTTCGATAATATTGCGGTACCGTAAGTCCCGGTGACTGTTTTGGGGCCGAAATATGCATGATAACCGAGCTTATTGGCATAATAACGGATATAGTCATTATTACCGAGAGAGATCCGTGTTGAATCACTCTCTTGAAAACCGATGATGTCCGGATCAATTTCTTTGATCAATGCCACCTGCTCTTGATATGACTTTTCTCCCTTCTCATTGTTTGCCTGCTGGATATTGAATGTCATTACTTTAAGGGAGCCATGGTTTGGAGTAGGGACCTGGTTCCTGTCGGTGAGAATTACAGCGACGAACGTGGCGACAAATATGGCGCCCAAAAAGACCGCCGACCAGATTAGACTTTGTTTTTCGCCTGAAGAGTTTGGCGATTTATTAAACTTACTGTACAGGAGCGCGGCCAGGAGAGTAACCAATCCCAGGACCAGCAGGAAAGGCAGCCAAAACTTATTCCGGAAGAAATAGCTTATCGGTTCTACATAACCCCAAACATTCGAGAATATATTCATAAAAATCAGCAGCGCCATCATAACTGCTCCCAAGAGAAAACCGGGAGCCATTTTGCGTGGGGTTGGATGCTCCCTGGCAATAAAACCGCTAAAGATACCAAAATCGATGAATATCACTGGCAAGGACATCAACATCACTACCAATGGAATTTGCTGGTACCAGGTTGGGCTGGAGACGACTACGTATGGTGAGCCTGGGGATGGTGGGAAGCTGACCGTGTGCGCCAGGATCGTCCCGATCACCGACAAACTGAAAATTAAGTTCCATGAGAGAAGGATGCTGGACTTGATCTCCCCCATCCAATTCGGTCGGAACAATGAAATGTATAGCCACAAAAGAGAAAGCAGGCTCACCAAGATAATGATCAGCTGGTAGCTGCCTTCTGTCCAGCGAGCGATCACCCCCGGGCTTGAGAGCATGAAGTAATAGATGGTCAAAATCCCTACCACACCGACCGCGGCTGAGTTTATACCTTTAACGGATCTGGGTGGTTCCGTTGACGGTTCCCACCTGAATTGAGTCAGCGTAAACCCGAGAAAGATTGCCAGCAGCCAACCGAGCCAACCGTAATCACCTGTCAGGGAGAGATCGATCGTATAGTTCAGCGTACGCAGTAGAACCGAAATTCCTACCGCTAGTGCCAATCCTTGGGCGGGGATCAACCACCGGCTGTCTTTTTTTGGCTGCGGATAAGTCACCAGCATAACCGGGATCAGAAGTAACGCCGCACCGCATGCCACACCTGCCGCAAGCATCCTGGGGAACGTATCCAGGTATGGGAGCATCCCCCTCCCAAACAGGAATAGGAGAAACAACCCCCAAATTAACCAGCGGGGAACCCGCTTTCCAAATAGCAGCAGCACTGGCGAAAACAGGAATAGAACACCGAGAACCTTTTCGTCCAATGAAGTACTCAGCAACTCGAGAATGTAAATCCCTTCGATGAATGTTGCTATTGATTGAACAAATAACAGGAAAAGAATGCCAAAGCTCAAGATCAATATCCAATGTTTCTTCATCTCTGTGCCTTTCTGTTGTGCTTCTTAATTAATTCGTCCCTGTTGATTACTGATCGCGCGGCACTGGTAAAAGTATAGCCGTTTAATTTATTGGAAGGCAAGTGCATTACCCTTGTTTGGAAAAATCATAGGGTGGACGGTTCCTATTCGTGATAAATATCACTTGCCACCTTAGTTATGACATGTTAGGATTACTTCGGGCTTAGGTAATTATATTCCATTTAATTTTCACCAAGGATGATTAATGTTTGAGATTTCGGATCTGGTGCCTCGTCTCGCAAAAGTCAGGCATTTTAGAGCCCTTCCACTCTCCGCCGTTCACGAAATTGTCACCTCAGGTAGCGTTCAGACTCACTCTATTGGCTCATATATTTATCACGAGGGATGGGAATGCGCTGGCTTATTCGTACTGTTCAAAGGGCGTGTAAATCTATGGAAAACTTGTTTTCAAGGACAAGAATCCATCATTTCAGTGATTGACCCGGTGATCATGTTTAATGAAGTCGCTGTCCTGGATGGGGATCCAAATCCTGTCACTGCTATTGCCTTTCAGAAATGCATCACCTGGCAAATTTCTCGAGATCGTTTTCAACCGCTAATGGGAAAATATCCTATCCTTGGAATCAGCTTGTTAAATGTTCTTGCCAAGCGCAACCGAATGCTTATTTCCAAATATGAAGATCTGATTGCCAGACCTGTCAAAGCACGCACTGCCAAACTCTTACTGGATCTGAGTTCTTACGGCAGTCAACCTGTCGATCGCATTTCCTACTCAAATCAATTCTTAGCAGCCCGGATTTCGACAGTTCCGGAAGCGATCAGTCGTTCCATTAAAATCTTGCGCGAAAGCGGTGTGATCGACTGCACCCGCAGCCAAATAATTGTAAACTGTCCTGACAAATTGGCTGAGGTAGCCCAAGTCGATTACGATCTTTTTAAAGTTTAGAAAAGAAGCCCCTTTCTTCGATGAGAGCGGGACTTCTTCATTAACCTATGGGGCTTCAACAATTTAGTGATCTTTGGGTAGTTTCAGATTTACCAAAGGGTTTTCCTGGCGGAATACATCGATAAAGACTCGCATCAGGAGCGCGACGCCTCCCACAGTTAAAAGAATTCCGCTGATGTTCAGTTCGGTTTGCAGCAGGTTTACCCAATTCTCACCCTGGTAGGTATGTGATGGTCCCGCCCAAACCGGCGTTGTGAGCAGGAGGATCCCCACCACCATCGCCGCTAAACCACCAGCCGTGTTCTTATCTGTGCCCCCGTTTTCCTTTGAGAACCTCACCCTCTCCCGAATGCCAGGTATTAAAAATATCAGGAACAAGATCAAAGTGACAACATTGCTGAAAAACTTCACATTCGCTGGTGTAGCTTTACCAAACAATTGCAAAGAATAGTAAAATTGGATGCCAGCCAGGATGGTGCCAATCACCAACACGATCAACGCGTTACGGAAGGCGTTCTTTTTACCTCTGGCCAGCTGGATCGTGACCCAGATTCCCACAAGTCCAATTAAGACCGTCGTGATCACCAGGCCTTGATACAACCACTGCATATCTTCTTTAATCAAGGCCCAATAGGGCGGATAATCCCTGGTGAGAAAAGCTGCGCAGGTCGTACCGATTCCCCCAAGCAGGTTCATGGCTGTCGTAAGTCCAAAGAATATAAGACCCACAGTGCGTAAGACTTTACCTGTTCTATCGTTCATCTGCTCTTTCTCCTATATATACTGGCGTTTATTATTCCTTATTTGAAAAATTATTAAGACCACAATTCATCAGCGAGTTACTCAGGTGAGGGACCTCATGCCGGGATAATAGATTTGCCCTCAGGGTTGTGTGGACAGGTTCCAAGGATTATCCGGATAATGACAGCGCTCACAAGGTGCTTGCAGCACGGTATTGTGCGATATCAGGGGGACTTTCTCCCCTTCTCTGAAAGGATCGATAATAAAAGTTGTCCAAATCCCCAGATCCTCGTCCAGATCTAGCTCCATTTCCCCACCATCATGACAGGCTACACAGCTCACCAGCTCGTGGTCCGCGTCATGACCAGGGATCGGGGCTGCAGGTTCGATAACATCTTCGTGACATCCAACTGCGCTACATGAGGCGAGTGTATCGTGAGCATCATGGCAATCAGTACATTCATAGTCCGCGTGAGCGCCGCCTAATTTGGGGACCGCGTGTCCCGGGAGTTCGACCTCAGAGTGGCACTTTTGGCACAAAACTGTTACCGACTCTACCTCTGCATATTCTTCAATCTGGGCGATCTCCAGCCAGGCGTATTCTGGTTCAACATTGCCTTTCTTATCCACCTCATGGCAAATATTACATTCGATCGTCACCCAATCATTTTCAGGGATTAATGGTGGCGGATCCGTTAACTCGAATTTACACACCAAACAACTTTCTGGCACATCATCCATGGATGGCAGCCAAACAATCGGTGCGTGGCAGCGAGCACAGGTATTGTTATTACCTTCCTCATCCAATACGAAGGTATCTGCGTGAGAGCTGCCCTCCCAGCTGGCCTGGATCACCTGGGGGTCAGATGTGTCGGCCTCCGGTTGCTCATTGACATTTGAGGTGTCATCTGATTTGCTGACCTCTTGAAAATCTGGTTTATCCTGTTGGTTTGTGTTCGTTTCGGAAGATTCGCCCTTGGTCTGTTCTTCGACATTTGCTGGCTGCTCAGCACTCGGGGTGACATCCTGGCTGGATTGGCAGGCGCTTAACCCGATAAACAGCACACTCAACAGCAGAACAGACAGAATCGATAACCTATTTCGAAAATTTGCTACTCGGAGGCTTTGAAAGATGGTGATCTTTCTTTTTTTATCCTTCATATTCGGAACTACAATCCTCTGTAATATGGACAGGTGGGGTGAGTTTCCTCACCCCACCTCTTATACTGGTCAGCCTGTAAGGTGAAGCCAATGGCCTTCTATATTGACGATGCTCATTGTTATGCATGTAGGCGACCAGCGGCCAGGGTCCTTATCCTTCTCCTTCCCCTTCTTCTGTTGGGATTTCACCATCAGCGGTGAGCACCAGCAGATCCCAGGGGTTTTCTTCAAAGTGACAGCGGTTGCAGTCTACCTGCCACTGCGGGCTGTGGGATTTAACATATTCGGTTGTGGGGCCAGCTCGCCCTACGCTGGTCACTTGCGTAACCCACAAGCCTTCCAGATCCTCATTGGGGTGCGGTCCAACATCCAATCCCTGTGCATCATGGCAAGCCATGCAGCTGATCTTGGTATGCATCGCGTTCATACCCTTGATATGGGTATCTAAGGTACGAACATCCACGTGGCAATCCTCGCATTGTTTGGGCTGCTGCGTGTGGGGGTCATGGCAATCCGAGCAATCGTCAGGCCGGAGTACCTCGGGATTCTTTGACCCTGCCCATGCCTTGTGGGCACTGCCGCCCAGATATATTTCGTGTTCAACACCCGTGCCGCCCGTAACAGAGACTCCAGCCGATGTCAGGTGACATTTCGTGCACAGCTCAGCCGAGTTTGACATTTCTGTGTATTGACCATCGATCACACTCAACCAGGCGATGCCTTCAATGGCGCCGTTTTCCGCAATTTCGTGGCAGTTTTCGCAGGTGATATTCGCCCAATCCTCTTCTTCGACGAAGGCCATGGTTGGTGCCTCTCGCACTTCGTCATCGGTTGGGAATTTGCAGGTTACACAATTGGGTGGTGGGCCAGTGGTCGATTCGGGATCCCAGTTTAAGGGGGAGTGACATCTTGAACAATAGGTGTTTGGTCCCTTCCCCAGGTCATAGGTGTTGCCATGCGCGCTTTCTTCCCACTTGACCATGATCTCCGAATAATCTGGGGGCGGCACCTCAGTCGGGGGAATTTCGGTTGGCGTGGGTGGAACTTCAGTTGGTATTGGTGCTACCTCGGTCGGTGGTACTTCGGTTGGTGAAACCTCGGTCGGAGCTTCGGTTGTCGCCGCTGTTCCACATGCGCCGAGCCCCAACGCCAGGATCAGCAGTACCCCGATGGCAAGGGGGAGTTTCCACCCCCCATAAAAAGACCTGAATCGGTTTCGGGGTATGTTCATCTTTCTGTGCATATTCTCCTCCGTACATGGATAAAGAAACAATATAAATGCAGGGAAATCGATAAATACTCCCGCATCTGTGTAATTATTCACAAACCTCTTCGTGCAATATAGCACAAAGAGGGGTGAAAGTAATTGACAACCGTCATGTCCCTGGTTCTTTGTTCGATCAGGATCCTCTACCCGTTTCCTAATTACGACCTATAAACTCCGATTGATTTAACAAAAGTCATTGATTTATCACCTCTAATGTGCGAAAATTCACACATTGAATTAAACACTTGGAGTTTATCCTTTCGATTTGCACTGCCCTATGTGTAAACTAAGGATCAGGATATCTCCAGAGGAGAAAATTATGGGAGCCTTGAAAGCTCGCTATAGCTTTTTATTTCGCTCAACGAAGGGATTAATCCTGGTCGCAATTGCCTTAATCGCCTTGGTCACCGCCATCTGGGGTATGCTCTCCGGTCCCATGGCTGAGTTTGGCATTCGCGACATCGTAATCCGCATCTTTGGGATGGATATCGTTGAGTCGGAGCGTGAAGGCCGCATCATTTTGCTTTATCACACTATCGCCATGGCCGTCTTGGCGATTGAGGTCTACATCATCACCGATATGGTGCCTATGAAAAAGCACCAACAGACCAATATCAATGCCATCATTACATTTGGTTACGTATTGAGTCTTGTCTTTGGGTTGCTCTTCGGTTATTTCGGTCACAATTTCATCTTCCATGGTCTGTATATATTTGGCTTATCCATGATGTTCTTCGGCGGTCTGCAATTAGCTATAGCACTTTGGCCATGGAAGGATGAATTCCATGCCAAAGACCCAGATTATTCCCAAACCAGACGCGGCGTTGATCTTGAACGGGTGGCGTTCTTTACCATGGCAATCGCAACTCTGGGATCTTCACTTTTTGGTGCTATCACTGGTTCTTACTGGGGCAATGGCCATGAAACTTTTCTGGCAGAGGATTTAATCCGCGAGCCAAATAAGACCATCCTGCAGAAGTCCATTATCGGTCACCTGCATATCATGCTTACCTTGATCGCCATTGCGATCACCCTGATCGTCGGTCGTTGGCAGGATTTCAAGGGAAGATTGCACAAAATTACCATGCCCATCATGATCGTCGGCACGATCATCATCTCCTTAGGCGCCTGGTCGGTGACCGTCGTTGAGTGGGCGCACACCATCATTTATATCGGCTCGGTGTTCGTTTTGCTGGCCGCCTTGTTCTTCGTGATTTTCTCGTGGAACAAACTCATTCGAACTGGGCTTGAGAAGCGCGGTATTCAGAAAGCCAAATTCAGACAGAAGATAGGTGCTTTGATCGAGGATCCACTCAAGTTCGGTGTCGGTTGGCAGATGGTCTTCATGAATTTTACGGTCAGCTTTGTGGGCATCTTCATGGCGGCGAAATTAGATGAGATTTTCCGGGTCTGGCCGCACCGAGATGAACGCATCATTCTCACCGGGCATTGGCACATTCTAGCCGCGCTCATCGCTACCATTATTCTCTTGTACTACGCTGATCTGGCTGGTTTGAAAGGCAGCGCCCGAAAAATATTTGGGTGGTCAGTGATCATTTTTTCCGATCTGGCCTTCGCCGCAATAACCATTTTCTCCATGAAACGGCTCTTCGTCAGCGAATCTGCCCAACAGCCGCTGGTCAACTGGACGATGCTGCTAGCTGATCTGGGTCTGGCCCTGGTACTTGTCGCGCTGGCCATTCTTATGATCTGGCGTCTGGTTGACTTATTCAAAAGGGATGGGCGTTGGTCAGATGAATCCAAGGAAACTGGATACGACCAACCCCCACATGATGAGGCTGAAAATTCAGAGGAGGTGGCGCCATGAAACAGACATTGATTTTTCTGGTATTAATGGTTATATTTTTGGTAAGTTGCGCACCCTCCGCTGTGCAAACCACCCCTCCTCCCAGTATTGATCCAGGTATCGATACCAATTCCTGGGCGCTTATCCCAGCTGGGGAATTCCTCATGGGCTTGCATGAACACGAGACGAATCTCGATTACAATTACGAGATTATGGTGACCGATGTGACCAACGCCCAGTTTACGAACTATCTAAACGAAGCCCTTGCTGCTGGGACAATTAAAATCATTGGGGATGAGATTGTTGGCTATTATCCGGGTGACGAATTCCATGCTCACAAGCACGAAGAAGAGATCAAAGCTGGAGATTGGCTTCATATCCCCTTGGATGACCCTGGACTGCGCTTGGATTTCGATGGAGGTTCCTTCACTCCCCAGCCGGGATACGAGAATCACCCCATGACCATGGTCACCTGGTTTGGGGCAAAAGCTTATTGTGATTACTTCGATTACCGTCTGCCCACAGAAGAGGAGTGGGAAAAATCCGCCCGGGGTGAAGATGCCCGTCCTTTCCCTTGGGGAGATGAGATTGAAACCACAAACGCTAACTACTACAGCAGTCACGATATCTTTGAAAAGATTATCGGCGGTCTCGGAGATACAACCCCGGTTGGCTTTTACAATGGACAGACCTATGACGGCTATACCACATTAGATTCGCCCAGCCCTTACGGGCTTTACGATATGGCCGGCAATGTCTGGCAGTGGACCGGAGATGTATATGAAAACCAGCACTACCGCTATATGCGCGGCGGCAGCAAGGATAATTACGCCTACAACTTGCGTGTCTGGACACGCAACAGCGCTGGACCCGTTTACTTCAGTCCTGCCGTCGGCTTCCGTTGCTTGAGAGATTCAAGCGAGCGGTGAAAACAATGCATAAACCTGGATCACTCCTGCACGAATTGAAGGTCAGCTATTGGCCGCTCATCAAGAGTCTGCAAACCGCTTTGCTGTTAGCAACCGGTTTAGCAGGTTTCATGAGTGCTCGCTGCCCAATTATGGGCTGGCAAATCATACTAGGTGTAAGCGGTAGTTTATTCCTTGCCATAAGTGGTAGTACAGTGCTGAATATGTGGTATGACCGCGATATAGATGCCCTCATGCAGCGCACCTGCCAGCGACCGTTCCCATCCGGTAAAATTACTCCCCGCGCCGGGCTGACTTTTGGCTTGCTATTATCGATACTTGGCATCGGCTGGGCTTTAAGTTTGAGTATATTATATGGCGCGATTGTATTTGCCGGGTTGTTTTTTGATGTGGTCGTTTACACCATGTGGTTGAAACGCCGCACCGCCTGGTCTATCGTTTGGGGCGGTATTGCTGGTGGTATGCCAATTTTAGCAGGTCGCGCGTTGGCTACCGGACAAATTGATTGGATCGGGATCACCCTGGCCCTGGCAGTCTTATTCTGGATTCCTACTCATATCCTCACCTTTTCCATGCGAAACTATGATGATTACCAGGCTGCAGGTATCCCAACTTTCCCCTCAACTTATGGTTTTAAGTTCACTCAAATAACCATCGCCGTTTCCAGTGTCGTCGCCGCAGTCATGATGGGGCTTGCCGCCTATGGAATCGGGTTGACCTGGGGTTATCTGCGCTTGATGGCGGTGCTCACCGGGGGACTATTAGTCCTGGCGATGGCCAGCATCTTGAGTCCCTCCGATCGGGTTAATTTTGGTCTCTTTAAATACGCCTCCCTGTACATGCTCAGCGCAATGCTTCTCCTGGCTACCGAAGCTTTCTGATGGTCCTCAATTCCTGTGAATTTTTAATTTTATGATCTGGTCTCTATGAAAGCCATATCAGGGTTCAACCGCATATTGCTGCTCTTGACCGCGCTCTTGGCTGCATACCAGATTGCAGTCGGTGTAGATGGTTTCGATACCTTTGCCATTATTTGTTACACCACCGCCTTTGGTGTACTCTTGGTTGCCTGCCTGTTGATGATAATTCTCGGTTTTGAAATCCTGGATAGCCCCCTGGTCGTGATCGTTTCCACGATCATCCCTCTCAGTCTTTCACTTGGCTTGGTATGGGAATACCTGACCGATTTCAGGCTGCTCTACCTGACATTTGCCATCCTTGGTTTCCTGGCTGTAATTATCACCAGAAAATTCTCCCCGGGTCGACCAGCCGTGATTGTCCTTGCGATTGTGCATGGCATCTCAGGTCTGTTGATCTTCACGCTTCCCATCCTGCTGAGTATCCAGGGAAAAACAGCGCCAGGATTCGCTTTGGTGGGAATTGGGGGAGCTTTAATTGGCATCGGTGGACTCCTATTATCATTCCTCAAGACCGGGCGGCCGATCTTATCCAGGGATATGATCCTATCATTGCTCCCCATACTGCTGCTGTTGATGACCATCACCTTCGTGGCTGGCTTCGCTCTCCGGTAATTGTCTCCCAGCGATCGCAGCACTGCAGCCCCCCGCCTTTGCAGCAAAATATATAACCAGCAACGTGAACTCCCATGGCTAGTTTTAACGCTTTGAAACCCAGCGTAAATAAAATCTGGCTCGTCATCATCTCTGCTGTGATGTGGTCAGGGGTTGGGATTTATCTGGATTACTTGGCTTTTGGGTGGATAAGGCCGCTCAACGACATTGTTCATCGTCAGTGGTATGTTTCTAGCTCTAGGGATCTATTCCGTCATGTTCAGACGCTTCGTCGATCAAAACATCATTCGCATCAATGGCTTGACTGGCGAAAAAACATACATCTTCGCCTTTCAAAGATGGACCAGCTACCCGCTGGTCCTGGTCATGATCTCACTGGGTGTAATTCTGCGGCTGTATTCCCCAATCCCTAAACCTTACCCGGCAGTCCTCTACCTCGGCATCGGGAGCAGCTTATTTCTTGCCAGCATAAGCTATTACCGTTAATCGACCATTGTAATTTCTGAAGACAAACGCGGCCTGAGGAACCAGACCGATCAATAAGCTTCCCTCAAAGTCAGGCCTGCTTTGAAGAAATTATTGAAGGTATCCCTGATAGATAACGCCCATCCACAGAAGGCAAACTCCAGTGAAATTGCCAACCATCCATGGCCAGGGTGATGCCCATCGCGATACACCCAAAGTCGAAAATCCTGAAAGCTATACCTGCCAAGACAAATATCCTGAGCCGATATCTACTATGGTAAAACCTCCCACCGCGGATATCAATCTCAGTATCACACGGGTCCATACCGCGAGGATCAAGGTACTCACCGTAACAACGACCCTTGATCGTTTCATTCTGGATTTTTTCAGCGAAAAAAGGGGTATGTCCCCGCTTCATAGAATTGAGCTCCCGCCATAAGCGCCAGGGGCAGCTCGATGACTTGATAAACTAATTCAGTCTATCTTATCCACCAGGGAAAGAAACCCAGATTAGCCTGATTTACGGGATACGAAGCGATGAAAGTTAGCGCAAAGGCGCTGGTTATCAGAGCAGTCCTGGCGCCCACAGCGAACATCGATCTAAAAGCAGCATATAAGCATGCAGTTCACCAATGCAGTAAAGATATTTAATGGATAATTCGCAGTGTTCCAACTCGGTATAGCAAATCTTTCGTTCCAATTTCTCGACTGCTCCACTGAACAGCGCGTTCCCAACAACTCTTTCCACGATAAATCCGATGGCGATAAATGTGAGCAGCGTAATAACCCCTGATATCAATTATCTCCGCACATTAATCTCATTTATCTAGTCCATTTGCTATTTTGAAAGTTAATCCAAGCGATGGATCGCATTTGGCCGCTTCAATTGCGTTGACCGTCCGGCGCGTGCATCCCACCCGCCGAGCTGGCTCCTCCTGAGTCATTTCACCCTTTTCAAAACGCATGCGCCTGATTTGGTTTGTGAGTCTCTTTTTTTTTACCAGCTTCATCTTCCAACAAAAATAGAACAAACCTTTTTATAACCATCTACCCAAAA
>SDBV01005013.1_pt1 | contig 18821 bp, 24 predicted proteins | sample 2277081 | NCBI WGS metagenome assembly SDBV01 (sample SAMN10402039, study PRJNA504765) | marine sediment metagenome | isolation source: marine sediment core GS10_PC15, 223 cmbsf | place: Arctic Ocean: Southern Knipovich Ridge | collected 2010
CTTTTGGTCCATGGTACAGGTCTCCTTCCAAGGCATAAGCATTACCTCCTTGCCTATACCCTATCACCTGTTACCCATGTCCCCGGTTTATTTTGTTACCATTGTACCCGGTTTGCACCCTTTGTCCCCCTCTCCTTTGAAGGAGAGGGGGAGACGATATTTTAAGAGGGACTACCGCCCCTCTTAAACACCCTTGATTACTATCCCGAACTAAACAAGGGTAAGCTCGAATGGGCTTTGCTCTCTTGACTGCCTGGCTATTAGCAGATACACTGATAAAGTTGGTGTGTAATGAAAATTATCGGTCTTACTGGTGGTATTGGTAGCGGCAAGAGCACGGTATCCCAGTTCTTGGTGGAACTGGGGGCAGTTATCATAGATGCCGACAGGGTAGGGCATGAAGCCCTTAAGCCTGATACTGAGCTGTGGCGGGAGGTAGTGGCGGCTTTTGGTCGGCAGGTTCTTACCCCAGGTGGTGACATTGACCGTAGCAAGCTGGGTAAGATAGTGTTCGGCAATTTTGAGTTGCTGTCGCGGCTAAATCAGATAATGCACCTCCGGATGTATGATATGGTAAAGGCTCAGCTTGAGGATTATCGGCGGCGGGGGGTGAAGGGGGTAGTGCTTGAAGCACCTCTATTGCTGGAAGCAGGCTGGACTTCATTGGTGGATGAGATCTGGGTTACCGTAGCTACTGAGTCTACAGTCTTAAAGCGACTTCAGGAGCGGGTCGGGCTGTCCAAAGAGGAGTCTTTGGCTCGTATCCACTCGCAGCTACCTTCTGAGGAACGGATTAAGCGTGCCGATATCGTAATCAATACCGATTGTGGTCTGGGTGAGTTAAAGACGAGAGTAAAGGAACTGTGGGAAGCTAGCATTTGACACATTGTCAAAGTAACTGGTAGAATGTTGTGATTTAGGAGAAGAGAGATTTACGCTGTTATTGAAACTGGCGGTAAGCAGTATAAGGTAACCCCCGGTCAGGCTATAGATGTAGAACGCCTGGACGTGGCTGAGGGCAATACGGTTGAGCTAGATAGGGTATTGCTTATTGCTGATGGTAACCGGGTAGTGGTAGGTACGCCCACGGTGGATGGGGCGAAGGTGGTTGCTACCTCGCAAGGGGATGGCAAGGGCAAGAAGATTATCGTCTTTAAATATAAGCCAAAGGTGCGTTATCGTAAGAAGACAGGGCATCGTCAACTTTATACCAGATTGGTTATTGACCAGATAGTTGAGCCAGCTAAGAAAGTTCGGCGGCGCAAAAAAGAGGTCTCATAAAGATTGTCTGTATGGTCTGCGGAAGTAGAAAGAAGGAAAATAGAGCTTCTTCGGCAAAGAGGGGTGATTTAAGTGGCGCATAAAAAGGCAGGTGGCAGTAGCCGTTTAGGACGGGATAGTAAGCCCAAGCAGCTAGGGGTGAAGAGATACGCTGGTCAGAGGGTGCACGCCGGAACGATATTGGTTCGGCAGCGGGGCACCCGCATTCACCCAGGTGAGAATGTTGGTGTGGGTAGGGATTATACTCTTTTTGCCCTTATTGACGGCGTGGTTACATTTGGGCCGACTAGCAATAATAGGAGAAAGGTTAGCGTTTACGCTAGCTGAATGGTGTGAAGGATAAGATTCATCCTGAGTATTATACTGATGCCAAGGTAATTTGTTCTTGTGGCAATACCTTAACTACTGGCTCCACTAGAAAAGTACTGAAGGTGGAACTGTGCAGTAAGTGTCACCCATTTTTTACCGGAGAACGTCGGATAGTAGATACTGCCGGGCGGGTGGAGAAGTTTAAGCGTCGCTATAAGCTGAACGATTAGACCGATATTTTCGAGAGGAGGAGTGGGACCAGTAACCCCCGCTCCTTTTGTTATTGAATATGGCTAAGAGATTCTATTATGGGGGGCAGGCAGTTATTGAGGGGGTGATGATGCGGGGGCGGAAAACCATGGTTACTGCCGTGCGTCGTCCCAGCGGTGGGCTGGCATTTGATATCCAGCCGTTATCTACTATCTATAGTGGTTGGATGAGGAGGACTCCGTTAATACGGGGTATCATTGTCTTGATTGAGGCGATGGTTTTAGGTATTAAAAGCCTGCTCTACTCAGCTAATGTGTCTCTGGAGGAAGAAGAGGAGAAGATTTCGGGAGTACTGGTTTGGGCTCTGGTGGCTGTTTCTCTTGCCTTTTCTGTCGTCCTCTTCTTTATGGTGCCCCTTTTCCTCACCAAGTTGCTTGACCCTTATATCAATTCGTCCCTGGTATTTCATCTGATAGAGGGCTTTATCCGACTCGGCATTTTCATTGTTTACCTTAAGCTGCTAACTCTGATGCCTGACATCAAACGGGTATTTTCCTATCATGGTGCTGAGCATAAGGCGGTAAATGCTCATGAGGCTGGGGTTCCACTGGAGGTAGAAGCAGTCAAGGAATATAATACCACTCACGTTCGCTGTGGCACCAGCTTTCTGTTTGTGGTCTTAATCATAGCCATCATAGTTTTTGCCCTGGTTGGGCGACCGGCAGTATGGCTCATGGTGTTGTCACGGATTGTCCTCATCCCGGTAATTGCTGCTCTTGGTTATGAGGTTATCTATTTTGGAGCCAGCCATGCTAGAAATGGTTTTGTCCGGGCTATCTTAGCACCTGGGCTATGGCTACAGGCGCTAACTACCAGGGAACCAGATGATAGCCAGCTAGATGTTGCCTTAGCGGCATTAAAGAAGGTAGTTGAAGTTGACCAGCTAAAGGAGACAGCTCAGGCTTCCGGCTAACGGTCTGCCGCCTGTTTGGTTAGCTGCTGAAAGAAGCAGGTCTTATTTCCGGTATGGCACACTGGACCGGTGGCTTTACCCTTGACCAGGATGGTATCGCCGTCACAGTCTTTCCATACTGAGTGCACCTTGATGCGGTTGCCCGAGGTTTCTCCCTTGTGCCATAATTTCTGTCGGCTGCGACTGTAAAACCAAACCTCACCACTGGACAGGGTGAGGCGCAATGCCTCTTCATTCATATGGCCCAGCATCAGCATTTCGCCAGTATCGGCATCCTGGGCTATCGCCGGAATAAGTCCCTTTTCGTTAAACTGTAGATTTTCTATCACCTCACCCCCTTATTTCCTGCCAACATATATTCCGTATCCGAAGTATTTGAACAAACCAAAAATACTCTTGGGCATAGACAATGCTTCTTTTGTGAACCTCCTGCAAGCTGAACTTTTGATGAACAAGAACAAAAATCTATACCATGCTCTTAAGAAATCTAAAAACTCAAACTGCCTAACTTCGTTAACCCACTGGCTTAAAGCGTTGGTTTTATAGATTCGCACCAATGTCTCTCTCAGTCCAGAGCCTTCCAGCAATTCTTTCCACCCATTATCACAGGTTAGGAACTCCGCACCCACTGTGCGAAATAGATATTCGGCCAGCTCTGGAGGCGGTGTCTTTATCCAGGTTACCTCGTTGAACCCGACGTATCCTCCCGACTTGCTTACCCTAGCAAACTCGTCTACCGTTCCCTGTTTATCCTCTATAAAAGCGAGTACGGACTCACAAATGACGGCGTCGAAAATGTTATCCTCGAAAGGGATATTTTGTGCGTCGGCTACCCTAAATTCAACCCTATCCTCAACACCTTCCCTTTTTGCCCTTTCATTTGACCTGTCAATCATCCTTTCGGAAAGGTCTACACCAATCACTCGACAGCCATATCTCTTTGCAAGGTAGCAAGGAGTTATTCCAACACCACAACCAACAACCAAGACGTATTTGCCTTTGTTTATGTGGCATAACTCAATTAGCTCTCTGGTGGCCTTTTGATCCCCCATGTGTTTTGTCATGCCCCAAGAAGCTTGCAATTCAAAGTAGGGAGTTTCTAGTCCTGAAATCTCCTCTGGGGATAATTGTTTTTTATTCTCCACTTAGCTAATAGTAGCTAGCGCCTGTTTCAGGTTGATATCCCCAGTATAAAGTGCCTGGCCGATAATAGCGCCCTCGACACCGAGCTGTTTCAGTATTTTAAGGTGAGTTAGCGATGAAATGCCGCCAGCAGCGATAATGGGTAATCTGATGGCATCTACTAGCTCGGCGATAGCGGTAAAGTTAGGCTCGGTGAGGGTACCATCACGACTAATATCCGTGTAGATAAAGCGCCTGACTCCCAGCTTGGCCACAGATTTGGCGAATTCTATGGTCTCTAGCTCGGTTTGTTGTTGCCAGCCGTGTGTGGCAATATGTCCTTCTCGGGCATCAAGACCAACAATAATAGATTCACTGAACTTATGGCATGCCTCTTTAATTAACTCGGGGTCTTCTACTGCGGCTGTGCCCAGGATAACCCGCTCTACGCCCGCTTTAAGCAATTGCACTATGGTTTCCAGTTGGCGGATGCCACCACCCAGTTGAGTAGGAACCAATAGGGCATTGGCTATCTCGATAATAATGTCTAGATTATAGAGATCACCGGTAGCAGCGCCATCAAGGTCAACGATATGTAGTCTCGGTATCCCCAGTGATTGCCATCGCAACGCTACCTCAACCGGCTCATCGGAGAATATCGTTTCCGCATGATAGTTACCCTGATACAGGCGAACACATTTACCCTGTTTGATGTCTACGGCCGGAATTATCTCTATGGTAGTGTTACCTCACAGATTGATATTGGAATATTTTCTCCAAGGCCTGGCAAAGGGTGCTCGTTCCCATTTATTTTCTAAAGAATCGAGGGCTCTATTGATCATTTTCCTGGTGTCACTGGGCATTATTATATCATCGATAAAGCCACGCTCGGCGGCACGGTATGGGTTCTCATAAAGTTCGCTAAATTCCTTTGTTCTCTTGGCCCTCACCTCTTCGGGATTTTCTGCTTCCCTTATCTCCCGGGCGAAGATAACGCTGGCGGCGGTATCAGCGCCAACGATGGTGACTTGAGCCATTGGCCAGGCAAAGACAAAATCACCACCAATAGCTTTATCTAGCATCCCGTAGTGAGCGCCGGCGTAAGACTTCCTTAGCATGATTGAAATCAGAGGCACGGTGGCATCAGCCCAGGCAAAAAGCAGTTTAGCCCCATGGCGCAAGATACCCTTCCAGTCCTGCCCAGAGCCTATCATATAGCCGGGGCAATCCTGAAGAGTAACCACCGGGATGTTAAACAGGTCACAAAATCTGATGAACCTGGCCCCTTTGTCGGCAGCATCAATATCAATAACCCCAGCTGCCCACTTGGGCTGGTTTGCCCAAATACCTACCGTCCGCCCATTAAACCGGGCAAAGCCGGTTATCGTACTCCTAGCATGGTCCTTAAGTAGCTCGAAGAAATAGCCGTCATCCACTACCAGTTTGATTACCTTATACATATCATACGGCTGATTGGGTCGTTCGGGAAGAATGGTATCGAGCTCAGGTATTATTCTGTCCGGGTCGTCCTTGGTCTCAAGGCGAGGCGGCTTTTCTTTATTGTTGGATGGTAAGAAGGCTAAAAGCTCCTTGGTTTTGTCTAGAGCTTCTTTATCGTCATCGGCAACTACGTGGGTCTGTCCGGATTTAACCGCATGAGCCTTCCAACCAGAGAGCTCCTCGAGGCTGATTTCCTCTCCAAGTTGTGTTTTAACAAAAGCCGGACCGGCAATGCCCATGAAGCCAGTGCGTCTGGTTTGAATGAGGAAATCCTGCATTATAGGATGATAGGCTTGTCCTCCCAAGCAGGGACCCATGAGCAGGGCTATTTGAGGGATTATGCCTGAAGCCAGGATTTGTGACCGGAATATCCAGCCGTAGGACTCTAAGGTATCTATTCCTTCCTGAAGCCGGGCACCACCGGAATCGTTCATGCCCACAAATGGCCACCCATTCTCCTTGGCGAAATCCATGGCACGGCCGCATTTCTTGCCGTGATATTCACCAAAAGTTCCTGCCATAGCGGTAAAGTCTTCAGCAGCGACGACTACGTATCTGCCGTTTACCTTGCCAAAACCAGTTACAACCCCCTCGGCAGGTATTTCCCTCTTGTCCATCCCGAATGCGGTCGTTCTATGTTTAACGAACAATCCGATCTCGGTGAAGGTGCCGGGGTCAAAGAAGTATTCAACTCGTTCCCGTGCTGACCACTGCCCTGCTTGATGGCGCTTTTCAATAGCCGCCGGGCCTCCCATCTGTTTTATTTTCTCCCTCTTCCGTTTATATTCTTCAATAAGTTCTTCATTCGTCGGCATTCTAGTAACTCCTCCCTTCGAAGAATTGTCTTCCACCCTGAGTCTTCCTGGTCTCCTGGGCAAAAACCTGGTGCGAAGTGATTATACCACTATTATTGAAACGATAACAATGTTTCTTCGAAGGCAGCGTAAAATTCTTGAAATTGGGTACTTGATAGCTTAGAGCGCAGCGAGTTATAGTAATTATGGACATAAGTGCACAATAGTTCGTTTACGAAAATATGCCCGCAATATATAGTGAAGGAGGTTAAATGGGCGGGTAACCAACGGGTGATGACGAGTAGATTTTATACCGCAGATTACCTATTTCAAGCCGTCTGGGGTACCCTTGACTCGCCTGCAAGAAGTATGCCTTTCCATCGAGGAAGCAGAGGCGATACGCCTCAAGGACATGGAGGGGCTGGAGCAGGAGGCATGCGCCCAAAGGATGAATATCTCCCGGACTACTTTTTCCCGCGTACTGGGTTTGGCTCGTCAGAAGATGGCTGATGCGCTACTATGTAGTAAGGCAATAAAGATTGAAGGGGCAACTTTGAAATGGCGATGCGCCGCTTACGGTGTCTTAAGGGCCACGAGTGGGATGTGCCCTTTGAGGCTATGATAGCCGCGCCTTCCCGGGCCTGCCCTACCTGTAATACTGGAAGTATTATGCCTCTCTGGCCTCTGGGGTTGGGGTAGTGGTAGGGGTAGTGGTAGTGGTAGTGGTAGTGGGGGAAGACACCGTAGAGGAGGACACCGCTGGTAGAAGGGTTGGCCGTGATTTGAGCATTTGGAGGCGAGATGAAGATTCTTAATGAGTTACTCTCAGTTTTGAACCTGGAGGCTGAGGTGAGAGATATACGTCAGGGGCTTTTTCACACCGGGGTGCTGACCCGTAACTGTGGGCTGGCAGCGACGCTTTCCCGAGATTCTCTTCGGCAGGCTCAGCCCTCGGTGAAGGAACCCGGTTTCCTACTGGAGAAAAATCCCCTGGAATTAGCCCGAATGGCTTACTCAGAGAGTATACCTGAGGCGGCTATTGGCATGGCGGCTATCAACTCACTCCTCGATGTTGATGAAGGGCGCTGCCTCAGCCTTAATGCCGGTGACCTTATTGCCGAAAAGGGAGAAAACAAGAGAGTAGCCATTGTCGGACATTTCCCCTTTACCCTCAAACTTGGTGAGGTAGCAAAAGAGCTCTGGGTAATTGAGAAAAATCCGCAGGAAGGTGATTTCGCTGAAGCTGAGGTGGAGAACCTTATTCCGCAGGCTGATGTGGTTGGTATTACCGGTAGTGCTTTTACCAACCATACTGTTGAGCATCTACTCAGGCTGTGCAATTCTAAAGCTTATGTCGTGATATTGGGGCCAACTACTCCCTTATCACCAGTCCTCTTTGACTATGGGGTGGATGCTATATCCGGCACCAAGGTGATTAATCCTGAATTAGCCCTGCGCTGTGTGAGTGAGGGAGCAACCTTCCGGCAAATCAAAGGGATTCGATTGCTTACCATGACAAGGTAAGCAGCCAGACAGAGGCGTAATGACGCGGGAGAGCTAGAGTCAATAGCAATAACGAAGTAAAACCACAAACGATAGGGGGTGAGCATTATGTCGTTGGGCTTTTTGATGAGGTTGGGCAGATAGCAGACGAAAGAAGTCGTGATATTAAGCGGTAAAAGGGGGAACGGGGAAGACAAGCATGGTAGGCTCCTTCGCCGCTCTGGCTCAAAGCAAGGTGCTGGCTGACTGTGATGTCGACGCCGCTGACCTTCATCTGCTGTTACGACCGGTTGTTCAGCAGCAGTGTGAATTTTGGAGTGGACAGGTTGCCGTTATTGATGAGGCTAGGTGCACGCAATGCGGTTTATGTCAGGAGGTGTGCCACCTTCGCCATTAATGATTTCAAGGTTGACACTATCTTTTGTGAAAGTTGTGGCTTCTGCTTTCATGCATGCTTCGCAGAAGCTATAATGACGAGGGAAAACCTCTCAGGACACTGGTATATATCTGAAACTAAATATGGCCATTTGGTTCATGCCCGGTTGGGAATCGCCCAGGGTAACTCGGGAAAACTGGTGGCACTGGTACGGGGACTACCTGTGGTAGAATATTCCCGAGGTAAAGTCACTCAGGAAATAGGGGGGCTGTGGCAAACTGTTACTAGGGTGCTGGGAGGATGAAAGGCGAACTCTTATGTCGATTAAGGAAAATGTTCAAAAAATATTGAGTGAGCTACCAGAGGGAGTTGAATTGGTAGCAGCCGCTAAAACAAGACAACCAGAAGAAATTCTAGAGGCGATTCAGTCTGGAGTAAAAATCATTGGGGAAAATTACGTCCAGGAAGCAGAAAAGGCATATGCCACGGTAAGGAATAAAGCTAGCTGGCACTTTGTAGGGCACCTGCAAGGAAATAAGGTGAAAAAAGCGGTTAGAATATTCCATATGATAGAGACAGTTGACTCCGTTGAGATAGCGAAGGAAATTGATAAGAGGTGTGACCAGATTGGCAAGGTAATGCCAGTATTAATCGAGATAAATAGCGGTCGGGAAAAGCAGAAATCAGGGGTGTTGCCAGAAGATACTGAACGGCTAATAAGGGAGATTTCAGGTCTGCGAAATATAAAGGTGATGGGTCTTATGACCATGGGACCTCCCTTTGGGAACCCTGAAGATTCAAGACCTTATTTTGTGGAAACAAGAAAGATTTTTGACCAGGTTAGACAGCTTGGTTTGCCTAGTGTAGAGATGCAGTACCTTTCAATGGGAATGACAAATTCTTATAAAATTGCCATAGAGGAGGGGGCAAACATAGTAAGAATAGGGACTAAGATATTTGGAGAGAGAGATTATGGAGAAAAGTAACTTAGCTTCGCTTGTGCAGGTATTAATTCAGGAGGCCTATAAGTCGGGATGTCTAAGGAGTGGACTGTCAGCAAGGCTTAGAAGATTAGTCAGCAGGATGTCTTAAGTGCCTTAGGTAGTCTGCTCGAGGAAGGCCAGCATTGTGCTCTTTTGGCAGCCAATACGCTGAAGGCAGCAATTAGAGACTACCTGTCGATGAAGAAGGAACCGTGGGAAAAGGCGTATCGCAAAAAATATTAACGGGAGGAAAATAAAATGGCTCCAATAGTTTCCGTGATCGGTAAATCAAAATCAGGTAAGACGACTCTAATCGAGAAGCTCATCCTGGAATTAAAATCAAGGGGCTACCGGGTGGCTACCATTAAGCATACCTCTCAGGAAACCAGCTTTGATGAGCCGGGTAAGGACAGCTGGCGCCACCTTCAGGCTGGCAGTGAGGCGACGGTTTTTGTCTCCCCGGGTAAGATTGTGCTGGTAAAGCCCGTCGCTCAAGACCCCACTCTTGATGAGATAACTCGCCTCCTAGGTGAGGAATACGACATTATCCTTGCCGAAGGTTTTAAGCAGAGCAACGCTCCCAAGATAGAGGTGCACCGCAAGGGGGACGGTCCGCCTTTTAAGGATATCAAGAAACGTATTGCCATCGTCACTGATGAAACTTTGGAAACCAAGGCCAGGCAGTTCTCATTTGAAGATATTAAGGGGCTGGCTGACCTTTTAGAGAAGGGTTTTATACAGCCACAGACAGAACGAATCTCTCTTTACGTTAACAACACTCCCGTAACTCTGACAGTTTTCCCCAAACAGATTATTACTAATGTGCTTCTGGGGATGGTCTCCTCTCTGAAGGGGATAGGAGAGATTAAGAATCTTCAAATTTTCTTGAGGAAGCTTAAGTAAGGCTGATGGAAATAAAGCACGTTATCTATGGCCCGGTTCCATCCTGACGACTGGATTCCCCGGCTTCTTGACAAAGTCAGCCAGACTGGTTAGAATCGGTTTGTGAGAATGAGAAGCGTTCGCAAAACTAGTAACGAAATGGACGGGCGCCTATTAACAGCTCAGCGGCGGTTGCTGTTAAACTTGGTTCGCGATGCCGATGGACATATAGATGCCAGAGAACTCTATCGGCGTGCCAGTAGCCAGGATGAGCGCATTAGCCTAGCCACAGTGTATCGAGGTCTGCGCTTGTTTAAAGAATTGGGCCTGGTGGAGGAGAGGCGGTTGGGACAGGTACGCTGCTGTTATGAGTTAAAGCGCTCGGTGGAGCATCAGCATCTGGTGTGCCGGAGTTGTGGGAAGGTGATAGATTTTGAGAGTCCTTTAATTGGTGAGCTTGTGGACAAGGTGCAGCGCGAACACAACTTTGATATAACCAGAGCTGAGTTGTGCCTGGAAGGATACTGCCAGCAATGTAGGGATAAGACTAGTTAAATGACTAACATGTGACTCTTGAGGAAACCAGTATGACGGACGAACAGGTTAAAGTCAGACAGGAGACCAGACGAATCCTGAGAAGATTCAGCAGGAAAAGGGGGAATCTTATACCCATCCTGCAGAAGGTTCAGGCTAGGCTTGGCTATCTTCCTCAGGAAGCTATGCTGGAGACTGCTGACTTTCTCGATATTCCGGATATAGATGTTTACAGTGTGGTTACCTTTTACAATCAATTCAGGCGTACTCCTCCAGGGAAACATTCAATAAGGGTATGTTTAGGCACTGCCTGCCATATGAAGGGTGGCTACATCACTCTGGATGCCTGGAAAAGACGATTAAGCATTAGCCGAGGTGAGACGACCCCTGACCGAGAGTTTGACCTGGATACCGTAGCCTGTGTGGGTTGCTGCACCATGGCACCGGTGACTGTAGTTGATGATAAGCCACAAGCCAAGGTTGAACCAACCAAAGTAGATGGCATACTGCTCGCATTTGAACGAGAGAGAGAAAAAAGACTAAGGAGAATCAGTGAGAGTAGCTGAGATATCAGCCATAGCATCTGCCTTTCAGGAAATAAAGAGCCGTGCTGAAGCGCACTGGCAGGAACTGTGGCATAGTGGCAAGCCAGTCGTGCTGGTCGGCACCGCTACCTGCGGTCGAGCCGCCGGCGCTCTGGAAGTGCTGCGAGCATTAAGAGCCGAAATTAAAAGGCAGAAACTTGACTGCCACGTGGTTGAAGTAGGCTGCACGGGGCACTGCTATGCTGACCCGATGGTGATTATAAGTAAGTCGGGATATCCTGCCATATACTACGCACATGTTAATCCGGTAATTGCCGAAAAGCTAATCAAGGAATTTCTCCTCGGTGATGACCCCTGTCTCGAATTCGTCCTCGGTGCCCTGGAAGAGAATGACTTCGTTCCTAGCTTTTCCGATTTCCCTCGGGCTAAGTATGAGGAAAAGATTATCCTGAAAAACTGCGGTTACATCGACCCCACCAAGATAGACCACTACATTGCCAATGGGGGTTATTCCGCTCTAGTCAAAGCACTACATATGCTACCGGAGGAAATTATAGATGAGGTTAGAAGGTCCGGGTTAAGAGGTAGAGGTGGTGCCGGCTTTCCTACCGGGCAGAAGTGGGAGGTCTGCCGCCAAGCTCCAGGCAACCCAAAATATGTAATATGTAATGGTGATGAAGGTGACCCCGGTGCCTTTATGGACCGGGCAATCCTGGAGAGCGACCCCCATTCGGTGATAGAGGGGATGTCGCTAGCCGGCTATGCTATCGGCGCCAGACGTGGCTATATCTATATTCGTGCTGAGTATCCCCTGGCAGTAAAGCGTGTCCAGGTTGCTCTTGGTCAGGCAAGAAAACTAAACCTTCTCGGTAAGAATATCCTTGGTAGTGATTTCAGCTTTGATATCAGGCTGTTCCAAGGCTCAGGAGCTTTTGTCTGTGGGGAGGAAACGGCTCTTATTTCTTCGCTGGAGGGAGAGCCAGGTATGCCCCATCACCGCCCGCCCTATCCAGCAGTCAAAGGGCTATACGGAAAGCCAACCCTAATCAATAATGTCAAGACACTTGCTTATATACACCACATAATTAACAACGGGGCGGAATGGTTTGACAGTATCGGTATTGAGAGAAGCAAGGGCACCGCCGTTTTTGCTCTGGCAGGTAAGGTAGTCAATACCGGGCTGGTGGAGGTGCCGATGGGTGCCACCTTGCGTCAGGTTATTTTTGATGTTGGCAGTGGTATCCCTGAGGGTAAACGTTTCAAGGCAGTTCAGATTGGAGGTCCCTCTGGTGGCTGTCTGCCTGAGTCTGCTCTGGATTTACCCATTGACTTTGATTCCCTTAGTGAAGCCGGAGCTATGATGGGCTCTGGGGGAATGGTGGTGCTTGACGAGGACGATTGCATGGTGGAAATATCTCGCTATTTTCTGGAGTTTACCCAGAGGGAGTCCTGTGGCAAATGCACTCCCTGTCGCTTGGGAACAAAGCAGATGCTGGAGATGCTGGATGATATTGTCCTGGGGCATGGGAAAATTGAATATCTCAACACACTCAGCGAGCTAGCTCAAGAGGTGAAGGCAGGCTCCCTCTGTGGGTTGGGAAAGACGGCACCCAATCCGGTGTTGACCACCCTGCGTTACTTTAGCGATGAATATGAGGTTCATATTAAGGAAGGACGATGCCCGTCACTCATGTGCAAAGAACTTGTTGCCTATTATATCCTGCCGGATAAGTGTGAGCGTTCCTGTGATGCCTGTGTCGGGACCTGTACTGTGGAAGCGATAACCCCCAATAAAAAGAGAATCAAGGTTATTGATCAGGAAAAGTGCGTTAAGTGTGGCACCTGCCTGGCTGCCTGTCCTCCACAGTATAAGGCCATAGTAAAACTATCGCCGCTAAGTGAGGTGCCAAAGTAGAAGATGAAAACGGTATCTTTAATTATTGACGGTAAGAAAATAATCGCTGGCGAAGATGACAACCTCCTTTGGATAGCATTGGACAATGGTATCTATATCCCCAATCTGTGTGCTCTCCGGGACAGTATAGAATCGGCGGCTGCCTGCCGTTTGTGCTTCGTTGAAGTGGAGGGTAAGCAGCAACCAGTTACCGCCTGCACCGCGACAGTAGCCGAGGGTATGGTGGTTAATACCAAGGGAGCCAAGGCATTAAGGCTGGCGCGTAGCGTCTTTGAGTTGATTATGGCATCCCACCCGGTAGACTGTGCCCACTGTCTCGCCAGCGGTTCCTGTGAGCTGCAACAAATAGCTCACCGCCTTGGCATAAAACTTAAGTCAAAGCGTCTCAAGAAACTTATGCGAGACCTCTCCATAGATTACAGTAACCCCTTATTCATTTATGACCCGAACAAATGCGTTCTATGCGGGCGGTGTGTATGGGTATGCCGGAAGCACGGAATAGGCATTCTCGGTTTTGCCCACCGTGGCTTTCAGCGGGTGGTTACTACCTTTGCCGATGAGCCTATTGGTGCGAGTCGGTGCCTGGAATGCGGGGAGTGCGTTAGTATCTGTCCTTCCGGCGCCTTGGTATTCAAAGACGGTTCGGAGAAGAAAATCAAAGTTAAAGCAAGAGGTGATATTCGTGAAATGCCAGCGATGCGGTCGTAAAATCTCAGCGTACCAGAGCTATTCATCCCAAGGTGAAACATTATGCGATGATTACTACCTGGTTCTTATTAGCTGGTAAAGGGAAAGGATTAGCGAGTCCCATGGCAATTTTACCAATTTGCTGCTTCCCAAGTGACCCGGTGCTACGACAAAAAGCTAAAAGAGTATCCCGTATTGACGGGTCAGTTCAGCGGCTAGTTGACGATATGGTGGAAACAATGCAGCAGGCAAGCGGGGTGGGGTTAGCCGCTCCCCAGGTAGGGGTGTCCCTACGGGTTGTGGTGCTCCAGATGCCTGATGAAGAGCCGATAGCTATCATAAATCCAGAGATAGTAAAACGTACTGGGGAGCAGGAGGTAACCGAGGGTTGTTTGAGTATTCCTGGATATTTTAGCGAGCTAAAACGGTCTGCCTCGGTCACGGTTAAGGGGCGGGACCGTCAGGGCAAGGCAATTAGAGTTAAAGCCAGCGGCCTAATGGCTGAGGTGCTGGAACATGAGATTGACCACCTTGACGGTATTTTGTATATTCACCGTGTGGATAGCCCGGATAAGATACACCGGGTTGAGGCCCCAAATAGCACTATGAAGATTTGACAATTGGTGTGGTTATGACTAATGTTTACCGCTAGCCTTTTAGAGACAATCCTATCATTATGTTTGTTGGTAAGGGTGGAGTCGGCAAGACGACTTGTGCCGCAGCGACAGCATTACATTGCGCCTCTGAAGGGAAACAGACTTTAGCTATATCAACCGACCCTACACCATCACTATTGCACATTTTTGAGGTAGATAATCAGCGGGAGCCAGCAAAGGTTTTTGACTCTCTGCATCTCCGTGAACTTGGTATGCCGGAGATAAAGGAAATGTGGGACAAGAAATTTGGCCGAGAGGTCTATGAGGTCTTTTCTTCCTTCGTGTCAATTGGCTACTCTCAATTTGTTGATTTCATTACCTCGATATTACCTGGTCTGAAGGATGAATTCATGGTGGATTATATCCGGGAACTGAGTAGAGACCAGTATAGCCAGATAATCTGGGATACTGCTCCCTTGGGTCAAACACTCGGTTTGCTTCAAATGCCCTCTATGTTAGGGCGGCACTTAAAGACCGCGCCTCGTATCTATTCTAAGCTGAAGGTGGGTAAAGAGAGCCGGAAACCAATACTTGACATAATAAATAGCTGGGAAAGGTTGTCCAGTGAGAACATAGACTTTCTCAGGGAGAAGGTGCGGTTTATCATGGTTACCATACCCGAGGCTCTCGCCGTAAAGCAGCTCGACATGGTTTTCGGTGAGTTTGACAAATATGGGCTTAAGATTCAACGGATAAATATAAACAATGTAATTAAAGATGCAGACTCAGAATTTCTTCTCACTAAGGCTAAACAGCAGAGAGAATATATCAAGGCTCTCTATAACAGATATTCAGATATGAAGATAGTTGAGATACCCATGTTCCCCCAAGAGATAAAAGGTATGGAGAGATTAAAGAGTCTCGGGAAGTACCTGTTTGAGTGAAGGAGTCTTATCAATGGGCAGCAGTACGGTCTCCCTTATAGATAGGTTACTGGCGATACCTCTGGCTATTTATTTCTGGTGGTATGGTTTCAGGCAAAGAGTAAGGAAAAACAGAAAGAAGGGTTAATCGCTGGTACTACCTCTAGCTGTTCGACAAATCCTAGAATTCCATATAGGTTTGTCCTAGGCACTTATGTTGACGAAGGGCATTTCATTATGACATTGGGCTAAAGGGGCGTCCATATTATGGCCATCAACAAAGAGGAAGAGGTTCCCGATATCTTGGCCGCTGCCGGACTGTAGCTGCGCGATTATCGATGCCAGAACTGCGCTCTTTCGTCTTACCTCTCGAGTTGTGTTGAAGCTACCATTTTCTCTAAAATGGTAGCTTCACTACCTTTATCCCCCCTCCTGAAACTTTGAAGGAGGGGGAAAGTGATTGTTTTTTAAGGGGCGCTAGCCCCTTAAATCTACCCCAAAAAGTAGGGTAACTTTAAAATTGACACCAAACATAGTAAAATACCCGCATAATGGATAGTGAGTTTCGCCACCTGCCTAGCGTGGATAGACTAATCTCCGAAGAGCGCATTAAACATCTTCAGGAGACTTATCCACATACCTTGCTGGTGGACTTAATTCGTCAGCATCTTGAGCATGTTCGCCTATCTATTGCGGCTGGTAATCCTTGTACCTCGGTTGATGAGATAGTAGAATCTATTTGTGCTCAAATAGATGCCTTGGGAAATCCCAGCCTGCGCCCTATTATTAACGCCAGTGGCGTAATACTTCATACTAACCTGGGTCGTGCCCCACTCAGCAAAGAGGCAATAGCCGCTATGAATGCGGTGGTTGTTGGATACTCCAACCTGGAGTTTGACCTTGATAGTGGGACGCGTGGTTCCCGTGATATTCACCTCGAGCCGATTTTATGCCAGCTAACCGGGGCCGAGGCAGCACTGGTGGTAAACAACAATGCCTCAGCAGTGCTACTAGGACTTACTGCCCTAGCTAAGAGAAAAGAGGTAATCGTCTCCCGAGGCCAGGCGGTGGAGATTGGTGGCGGCTTTCGCATCCCTGATGTAATGCGCCAGAGTGGGGCAAAGTTGGTTGAGGTAGGAACTACCAACTGTACCTATGTTACTGATTACGAACAGGTGATTAATCCCCGGACAGCAGCACTAATGCGGGTTCACTCCAGTAATTTTAAGCTTATGGGTTTCACCCATTTGGTTACCCTGGATGAGTTAGTCACGCTTGGCCGGCTGTATAACCTCCCGGTATTTGACGACCTGGGTAGCGGCTGCTTCTTAGACACAACCGAGTTTGAACTTGACCCGGAGCCAATGGTGCAACAGAGTGTGGCTACTGGTGCCGGATTGGTCTTCTTTTCCGGGGATAAGCTGATGGGCGGTCCTCAAGCCGGGATTATCGTTGGTAAGAAACAGTTTATTGACAGGCTAAAGAAACATCCACTGGCACGGGCAGTGCGAATTGACAAGATAAGGTTAGCTGGCCTGGCAACAACTTTAATTCACTACCTGAAAGGTGAAGCCTTAAGCAAGGTCCCGGTATGGCGCATGATTTCTGCTCCACTGGAAGAGATTGACCAGCGAGCTAAACTTTGGGCTCAATCCTTCCAAGGTCTGGCTCGAGTGGTAGGAGGAGAGACCATGGTAGGCGGCGGCAGTCTGCCTGGAGGAACTCTGCCCACCAGACTGGTATCCATTGGCAGAGGGAGAAAAGACCCAAATCTAGCTCAAGCATTAGGCCGAAGGCTGCGCTGTCACGAGATACCTATCATCGGGCGAATTAGCGGTCATGTTTTGTTTCTCGATCCGCGCTCGGTACTTCCTGAAGAGGACCAAACTGTGCTTCACGCTCTTCAAGATGCCGCTGCTGGGCTGACCTAAGAGCGGTCATTGTCCACATCAGGGTATGGTCTAACATCCAGGATTACTTTATCGTTTCTCTAGTAGCTATACAACGGATTCAATAATGTTTAAAATAATCTAGTGTTAGCATTTCCCGAAAATGTGTGGCATGGAGGTATCAGATGTTGGAATTAAGTTGGGGCACTGTAGTTAGCTGGCTGCTGGAACATGGCATCCGTATTCTTGTCATATTGGTGTTGGGAGTTGGGCTATGGTTCGCTTTGAAAAAGTTTCTCCCACCGGTGGTACACCGTACTATGACTCGACACCGGCAGAGGGAAAGCAAGGAGGGAATTAAGAAAAGAGCGGATACCCTTCTCTCAGTCTTCATTGGGGCAGGAAAAATCCTCATTGCCATGGTTGTCGTATTTATGGTTATATCTGAACTGGGCATAGATATTATGCCAATCTTAGCTGGCTTTGGCATCGCTGGCATAGCCGTCGGCTTCGGCGCTCAGTACCTGATAAGAGACCTTATTGCAGGTGTCTTTATTATCTTGGAGAACCAGTATCGGGTAGGCGATGTGGCCAAGGTAGCCGATATTTGGGGATTGGTGGAGGAAGTAAACCTGAGGAAGACAGTGCTCCGCGACTTGGACGGGGCAGTCCACCATGTACCCAACGGTGAAATCAGGGTAGCCAGCAACTACACCAGAAAGTTTTCCAGGGTCAACTTCAATATCTCGGTGGCCTATGATACTGACCTCGACCACGCCATTAGTGTGATAAATCGTGTTGGTCAGGAACTGGCTGCGGACGAGAAGTGGCGTAAAATGATTATTAAGGCGCCCCAGGCGCTGAGGGTAGACAACCTGGGCGACTCCGGGATAGACATCAAGATTTTGGGTGATGTTCAGCCCATCAAGCAGTGGGATGTCATGGGAGAGCTGAGGCTTCGCCTTAAGAGGGCCTTTGATGCTGAGAATATAGAAATACCCTGGCCTCACACCAAGGTATACTTTGGCAATACACCGACCGAGCAGAAGAAGTGACTTCTTAGTAGCGTGTGAGAAACTCCTCTCTAATGTTAAGCAAGATATATTGGCGGGAGCGTATGGGAGTCGAACCCACCGAAAGCACTCCTAATGCCCCCCGACGGATTTGAAGTCCGCGAAGCCCACCGGGACTTATACACCCCCTTGTTAAGAACAAGTATATCTTACTGACACAAGGAGTGCAATCATTGGCTAGCCGATAAGCCACTGTATTATTTAGTAGCGAAGTAAATACTTGATGTTGTCTTTATACTGGACGTTGAGGTAGGTGCTAAAGTGTAGGAGAGTAATACCGTTGGTGATTTCTACGAAGCGTTGACAGCCAATTGCCGTGGCGTTATAATTGGTGCCAACTATCTATGTTTTGCCCGCACAGGCAAGGGGAATCTAATTCTTTTCAGGAGGTTGAGAATGGCAATCGATAAACTAGTTGAAGAGTATAAGGGGACCCATCCCAAATCCGGAGAGCTGCATGAACGGGCAGTAGAGGTTTTTGCCGCTGATGGAGCCACTGCCCGGGCTCGTGTTCTGGAACCCTACCGACCCTACATAACCCATGCCCAGGGTTCGAAGAAATGGGATGTGGACGGCAATGAATACATCGACTATGTGATGGGACATGGTGCCCTGATACTGGGTCACGGTCATCCGGCGATAGTAAAGGCAATACAGGAGCAGGTGGTCAAGGGTACCCATTACGGTGATAACCACGAACTGGAGGTTGAGTGGGCTGAGCTGATA
>SDBV01005014.1_pt1 | contig 18820 bp, 23 predicted proteins | sample 2277081 | NCBI WGS metagenome assembly SDBV01 (sample SAMN10402039, study PRJNA504765) | marine sediment metagenome | isolation source: marine sediment core GS10_PC15, 223 cmbsf | place: Arctic Ocean: Southern Knipovich Ridge | collected 2010
TTTTTTTTTTTTTTTTTTATATTTTTTTTTTTTTTTTTTTTTTTTTATTTTTTTTTTTTTTACAAACAAAAATATTTTTTTTTTTTTTTTCTTCTTCTTTTTTGAACTTTTTCTTTTTTTTTTTTTTTTTTTAATTACCCTTTTACTTGTTTCATAACCTTATCTTTTAATATTATCCAATACAATACATTTTTTCCTTCTTTAGCGCTTTTTTTTAAATCTTCTGGGATTTTTAAATCAAATGTTTCATATGTTTCTGAATCCATGATATTTGCTGTATTGCCATGTATACTTAATATTTGAGCTGTTTTTTTCTCTATAACAGGAGCATCAACTTCATGAGCTGGTGTTACTAATTCTCTTTTTTTATGGTCTAATAAACCTACTGCCATGATCCTATATTTAGCATGTCCATGCTTTCCTGGCCTTGAGACTTGAATATCTGAAACTTTACTAGCAACACCATTTACAATGATGTATGAACCTTTTTTTAATGATTTTGTTGAAATTGATTTTGTTTCTATTTTTATCACCTTTTTTTAGTTTTTAGATAAAGTAAAACATTTATAAGTTTTTTGCTTAGAAAGGCCAGAACATTTTTTTAATCCTTTTCTTAGTTGTTACTATTTTAATTAGCCGTTCCATCTGAGCAGCATTTTCAAACTCTCTTTCTTTTTTTTTGAATTCCTTAGTGTGGTGATAAGATCTTCCGTTTTTGTTTATGAATTTGTATTTTTTATGCAACATTTCATGATATATTATGTAATCTAGTAATTCAATGTGTTCTTTAAAGATTGAAGAAATTGTTATAGTATCTGTCTGATATTCATATGTTCCTAGCTGTCTTATCGATTTACTTCCCCAAACTAGATTTGATCTTTCTATAATTCCATAGAAATATTTTTCATTTATCCTATTAAATGAATCTTCTAATACAGGATCTGTTTTTGTTTTTGGAATAGTTAAATGTAATTTTTTGATAAAGATATTGTATAAATCAATGTTTTGTGTTTTTATTTTTGTTTTAAAGATTTTATTCATTAAGTCTTGTATTAATCCTAGTTTAATATCCCTATCAATAGATTTCCATTTCTTGCTTAGATTAAATTCAAGATTATTATAATGTTTCTTTACATTTGCATTAAAATCTTTGAATTTCCTGGAATATTTTATTTTAGGATTATAGTTAAATTCTTTTTCTGGATAAAGTTTTGAGAATGCTTCTTCTATAATCTTCATGAATTTTAGAGTTTAGTTGTTGTTTATAATTTTTATTGTCTTAAAAAATCGCAAGGCGATTTTTGGGACACAAAAAATTCCTTTGGAATTTTTTAGTGAAATTTAAGTTAGGATATGTTTATACATCTAATACTTAATAAAAAAAACCAAAAAGATTATAACCTAACCTAATATACTTTATATCCTCTAAATAATAACTAGATCATTTCGATTCTAAAGAGATTAAAAATGGGTATAATAAGCTTAGATCAGTTAAAAGAACAAAAAGTTAAATCACTAGAAGAATTAGTAGATATAAGAAGCCAAAGAGAAAATGAAATAATGGTTTTAGCTTCAGGTTGTTTTGATCTTATTCATTCAGATCATTTTGAATATTTAGCATGGGCTAAAAATTTAGCATGGGCTAAAAAACTTGGAGGTTATTTAGTAGTTGCGATAAATGATGATGAATCTGTTAAAAAATTAAAAGGTCCTGATAGGCCAATAATAAAAATAGAAAATAGAATCATACCGCTTGTTGCCAATTTTTATGTTGATTATATTATAAGATTTAATGAATCAGATGTTGTTGAAATTATAAATAGATTAGAACCTAATATTTTTGCAAGAGGCAAGGACAGTGCATTAGAGATTATGAATCAAGAGGAAAGAGAAATTGTTGAAGAGTATAATGGCAAAATATTTTTTTTTAATAAGGAACCTCAAATTTCAACTACGGAATTAGTACAGAGAATAAAAGAGTCTAATACAGATAAAAGATATGACTTAGCATTAAAAAAAAAAGGTTTTGAAGGAATTATTTCTAGAGTTTTAAATAGAAAAATATCTGCTCCTATTGCAAAATTGCTTTATGAAAAAAACCAGAACTTGAACCCTAATACAATGACTTATTTATTTACTGGAATAGGGGTTACTGGTGGATTAGCTTTTATTTTTAATGATCCAATGTTTGCTGTTGCTGGAGGCCTTCTTGCACAGGCTAGCAGCGTTTTAGATGGTGTTGATGGTGATTATGCAAGATATATGCCTAACAGGACTCCTAGGGAAAAGGAATATGGTGGAAAAATCGACACTATATGCGATAGAGTTGTTGATGGTACTGTTATAGCAGGAATGGGTTGTTATGCTTATGAAAATCTTGGAGAATTGGGAATTATTATTGGAGGTAGCGCATTGGCACTTTCATATACCACAACATATTCAAGACACTATATAAAAAATAAAATAAAAGATATTAAAGAATTTTTTACTGGATTAGATTATTTAGGTGGGAGAGATGTTAGGTTATTAACTTTATGCTTAGGCGGTGTTGGTGAAGGATTAAGTTACATTTATCCTGAATTAAGAGGAACTTCAGTTGCTATATCATTAGCTGTAGTAAGTGCATTTTCTTTAACAACTATTGTTGATAGATTTTATAAATTAAAAAACTACATAAATAATTAAAAATAAAAATAAAAATGATATCTGTAAATAATCATATACATACAAAATATTCAGATGGAAACAATAATATTAAAGAAATGATTGAGGCTGCTAAAAATAAGGGTCTTGGAGTAATTACAATTACAGATCATTTTCAATCTCCAATAGTAGGCGAATTTATCGATTTTAATAAAGTGCTAAAGCTCAATAAGCTTAGTGAATATATAGCTAAAATAAATTCAATACAGGTTAATGGTATAAAATTTCTGACTGGTTTAGAGATTGATTATCTGCCAAAAGCTGAAGAAGAGATAAGTAAAATTGTTAATGAATCCGAGCTTGATTTTGCTTTATGCGGTATACATAACACTGAAAAATATTCTATTGATTTAACACCAGAATTGTATGATAAAATTATTGAGATTTATGGAAATATGAAAGAGTTTTACCTAGATTATTTTAACCACTTGGCAAAAGCCATACAATCAGGTATTTTTGACTGTATAGCTCACTTAGATCTTATCAAGATATTTAATGTTGATAATAAATATTTTAGGGAAAACGAGGAAGAATATGTTAATGCGGTAGATAATTGTCTTGATTTAATAAGGGAAAAAGAGATAGCAATAGAATTAAACACCAAAGGTTTTGACAAACCTATAGGAAAACAATATCCAAGTGAATGGATATTAAAAAAATCTTTTGATAAAGGGATAGATATAAGTGTTGGTGGTGATAGCCATAATATCGACCAGATTTTAAGGCATTATGATAAAGCAGAGGAATTACTTAGAAAGATTGGTTATAATAGAATTGTTTATTTTGAAAATCGAGGAAAGAATTATATAGAATTAAAATAATTTTAAAAATAAAAAAATAAAAAAATGAAAGTTACTGTTTTAGGCTCTGGTGGATCTGAAGGTATTCCTGTACCTTATTGTGATTGTAGAGTTTGTAAAGGAGGGGATCATAGGTTTAGAACATCTTATTTAATTACAGTAAAAGATAAAAACATTCTAGTTGAATGTGGTCCTGATTTTAGAGCACAACAATTAAAACATAATTTTTCATTGGATTATTTGTTTATTTCTCATCAACACAATGACCATATAGAAGGACTACATGATTTAAGGCACATTATGCTTATTTCTAAAGTAAAAATGAAGAAAATAAATTTATTAGTGAGTAACAAGTTGCATAAAGATTTTTTAGATAAATCAATTGTTGAAAAAGAAGGGATAAGATATGCCTATAATAGATTGATAAAAAAAAAAAAATTTAATTTAAGTTTAATGGATTATTATAAAGAATATAATTTTAAAAATTTTTCAATGTTTTTATTTAAAAACCCACATGAAAATAAAGTATGCGATGCTTTTTTACTTAAAGCAGAAGGTAAAACTATAATTTATTTAGGCGATGTTGGTAAATTTTATAGTAAAAGTATAGAGATTATTAACAATACTAATCCTGATTTATTGATTATTAATATTCCTCGGTTTTATTCAATCAAACCAAAACATGTAGGTATAGAAGACTTAACAGATTTAAAAGCAAAAAAAATATTAATTTCTCATTTTTCTCATAGAACTAATCTATTACATCATGAAATAGAAAAAGAAGCTAAAAAATATAATAATGATATGATAGTAGCTCAAGATGGATTGATTATTGATGTGTAAATAACTACTGATGAACCTCATACCTCAAGATACCAGCAACTTTTCCTAGATCTCGTAATTGTACACCTTCTCTTGTTTCTGTTGAGATAATCATAACTTCTGTTTTGAATTTTTTTGCTAGTTTTTCTAGTTTATCCATCTCTTCATCTTCTAACGCTTCTGATAATAATAATGTATCAACAGCACCCATTTCTAAAACTGTTTTAACTTCTTCTAAACCATAACTAACTTTATTTGGATTTTTTGCTAATAATTCAAAGAATTTTAACATTATTTTTTTTTCATTAACAATATCTTCTTCAGATAAAACATCTTGTGATTTATCTACAAGCTCTTGTAATCCGAATTCATCAGTATATGAAAGGTCTTTAACTGCAATAATCTTGTTTTTAACTTCTGTGGTTATTTGATTAATGAAGTCATGTTTAGTAGGGCCAGGTCCTCCAACTAAAATTCCTTTTAGGTTTTTATTGCCTAAAAATTCTTTTTTTACTGCTTCTGCACATTTTTTATAAAATTCTTTGGCAGCATCGTCTCTTAAGTGTTCAAATCTTTTACTTGATTGACCACCTGCACGCGTCTTTCCAGGAACATTACTCTTCTTGCTTTGTAAAGGAATGATTGTTTTTCCTTTTAGATATGCTATATTTGCTTCTCTTCTATCCATAACTATTAATCCATAAACTTCCTTAACTTCCATCATATCTATCAATAAATCTAAAACAAATTCTTTATCACACCTGTAAATTCTGGTTTTTAATGGGGTTGGAGGTTCAATACTCCAAACATTAATATCTTGTTGCCCTTCTCTTTTAGCAGTATTTCCAGCAAAAGTAGCTAACCCATTTTCTGGTGTATGTCCAACAACTTTCAAATGTTGAATCATTTTTTCTAAAGCTGCCTGAACATTTTTTCTTGTTCCTGTAGATTTAATGTTGGAAGCGGTATCTTGTTCTTGGTAAAGATGATTAATTATTTTGTTCATATCATAGCCAGAAGGAATGTAAACAGTAACTAATTCTGTGTGTCTTCCACGATATTGGCTTAATTCCTTTACAAATTTCTTCAATAAATGCTTTTGGTGTTCTGTTAATGTCATAATTTCAATTTAGTTTAGCCATATTTAAAAAAGTTTTTATTAGAAAACTTTAATTTAACTTAACACAAAATACTTAAATTCTATTTTGTATAGCATTTTAAATCACTAATAATTTGTTTAAACATTCCAAATTATGATTTTCAAAGAAATCATTTACGAAGTTTTCAACTCAATATAATCTATGATTTAAAATGAATAAAATTAATAATAAAATAGAATATAATAAAGATTTAGTTAAATTAGTAAGTTATTTAACTTTTGATGGTCATTTGGCAGAAGACTTGAAATGTTTTTATTTAAGTTCTAAAGATAAAGATACTTTATTAGATTTTGAAAAAATAGTTTATAGAAAATTTAAAATTAAAGGAAGATTAGAGAAAGGAATGGGTTATGGGGAAAGCTATAAATATAGAATCTTTAGTAGAAATATATGTAGATTTTTAGAAAAAATTGGAGTTCCAAAAGGAGCTAAAGTAACTAAAAATTTTTTGATTTCTAATTGGATCAAAAATAATAAAGAATTTTCTAGAAACTATTTAAAAATTGCTTTTGATTGTGAAGGTAGTATTTGGTTTGAAAAACAACCCAAAATAAGATTTGGAATTTGTAAAATAGAAGAATCTCTTGATAACGGATTCCAATTTATAGAAGAAATGAAACTAATGTTAAATAAATTTGATATTAATTCTACTAAAACTTGGTTAATAAAAGGAAATACCAGAAAAGATGGTAAAATAACTAAAGGATTATATTTTAAGATTAAACAAGACAGTTTAAAACAATTTGCTAAAGAAATCGGTTTTACCAATAAATTTAAAAATCAGAGATTATCTACAATTAAAGAGCTATCCAGCATGGGATAAAATAAGGTTACTTATTTAACATGACGCTATGGGGTAGCTTGGTTTATCCTTTCTGCTTTGGGAGCAGATGACCCCGGTTCGAAACAACTGTGCTCGGTTGACAAGCACTTAAGTGGGATTTCGCTTTGCTCAATCCCACTAACTTAACATTTGAGTACAGAACGAAAGTCCGGGTAGCCCCATTTCACAACCTTTATAAACCATAATTTTATCCTATTTTCATATAGAAAATTAAAAATGCCAATAGAAAAAGGACTAGGTTCTGCAAAGAGATTTGGAGCAAGATATGGGAGGACTATAAAGCACAAATTTGCTAAGATAGAAGCTTTACAGAGAAAAAAATATAAATGTCCTTACTGTAGCTATGAAAAAGTTAGGAGATTAGCAGCAGGAATATGGCATTGTAGAAAGTGTGATGCTAAATTTACAAATAAGGCTTATACTATAGAAGAAATAAAGATTAAAGAAGAAATTCAGCCTGAAGAAATAAAAGAGGAGGAAGAATGGTAAGCTATAAATGTTTTAATTGTAATAAAAAAGTCACTGATTCATATATCAGGAAAAGGGTAAGATGCCCTTATTGCGGTAGTAAGATGTTATTTAAACCAAGATCAACATTAACAAAAGTAAAAGCAAGGTAATGAAAAAAAAATGGACCAAGAAACAGAGCAAGAAATTCAACAATTACAACTGTTAGAACAAAATTTACAAAATTTTCTTCTTCAAAAACAACAATTTCAAGCACAGTTAATTGAAATAGATTCTGCTTTAGAAGAGATAAAAGATAAAAAGGAAGCGTATAAAATAATTGGTAATATCATGGTTAAGACAAATAAAGCAGACTTAGAAAAAGATTTAAAGAAGAAGAAGGAAATGCTTGATTTAAGAATAAAAAATCTAGAAAAACAAGAAGATAAAATAAAAGAAAAAAGTAAATCAATTCAAGGAGAAGTCTTACAAAAGATGAAAGATAAAGAGAGAGAGAAAAAATGAAGTCATTAAAACTTATCACAGACTCACTTATAGAGCTAAAATATGATTCTTCAATTCCTAAAAATATCAAAGAAAAAATAGGACAGATAATTCTTATATTAAATAACGAAAATGATTCAATAAAAAAAAACAAAGCGTTAGATGTTTTAGAAGAAGTTGTAGATGATTCTAATCTAGAGTCTTACACAAGAACAGAAATCTTAAATGTTGTAAGTTTATTGGAAAAATTATGATTTTTTTCTCTTCTTAACTTTAATAACACTCTTTTTAGTTAATAAAGAATTTGGAATATAAATTATATCTTTATCTTTTGTTTGTATTTGTGTTTCAACAAGATTAATATGAACTATCTTTCCCTGTACATCGTTAAGTTTTATTCTGTCTCCAACATTAATGTATCTTTTTTGATGTATAAAAATACCTGCAATAATATTTGGAATAAAATCTTTAAAGGCTAAGAGTAAAGAGATAATAATTACTAGAATTATACCTCCTGCTAAAATATTAAGTACCATTGTTGTGACGCCAATCTGATTTAAAGCCATGATTATAGCAATAAAATAAATAAAATAAGATATGAAATGACCAAGAATTTCTTCTAAGCTAATTTTTAATCCTGCTTTTTCTAATATTTTGTTTAATTCTATTTCCTTTAATATTCCTTGAATTAATTTTCCAGTTATCCTTCCAATAATAAAACCAATCAATATTATTACTAGGGCTATGATTACCTTACTCCCAAATCCTGAAAATATTGTCTGGAAAAATTCAGTAAATTCCATGTTACTTTTTACTTGAATACTACTTTTTAAATCTTATTATTTTATAGAATCAGCAGATTACTGTTTTTCCTGGGGCGTTACTTCACCTGAATAACTTACTTTCATGGCTTTTTTAAAATCTTCAATAGTTGAGCATATTCCATTACCTATCAACCATCTAACTTTTACATCTACTGCGACATCTGTATGATCAAAGCATGGAATTCCTCCAGCTTTAATAGCTTCAAAGCCTGTTTCATAATGAGCAGCTCCTGCACCGCCGCCTACAAATTTTGTCGTGATGAAAATTGGAGTCATGTATTCATGAGAGGCTTGTTTTATCATTGGCAGAAGATTATACTGGCCTTCAGAACACACATTACCTTCTCCTAAAGATTTCAGAATCATTGCGGAAATACCACCACTTGTTATGAAACCTAAAACAACATTTGGATCAATTCCAGGAGATAACTCAAAACTAACAACCCCTCTAGCGAACTTTGGAGCTAAATTTAGCTTACCTAATGCATTTCTTTTTTTTCTGACCAAATTTGAATTTATGCTAACACCACCTGCATCGATATGACCTATAACAGGAAAGGCTGGAGAATTAAAAGCGTCAAAATCCTTTTCACTTTTTTTTAAAGCTCGACATCCTAGCAAAATTTTATCCCAAAAATTAACAATTATGTCTGCAATACCAAGATCAATCGCCTTATTTAATGTTCTAAATAAATTTTCTAAATTAAACCTACCATCTCCACCTGCTTCATATATTGGATTTTGACCACCTGTTATGCAGATGGGAATTCTTAATCCTGTTTTGTCTGGATCTTTACCGTGTAAAGCTAGTGCAAGGGCAGTTGATGTATAGGTTAAAGTATCAGTTCCATGTGCTATTGCAACTGCATCATATTTTTCTTCATCCTGGGCTTTTTTGATTCTGAAAATCAATTTTTCCCAATCATTTGGTGTCATATTTGTACTGTCTTTAGAACTTACAAACTCAAATGTTATTTCAGAATCTTGCTTTAATTTTTCAATTATTGGTTTGCAAGCATCTTGGAAAACTTTAGAATTTTTTGGTGGAACTAAAACTGTTTCATTGCCTCGTTTTTCGAAAACTTGGCCTATTGTTCCGCCGTTGTAAAGGAATAATATTTTTTTTTTTGTCATTTTTTTTTAACATCGTTAACCATTTTGAATTCCCTATCTACCATAGTGTCGAGCTAATTATCTCTAAAACTGATATTGGATTTACAATCAAATCAAGCTCTTCTATATTGTTTTTCATTTTACTGTTACATAACCAATTCCATATCCTATACCATAACCAATTCCATTCAAAACTAATCCAGCAAACCCCCCAAATATAGTCATAGCACCTTTACCTGCCCGTCTTGCATTAGGATTATTTCTTTTGACTTCTCCCCTTACTACAAGTGCTTCCAATCCAGTGGTTATTACAATTGGGGCTAAGCCTGCGTCACCACCTGTGGCATGACTGAAACCTACGTATCCACCTGTAATCAAACTTGCTATTGATGAAGCCATTACTGGGCTCATCATGATACCAATTTCATTCTCCATTTTTATACACTCCCTCACCCCAAAATAGTTATCTGTTAATAGTTAGAGGATACTTATAGTATATATTAACATATCCCAAAAATTACGGAAATATATCCCAAAAAAACCATATTTCTTCTTAAATATGGAAAATTATTCCACTTTTTTAGTATATTATAGAAAACTTTATATATAAATATATACTGTAATTTCTTATGGTAGACAATAAAGACAGAAGAATAGTAGAAGAGCTTGTTAAGGATAGTAGGCAAACTACTCATAAATTAAGCAAAAAATTGAACATTCCTATAACCACAGTACATAACCGCATAAAAAAATTGATAAAAAAAGGGATAATCATTAACTATACTGTTAACCTTGATCATAATCAACTTGGTAGACCAATACCAGCTTATATTGGCGTAACAATTAATTATAATGTGCCAGGCAAAAAGATTAGTCAGATTGAGGTCGCAAAAAAGATAAAGGCTGTTGAAGGAGTTTATGAAACATATATTATGACAGGAGGATCTGATATTTTTGTTAAAGTGTTAGCAAGGGATATACAGGATCTAAATTTATTAGTTACTGCAAAACTAAGAAATGTGGTTGGAGTTGATAAGACTCAAACAGCAATTATTCTAAAAGAGCTTTAATTCTTTTAAATAATTTTATAAATTGAAATAAAAACAAATTAGCATATGGTGAATTATGAAGAACAAATAAAGCAATTTGAAGAAGAGATCAGAAAAACCCAATATAACAAAGCTACTCAGCACCATATTGGATTAGTTAAAGCTAAAATAGCTAGATTAAAAGAAAAACAATTATCCAGAAGTAAAAAATCTGGAAAGAAAGAAGGTTATGATATAAGAAAAACAGGAGATGGAACTGTTATTATTATTGGATTTCCTTCTGTTGGTAAATCAACCTTATTAAATCATCTGACAGATGCTTCCTCTCCTGTCGGTCATTATGCATTTACAACATTAAAAGTGTTTCCAGGAGTAATGCATTATAAACATGCTAAAATACAAATTCTTGATGTTCCTGGTGTTGTTAGAGGAGCTGCAATTGGAAAAGGAAGAGGTAAGGAAGTTCTATCAACAATGAGAAGCGCTGATTTAGCTTTGATTTTAATTGATGTAAATAATCCAGAACATTATGATGTTTTAGCTAAGGAAATTTACGACACAGGATTAAGACTAAATCAGAAAAAATTAGATGTTAGAATAAAAAAAACAATAAGAGGTGGTGTAAGGATTGGTAAGACAGTCAAATTAATAATGAAAGATGAAACAATAAAGTCAATCTTAAAAGAATTTAGAATTAATAATGCTGATGTTTTAATTAGAAGTAAGATAAATGAAGATCAATTAATCGATGTTATTGAATCTAATAGAATTTATATTCCTTCTATAGCTGTTTTGAATAAAATAGATACTGTTTCTAAATCTAAGGTAAAACACGTGAAAAAGAAAATTAAGGCAGATATTGCAGTTTCTGCTGAAAAGAGTAATTTAGACGAGTTAAAAGAATTAATATTTAAAAAATTAGATTTAGTTAGGATATTTTTAAAAGAGCCAGGTAATAAAGCAGATATGGAAGTTCCATTAATTATGTTTAGGAACTGTGCAATAAGAGATGTTTGCAGGAAATTACATAAAGATTTTGAGACAAAGTTTAGATTTGCTAGAATATGGGGAAAATCAGTTAAGTATTCAGGACAAAAAATAATTAAGTTAGATCATGTTTTAAAAGATAGTGATGTTTTGGAGTTGCATATTAAATAAAAAAAAAAAATTAAAATTTTACATTTGTTGTGTTATAAACTTTAGCTCTATGAGATAGATCTCGAAATATCTTATCCATAATCCTTAGATCCAAGGCCGGACTAATAACAGTCATTGCTGCAGTTTCTTCTGGATATCTTCCTGTCACTGTTTTTTGTATTCCTTTTCTCACTTCATGTCTTCCTGTTCTTATAACCTCTAAATTTACTCGTTCATTTCCACAAACAGTTCCGATTGCACCCACTATACCAGGTGAATCTTTGTAAATAAAAAATGATGAATCCTCTAGTGGAATCTCTATGAAGATGTTATCAACCCTGCTTGCTACTGGCTGCTTGTCATAATCTAAATTACCTCTAATGCTTGTTCTTTTTCCATTAACAACCAAATCAACAGTTACAGCATCACCATAATCTTTTGCATCATCAGGTGTTCTTACATTTATTTTGATTCCTCTTTCTTCTGCAACATGGGGTGCATTAATATAATTAATAAACATATCTGTATTAAATTGTAAAACACCTTTCACAGCTGCTCTTGACAATAATTCACTATGTTGATTTAAACTTCCATAACAAGATATTTCAATTGTATTTGCTTGTGAATCTATTAAATGAGAGCCCATTAATGCTAATCTTTCAGTTAATTCTAAAAATGGATAAACTTCTTCTGGAATTGCTGTAAAATTAACACTATGTTCTGCTCTTCCATGTTCAAAGAATTCAATAAATTGCTTTGCAATTCCTTCTGCACCCCTTACCTGTGCTTCAGGTGTTGATCCTCCGATGTGTGGTGTTAAAATAACTCTTTCTTTGAACAGGGATAATGGCTGTTCTTGTGCTTCGTCTTTGCCATACACATCTATTCCTACCCTTATATCTTCTCTTGCTTCTAATGTTTCATACAAAGCGTTTCCATCTATAACATTAACTCTTGCAGTGTTGATAAAGATCGAATTTTCCTTTAATAATAAAAGTAAATCTTTAGTTATCATACCTCTTGTTTCAGGTATATTTGGAGCATGTACTGTTACAATATCAGATTGTTTAAATAATTCATCTAATGAAACACTTTTATAATCTGAAGTAACATAAGGGTCGTGATATATTACATTCATATCAAAAGCTTCAGCTCTTTTAGCTACCAATCTTCCAATATTTCCTAGTCCAATAATTCCAATAGTTTTGCCGTAAATTTCCATTCCTGTTTTTCCAAGAGGTCCTTTATCAAACATTCCTCCTTTTGTTGTTGAATCAGCAAATGATATGTTTCTTGATAAAGCTAAAATATGTGCAAATACAAGTTCAGCAACAGAAACACTATTTGAAGTAGGTGTATTAACAACCATTATTCCATATTTATTTGCTAAATCCAGGTCAATTGTGTCTACACCAGCACCTGCTCTTCCAATAATCTGTAGATTTCCAGCTGCTGTTTCAAACAAATTAGGATCTTTAAGCTTTGTTGCACTTCTTACAACAATACCGTCATACTTATGAATTACATCCACTAACTCTTCAGGAGAGGGATTTTCATTTACATCAACTTCTATTCCTTTTTCTTCTAATATTCTTTTACAAACATCATTTATTTTATCAGCAATAAGGACCTTTGGCATTATATCACCCAATCTTCTAAATTTTTAAATGATTTTTATATATTCTTATAATCTAACCTAAATAAAAAGAAATATATAATCTTCTTAACAATCAGTTCTTATGAACAGTTTAGAGAAGAAATGGATTAAGAAAATTGATTTATTAAAAAGAAATGTTAAACTTAATAAAAATAAAAATATTAAGACATTATTAAAAAATAAACTTACAGAAACAATTAAAAATTTAATTCCAAAAGAAAAATTTGGAATATTATTTTCAGGGGGTTTAGATAGTTCGTTTATTGCTTTGATATGCAAGAAATATACTAATAACTTTACATGTTATTCTGTTGGATTTCAAGATGGAAATATGAAAATTCCAGAAGATATTATTATGGCTAGAAAAGTTGCTAAAAAATTTGGATTTAAATTAAAATATAAGATTCATAATTTAAAAGAATTAGAACTTATTGTTAAAAAAACAAATAAAATTCTTGGAAAACACAATAATATAGTTAATGTTGGTGTAGGGAGTGTTGAGGTTGCTGCTATAGAATTAGCTAAGAAAGAAAAATATTTTTTCTCAGGCTTAGGAAGTGAAGAAATTTTTGCAGGTTATGAAAGACATAAAGTTAAAGATGTTAACAAAGAATGTTGGAATGGGTTAAAAGCAATGTATGAAAGAGATTTAATTAGAGATGATTTAATTTCTAAAAAATATAATATTAAATTTTTAACTCCTTTTTTAGATGAAGAAGTTATTAAGTTGGCAATGTCTATTCCAGGAAATTTAAAATTAAACAAAACAGGAAATAAATTAATTTTAAGAGAGATCTCTGGATTAGGAAAATTTAGGTTAAGAAAGAAAAGAGCAGCACAGTATGGAAGTAGTTTTATCAAAGGAATAAAAAAATTAGCTAAATCAAATAATTTTAAATATATGAAGGATTACTTGGAAAACTTATGATAAAAAAAAGAGGTGTGCATAAACATCATTATCATAAAAAGCACCATAAGACACATCATCATATTTCATTAAGGAGAGATTTGGGATTATTTCAGGCCACAGCATGTGGTGTTGGAGTGATGGTTGGTGCTGGTGTATATACATTAATAGGACAAGCTGCTGGTTTGGCTGGAAATGCTTTATGGCTTTCCTTTCTTATTGCAGCTATTATTGCTGTTTTTACTGGCTTTAGTTATGCTGAATTAAGTTCTTTATTTCCTAAAGATTCTGGAGAATATGTTTATGCAGAACATTCTTTTGGAAAGAAAATTGCTTTTGTTGTTGGTTATTATGTTATTATTGGAGCAATAATTAGTGTTGCTGCTGTTGCAATTGGTTTTGCAGGTTATTTTGCTCAATTAATCAATTTTAATAATATTGTTTTAATATCTATTGCCCTTATTTTTTTATTATCTATGCTTAATTTGTATGGAATAAAAGAATCTGTTAATTTTAATGTAATATTAACAGTTGCAGCTGTTTTGGGATTATTAATTATAATTGCTTATTTGCCAGGCCATTTTACTAAATTAGATTTTACTATGCCTAATGGAATATTTGGAGTTTTTCAAGGAGCATCACTAATCTTTTTTGCATTTATTGGTTTTGAAGCTATTGTTAAATTATCAGAAGAAACAAAAAATCCAAAAAAAAACATTCCTTTAGCTTTGATTTCATCTTTGATAATAACTACAATAATATATGTCTTAGTTGCTATAGCAGCAATTAGTGTTTTAGGCTGGGAAAAACTAAGCTTGAGTAAAGCGCCATTAGCAGATGTAGCTGCAGTTGCTTTTGGAGATAAAGCTTTCTTAATATTATCAATAATTGCTTTATTAGCTACAGCAGGAACTGTTCTGGTTATCTTAATTACAACTTCCAGGATGTTATACGGGATGGGTCATGAATTTAAATCAAAGTTATTAAGCAGAATAAACAACAAAACAAGAACACCTCATGTAGCAATACTAACAGTTATGATCTTATCTATCTTATTTGTTTTTTTAAAAGATATTAGAATAGTGGCGTCAATAACAAATTTTACTATTTTTACTATTTTTATTGTTGTTAATTTAGCTGTTATTATATTAAGATATAAAGAGCCAAAGATAAAAAGAACTTTTAAAATTCCATTAAATATAGGCAAATTTCCTGTTTTAGCTTTACTTGGAATAATATTTAGTTTATTTATGATGTATAATATTGATTTTATTGCTATTATCTGGAGTATTGGCTTGTTATTATTAGGATTTGTTATCTATGAAATTATGAGATATTATGTTAAAATATAAATAGAAAGCCTTATAAATCATAATTCTATTCTATTTTAGTATTAAAATGGCAAAAAAAAAAAACGCAAAAACAAAACAAAGCAAAGACGAACAAGTTGGTTTCCATAAAGGAGCTTTAAGTACTTTGGCTAAAGAAAGACAAGAATTAATCAAATTAATTCAGATTGTTGAGCAATTAATGCAGCTTCATATTAAATCATTAAAAGAGCTTGGGGTTGATTTAGAAGAAGAAGCTAGAAAAATAAAAGAATCTAAAATAGAGCCAAAAGGAACAAAAAAACCAATTGACGACTTGATTTGAGTTGTTTTTTTTTAATTTTAATTTTAATTTTAATTATTTTTACTTCCTTTTTAAATAATAGGGGTTAATGATGGTTGCTGTTAGAAGAAAAGAAATACTAAACAAAAAATTAATACATGGAATAAATGATGGACTAAAATTTGATCCTCTCTTTACTTTTATTAATGATATAATAAATAAGAATCTAGGATATGCTGATAAAATAAATACTTTAAGAGACAAGATTTTACTTAATAGGGGTTTGTTTAAAGAAGACATTGCAGCTGTTTTTGGTAAAGGATATACTACTAATAGAATTTCAAAATTAAATAGTAGATATAAGAAATCTGGGTTATTAAGAAAATGCGGCAATCCTTATTTTATCCATCAAATAGATATGGCAATTATAGTTCATGTATTGGGTATGGGAGAGGATGTAGTAAATACATGCATTGATCACGACACTGTCGAAAATTTTGCTATTAAAGCTTCTGATTCAGGAGTTCAATTGGGAATCGAAGAAGAATTAGAATCAATTCCTTTTGATCACATAAGGGATAATGTAAATATATTAACAAATAAACATAGAATAATTGCTTCTTATTTGGATAGAAAAACAAAATACGATAATAAAAGTATTACTGATGCTGATCATATGTTTTTTTATTTAGATGGTTTAGAAAGAAAAATCAAAGATGAAAAATTATTAAAAGCAATTAATCATACAAGAAAATTATTAGGAGACTGTAGTAAAAGAAAAAAAAAAGGAAATGTTATACTTTATTTAGTAGATAAATCTTATCGTTCTTATTGTTATGATATAAAAACTGAATTGGAAAATAAAGATCCTGAAAAAATTTTGAGTGTTATGCCATCTAAATTTGATGATAGAGTAGATAATACAAGATCTGATGTGCCTGTTGAACATCTAGCAATTTTAGGGATTTATAAGAAAAATAACTATATTTTATCATTAGGAAAAGGATTTGAAAGTACAATCATTAATGAAGAAAATAGAACAACCGGATTTTTGTATTTTTTATTAATTGATGTTTCTTTTAGACAATTATTAAAAAAAATAAATAATTTAAAAGAAGATATAGGTGAAGAAAATGATTTTTATGTTTTAAGATTTAGGAGACCTATAGAAGAACTTGAATATAGATTAGACAAATTGTTTAATGTTTATGGAGAAGAATGGAGAAATTATAATCAAAAAGTTTTAGATTCTACTCAAGGAAAAAAAAATCGTTTAGGAGGTCTAAGCAGAATTGCTGTTTTATAAAATTATAAAAAACAAAAAAAAAACAAAATGACACAATTATCAGCTGAATTAATACCTGCAATGGATATAAATGAAATCTTACTTCATTTAGTTAATCCTGAAAATCTTAAGAAGGAAATTAGTTCAGAGGATTTGGGAAAAGCAAAAGACGTATTAGCTGAAAGATTTAATGCTAATTTTAAAGCTGCTCAATTTTTGAGAAGAGATATTGCTAATTCCAGGGGTAATATTAAATCTTTTACATCTAGGAAAATAAAAAATCAATTAGATCATCTTAGGTGTTTGATACGTACACGATCTAATCCTGTTGTTGATGTACAACAAGACTATTATCGGAGATATTGGGATTTTGAAGATAAAAAACACACTCCCGAAATACCATATGATAAAATAAAAGATCCAGAATTAATAAAATGGATTGATTTATCTCTTTTAACAGATGCATATCATCAATATTTTGATTTAGGGGTAAGGCAAAAAAAAAATAAATGGATACCTGATTTTAATACAACAATTGCTAAACAACTAACACCTAAAAATCAATTCTTAGTACATAATAAGCCTGCAAGTATAAAAGCCCATTTTTATGCTTTTTTTATAAGACAAAAACATAAAGAAAGAATAATAAGAAAAATATACAAGCGTATTATGATTGAAGAGTTCCTTGCTGAATTAGAAAAAAGAGATTTTAATGAAGAAAATTGTTATTTAAATGATCATATTGGTTTAAGAGTTATAGGGGGGTATTTTTTTGATACACAAAAAAAAAAATTTTCCATAAATAAAACTCCTTTAGATACTTTGTTTTCTCCACCAGGAAAACCTACAGGTTTTTGGCAGCATGATAGAAAAAAACATTCTAAAAGCAGATTAGATTGTGTTAAGTATTCTCTAATTAATTCAAGTTTTCCTTTTTCAACTATATCTTTGCAGTATACTGATTTAATTAGTGTTATCTCAGAAGAATTTGCTCAACAAATGACAGATCTTATTAGATATAACCGGAATATAAATCCTACTTTAGATAGTTCAGTTTTAAGTCATAAAATATATGAAAGAGAATGGTATAAGATATGGGATGAAAATAAAATAAAACAGATTGGAGATGCTAGTGGAACTATGCAAGATATACGTAATTTAGAAGGGATGATAGAAAAAAAAGAAAAATATTTTAATCAAATCAATGAAAGATTAAGTATTGTACTTCCAGGAATATGAACCTAAAAATCCTAAATAAAAAAGAAGTGAAAAATATCTTGAATTTGTTAAATAAACAATTTGATTTTAAAGATAAATTAGATTATGTTTTCTTGCAAAATGAGAAAGGAAAATTATTTATCGCTAATAAAGAGATTTTTGATGTTGATTTTAAAAAAATAAAAATAAATAATTTAGGATTATATTTTGGACAGTTAAAGAATAATGAATTAAGGTTAAGTATAGAAGGTTCACAGTTAATAGGAAAAGATTGTAGTAAAAATATTTTAGAATTAAATAATAAACAAAAACAAGAAAGGATGAAAGGTATTGACATTAACTATAATGGAAAATCTGGTTTTGTATTAATAAAATATGCAAATGATTTTCTTGGATGCGGAAAGATAATCAAAGATAAAATTCTGAATTTTGTTCCTAAAGAAAGAAGGTTAAGAGTTGTTAATGATTAGTATTAATAAAGGCATAGTAGTTATGAATTCCTTGTTCTTCTTTTGATCTATGAACTTCTGACATTTTTAGATTATACTTTCTTATTTCATCTTCCATTTCCCATAACATTTCCCCTCCTAATAGTATCAAAGTATTTTTTCCTGTTGCTTCCCTTGCAAATTTAGGAAAAAAATCAAAAATTGACATAGAATTAAGACTATGTACTGTAAAATCTACATCGCTTATTGAGATTCCTAGTTTTTTATAAGATTCATCTTTATTAAAATCG
>SDBV01005015.1_pt1 | contig 18819 bp, 17 predicted proteins | sample 2277081 | NCBI WGS metagenome assembly SDBV01 (sample SAMN10402039, study PRJNA504765) | marine sediment metagenome | isolation source: marine sediment core GS10_PC15, 223 cmbsf | place: Arctic Ocean: Southern Knipovich Ridge | collected 2010
GTGCTCGAATTCCAACGTCAGATACGACGCAGCCACAAGCCGGTGATAGCTGCCGTTGCAGGTTACGCCATTGGCGGCGGACACGTGCTGCACCTTGTATGCGATCTTACTATCGCAGCCGACAACGCGGTGTTCGGCCAGACGGGACCGAAGGTTGGTTCGTTCGATGGCGGGTTCGGCGCAAGTTATATGGCACGGATCGTCGGCCAGAAAAAGGCCCGCGAGATATGGTTCCTGTGCAGACAGTACAGCGCCAAAGAGGCGCTGGACATGGGGCTTGTTAACACGGTTGTTCCATACGATCAACTGGAAACAGAGACGGTTAAGTGGTGCAAAGAGATCCTTGACAAGTCGCCGGTAGCGATAAGCTGTTTGAAGGCGGCATTAAATGCTGACTGTGACGGCCAGGCCGGCTTGCAGGAACTTGCAGGGATGGCGACGATGCTCTTCTATCAGACACCGGAAGCACAGGAAGGCAGAGACGCGTTCGTCGAAAAACGCAAACCAGATTTTTCGAAATTCAAGTAAGCGATAGTGGATACAAAATTTAAAATTTGGGTTGACGCCCTGCGTCCGAAAACGTTGCCGGCAACAGCGGCGCCGGTACTGATAGGTGCGGCGATAGCGTTTGACGATGGCGCGATCCAGCCAATGGTGTTGGCGGCGACATTCATCGCGGCGTTACTGATACAGATCGGAACTAACCTGGCCAACGATTATTACGATCATTTCAAAGGAGCGGATACCGAACAAAGGCTTGGACCGGTGCGCGCAACCGGTGCAGGGTTAGTAACACCTTCGCAAATGAAAGCGGCGTTTGTCATCGCGTTCGCTCTTGCTGCAGCAGCAGGGCTGTATCTTGTTTATAAAGGCGGTGTTCCGATCCTCATTATAGGCCTTGCTTCGATAGCCTGCGGCGTGCTTTACACAGCAGGACCTTTTGCGTTGGGATATACCGGCATGGCGGATGTTTTCGTGCTGGTGTTCTTCGGCCCGGTAGCGGTTGGCGGAACATATTATCTGCAAACAGGCACTATTAACAGCGTCGTCATTATCGCCGGTCTTGCCCCGGGGCTGTTGTCTACGGCTATATTAACGGTCAATAATTTTCGCGACATTGAAACCGACAAACAGGCAGGCAAAAAAACGCTTGCAGTAAGGTTTGGTTACAACTTTGCGATCTTCGAATACAGCTTTTGCGTTATAGCCGGATGCACTCTTCCGATTATTGTGTGTGTGATAAGCGGCAACTGGCCGAACTGCTTATCGCTTATTGCGATTTTGTTTGCATTTAAAAACATAAAAATAATACGCACCCAGCCCGATGGCGGGACCAGCAATAAGCTTCTGGCTGATACGGGAAAACTACTTTTGATTTATAGTGTTCTGTTCTCTGTGGGACAGGTATTATGAAGATCGCCAATGTTACTTTATACAAATACGAGCTGCCGCTGTCCAGGCCGCTTGCAATAAAAGGGCATGCAATAAACTGCAGGCGAGGGGTTATCGTTTCGATTACAGACAAAAATGGTTTTGTCGGGTTTGGCGATGCGGCGCCGCTGCCGGGCCTGCATGACGAAAGTCTCGAAAATGTGATCGCTGAGCTTGTGAAAATAAAAGGGGCCAAAGAATTTACAAAAATGAGTTTGCCTTCGGTAAGGTTCGCAGTCGAAGGAGCGATGCTTGATCTTGCAATTCAAAATGAAAAAACTTTTAACGGCATAGAAAGGTGCAGACTTCCCGTAAACGCTCTTGTCTCTGGCGGCAGAGAGGATATTATTACTGAGTTTCTGAGCCGGTGCGATGCAGGATATTCTACTATTAAAGTTAAGGTGGGCGCCAAGGACATTCGGGAAGATATAGAACTGGTGCGAAATTTAAAACAGCTTGGTCGAGATGTAACCCTTCGGCTGGACGCGAATCGGGCGTGGAAGCTTGACGAGGCATTGGAGTTTTGCACGCAGGTTGGCCCGGACAAGATAGAGTATATCGAAGAACCCGTCACGACCGCAAAAGATCGCGCCGAATTTATAAAGGCCTCACCGATACCTTTGGCGATCGATGAGACGCTTTGCGAAAATGATATTTCGCAAATTAACTTAAACGGTGTAAAGGCGTTCGTGCTAAAGCCGTCAGTGCTGGACGGATTTGAAGCGACGACAGAATTAATAAACATTGCAAAGAACAATAATATCCTGCCGGTGTTAAGCAGTGCCTTTGAAAGCAGCATCGGCGTACGATCGATAGCCTTGTTCGCTGCAAAGATGGGGCTTCTGGATATCGCAGCAGGCCTGGACACGCTAAAGTGGCTTGGCGAAGATGTGCTGAAAGAAAAAATCCGGATCGAAAATGGCAGCATCGACATTTTAAAATTAGCACAACCCGTGTCTTTGCGAATGGACATTTTAACAAAGATATAACTATGAAATCGACAGACATCATATATGGCCAAAAGGTCGCTGTCCTAAGCGAAAACAGCTTTAAGTATGCTGCGCTAACCGCTGCGTGCTGGCGAGCAGGAGCTGTTGTTGTTCCGATTAGCACTCGTTACCCGGGCAAAAAGATCAAACAGGCACTTGAAGATATTGGCTGTGATAAGCTGATTGTTTCCAAAAAATATAGCGGGATCGAAACAGGCATAGAAAAAGTTTTGATCGACAACGTTGTAAAACATGACATCAAAGAGTTTGCTGTCGATGGTTTCGATATTACGAATCTCGACCTCAATGCCGATGCAAGCATCGTCTTTACATCGGGCAGCAGCGATAAACCAAAGGCGGTGCTGCATACTATCGGCAATCATTATTGCAGTGCGTTAGGTTCCAATGCAAACATCCCGTTCGGCAAGGGGCACAGGTGGCTGATGACGCTGCCGATGTATCATGTTAGCGGGTTTTCGCTGATAATGCGGGCGATGATAAACGGCGGTGCAATAGTTTTTCCGGGCGTCTGTTTTTCCATAAGCCAATGTGTTAAGAGTTGTGACTTTACGCATATCTCGCTCGTGCCTGCGCAGCTTGCCGAGCTGCTTGAAGACAAAGAATGTGTCGAGAAATTAAAGCAGCTCAGTGCGATATTAGTCGGCGGGACAAACGTTCCGCAACAGCTTATCGACAAATCGATTAACAGCGATTTGCCAATACACACCACCTACGGATCGACGGAAGCTGCTTCGCAGATAACGACCACGGGCGGCGGCGATATAAAAAAATTCCCATCAAGCAGCGGCAAAGTTTTAGCTCATCGCCAGGTAAAAATCTCCGACGGCCAGATAATGGTGAAAGGCAAAACTTTATTCAAAGGTTATATAAAGAATAATTCGCTGGAGACAGCCGTCGATACTGATGGATATTTTGCAACAGGCGACCTCGGCCGTTTCGACGACGCGGGCAACCTTTACGTTACCGGCAGAACCGATGCAATGTTTGTTTCCGGCGGGGAAAACATTTACCCCCGGCAGATAGAAAAAGTTTTAGAAAAAGTAGATGGGATCGAGCAGGCGATCGTTGTCGCCGTTAAATGCCCGCAGTTCGGGTTCGTGCCGATAGCGTTTGTTAAACGCTCAGAAAGAATAGACAAAAAGATTATCGAAGAGGCCGTTCGCATGGAACTCGAAGGCTTTAAGGTTCCCGCAGAGATCTTTGCTATGCCGGAAGATGTGGACGGCGGCATCAAGCCAAACAGGACCGCACTAACAGAGCTTGCAGAAAAACTGATCCTCCAAAAAACAAAAGACGCCTAGAGCTTTTCAAGGATGTCCCTGATCTCTTGCGGAATCTCGATCGACTTTTTTGTTTTGGCATCTAAAACGACATGGACGGTTTTCGCCGTAGCAGCCGTCTCATTATTTTCGTTTAGAATAATGTAATCGAGCTCGAACGAAGTTGTTCCGATGTTTTTAAGTGTCATCTCGATATTAAGTGTTTGCGAAAGGCCTATCGGCAGCAGGTAATCCGCTTCGGCATGAACAATGGGCACAAGATACTGACATTCTTCAAGGAGCAATGCGAAAGATTTTGTCTGTTCGATAAACGACTCGTAACATTCGTGGGCAAAGACGAACAGGTTTGAAAAGAAGATCACTCCCGCAGCGTCCGTGTGATAAAGCCTCACCTTGGTTTGATATTTGTACATGCTCTTTCCCTCAGATTTTTACCCGATTTCCTGGAACCTCAACATAATACCACGCCGCAGAAATAAATGCACCGGCTATTTTAGACCCAAAACAGAGTATAAAGGCCTAGGCAGTGGCAACGAAAAGTGAAAACCGGTATAGAAACGGTATAGAAATGGTATACTTTTTAGAAAATGGGGTTGTTTACGAAGACTGCTTCGTCTCGTTTTTCCGGACGTAGTGCAGCAGCACCTCGCTTGAGCTATGCAGACGCCGGCAGGTTTCTCGTGCGATGTTCAGGATCAGCGTACTGAAAAGCTGTATGTCGGAAATGTATATCGAAAGCAGCAGATTTCGTGACAGGACCAGAAGTTCGGTCTCCTCGACGGCGACGGCAGTCGCCGCATGCGGCTGGATGCCGATCACCGATGACTCGCCAAAACATTGTCCCTGCTCAAAAGCGGTCAGTTCAAACGGGATACCGTCTTTCGTAGCGACGAGCTTGACTTTCCCATACTTAACAATGTAGATGTGGCTCGGCTCAGTGCCCTGCTCGAAAATGATCTCTTCTGGACTATAAGTTGCTTTTTCGATAAGCCGGAAAAGCGTGTGGAGCTGGTCCTCCGAGAGCCCGGCAAAGATGGATATCTTGTTAAGTATCGGAAGGACTTTTTCGACATCCATAAGCGGCTCAAATGTTTTAACTTCGCTCATATTATAGTTTTCGTTTAATTAAGGTACATACTTAATCGGTTTTTCCGTATTTTCTTTCATATTTAGCCTGGCTGCTGTGCACAGGGCGATATTTTGCAGAGTTTACAGTCGTTTTTTAGCAAATGCTCTGCCGGATGAAGTTTTGAGGTATTTTTCAAAATCCATCGCCTTTTGCTTATCGGCAAAGGCGATAGTAGTTTTGAATTTCCAGGGTTTATATTTTTCAGTATGTCTGCATTTACCTTGGTTGTGAGCTCTCAGACGACTTTCAAGATCGTCTGTGTGGCCTGTGTAGAACCTGTTTGTGTCTAGTTCAGACTTTAAGATGTATACGTAGTAATAACTATATCTGCCCTTAAGACTGGCCTGCCGGGTCGTAGTTCGGAGCATTTCTTACAGTAATATATTCCCGTCCGTCTTCGCTAACGCTTCGCCGCGACAGTCTTCATTCTGAGCAACAGCTCCGAACGAAGACTGGAGGCGGCGGGAATCGAACCCGCATCCCCGCGATGCGACCGCGGTGTACTCCCATTATACGACGCCCCCTAAGAGGAGATATATCTTAACGGCAAGACCAAAATATTCAACTTTTTTCAGTTTAATAAGGGTAAAAAGAGACTTGTCCGGCATTTTCTTGAAAAAATAAGCCATTTGATGCGCAAGGGGATTGACATTTTAGAGGTTTTTCGGTACTTTCTTGTTCTTGCACAAAGGGCGATTAGCTCAGTTGGCTAGAGCGCCTGCCTTACAAGCAGGAAGTCACAGGTTCAAGTCCTGTATCGCCCATTAAAAAGCCTTGCTTCTAACTCAGAAACAAGGCTTTTCCCGGCCTTGCGGTCTACGCTCTACTTTCTCCTGCTCAAAATGATCCCCCCACCCCTGTCGCGTCGTACCTTGGCGAAGACGGCCTGCCGGGTCGTAGCTCGGAGAGCGAAGACCGGAAGCGTCTAGAACAACCTTGTTTTAAGTGCCAAGTGAGCTGGGAGGGAGTTGAGATGTTTGGTTATTTTAGATAAACAACATTAGGCTTGCTGACCTTCTCCCTGAAAACTAATCCATTCAAAAGTGCGAAAGATTCCTTGCATTACTGAAAAAAGTTGTATAATTATGATGAACTTAGTGCCCAACAACACTGGGAAAATACGGTCAGACACGATTTGAGATTTCAAATGAAATACCATATGATAATGAGATATTAACAAGTCAAGATAGAGGGAAAAATGGATATTAGGGGCAAAATCACAAATTATTCAATAAACCACTACAAAACAGTTACCATGATAATGGTGATTTTCACCATTATCCTCGGGGCACTGATACCTCTTATCAAGATCGATACAGATCCCGAGAATATGCTGTCAGAAGAAGAGGCTGTAAGGGTATTTCACGAGCAGACTAAAGAGCGATTTGAACTGAACGATATCGTTGTCCTTGGCATTGTTAACGACAAAAATCCTAATGGTGTTTTTAATCCATCTTCACTGGCAAGGATTTATGAACTGACTGAATTCGCCAAGACTCTTTCGTGGCCTGATGAGCAAAATCCAGATAGACAGATTGGCGTAGTTGAGGTTGACTTGTTAGCACCTTCAACAGTTGACCATATTGGTCAGGGCGGGCCAGGTGAGGTGAGGTTTGAATGGTTGATGAAAAAACCTCCTGCTACCCAGGCTGAGGCTCTGGATATTCGTGACAGGGCGATGAGTAATCCACTACTTAAAGGGACACTTATTTCAGAAGATGGAAAGGCTGTCTGTCTTTATTTGCCATTAACAAACAAGGATCTGAGTTATCGAGTATACAGCAGTCTACAAGAGAAAATTGCCACATTCAGCGGAGATGAGCAATATCACATTACGGGGTTGCCAGTTGCAGAGGATACGTTTGGTGTTGAGATGTTTATTCAGATGGCGGTATCTGCACCGCTTGCTATGCTTGTCGTATTTCTTCTAATGCTGGTCTTCTTCCGTAAATTAGTACTTGTTATATCTCCTATAATCGTTGCAATGGTTTCGGTTATCTCAACAATGGGATTGATGATCGGTTTCGGGTTTCCAGTTCACATAATGAGTTCGATGATACCGATCTTTTTGATGCCGATAGCTGTGGTGGATTCGGTGCACATTCTGTCAGAATTCTTCGATCTCTATACAAAAGAAAAGGGCAGGGTAAACACGATCCGGGAGGTTATGGATAATTTATTTACGCCAATGCTTTATACTTCATTAACATCAGCAGCCGGTTTTGCATCCCTTGCTCTTACACCCATTCCGCCTGTACAGGTGTTTGGTGTGTTTGTAGCTATTGGTATCATGACAGCCTGGGCGTGTACGGTGGTTTTTATTCCGGCATATATAATGATGATGAGAGAAAAGTCACTTGAAAACTTCGGCCATGCCGCAGTGCAGGAAGAAAAACAGAATTTGCTTACAAAATCACTTTATACGGTTGGCAACTTCACATATGCAAAAGCCAGGCTCATTCTGGTCGCAATCGTTATCATTACAATAGTTGCAATTTATGGCATTACACAGATTCAGATAAATGATAACCCTGTAAAGTGGTTCTCGAAGAGTCATCCCATTCGTCAGGCTGATATTGAGCTGAATAAGCACTTTGGCGGAACATATATGGCATACCTTGTGCTTGAAGATGGAGCAGGCGATAGTGAATCAAAAGATATTACTTTATATGTATCTGGTTTGCGTAATCGATTAGACAGGCAAATGCAGTCTCAGCAGAATGATTTTGCTAATGTAAAAGAGATTGGATATGAAAACAACGAACTGTTAGATCAACATATTAAAGACAACACAGAGAAAGATGCTTTACTGGATTCGATGATAGCATCCATAGAAATCAAGATCGAAACAGCCAAAGATGAAAATGTTGATACCTGGTATGAGTTTCTTGACTTTTTTGAAGTTGAGAAAGAACGCTTAAAATTGTTCAAGCAACCGGAGGTGCTTAAATATATATCAAAATTGCAAAAACATCTTGTAGAATCAGGCTTAGTAGGCAAGAGTAATTCTGTAGCAGATGTAGTGAAAAAAGTCCATCAGGAGTTAGTCGATGGTAAGGAAGAAAGCTTTATCATCCCGTCATCTTCGGGGGCTGTTGCTCAGTGTTTATTACAGTTTCAAAGCAGCCATAATCCCGAGGATCTATGGCATTTGGTTACTTACGATTACATGAAGGCCAATATTTGGATACAATTAACCAGCGGCGATAATAAGGATATGGAAACGGTTGTCAGTGCGGTCGATGATTTCTTTGCCAAAAACACTCCTCCAGTGCCATTAAAACATAAGTGGGCAGGATTGACTTATATCAATACCGTATGGCAAAATAAAATGGTCTTTGGGATGCTTCAGTCTTTTCTTGGAAGTTTTGTTATTGTGTTCATCATGATGACAATACTGTTCCGTTCGCCTCTATGGGGCCTTATTTGTATGATACCATTGACAATAACTATTGCTGTTATCTATGGGATAATAGGACTTGTTGGCAAGGACTATGACATGCCAGTGGCTGTTTTAAGTGCATTGACTTTAGGGATGGCGGTGGATTTTGCGATCCACTTCCTTGAGCGGGCACGTACGAGCTATGCCCAGAAAGGCTCCTGGCAATTAAGTGTAGGTGAAATGTTTGGAGAGCCTGCCAGGGCTATAAGTCGAAATGTACTTGTCATTGCCATTGGATTTTTGCCGCTTTTAGCCGCACCATTAATACCTTATAAAACAGTTGGTATATTTTTATGTGCTATTATGGCTTTATCTGGAGCAATAACGTTATTGGTGCTTCCTGCATTATTAAAGGTCTTAGAGAGATTTTTATTCAAGACTAAGGCGGAGCCAGCACCTACGAGTTGTAGCTGTGTATTTTGCCTTATGATCTCTATAGCAACGGTTATTCTTGTTGCAGTTAATTTGCATCAGTATTGGGATCTTGGCTGGGGCAAACTGGCTTGGATTAGTGTAGCAGCAATACCAACGATGGCTCTTGTTTGTAGTTTTATGGCAAAACGAAAGGCGTGTAAAAAAAATTAGATAGAGCTTAAAGGAGGCTAATAATGACAGTGGAGAGATGTTTAAGAGGCATAGCGGGTTTATTTATTCTTATCAGCGTCATACTTGCACACATTCACTCGCAGTACTGGCTGTATTTTACAGGTTTTATAGGCTTAAATCTTTTGCAATCAGCTTTTACTGATTGGTGTCCTATGATGACCATACTTAAAAAGCTTGGCGTTGGGGCTTCATGTCCAACATCAAATAACGAAAGTGAGGTATAACATGAGGTCTGTATTATTGATGGCTCTTATTTTATCATTTACGGCTCCTGTTCTCGCAACAGATGAACCCGTCACCGATGTTGAAACAATAGTTAACAAAGCCAATCTGATTGCTTATTATCAGGGACAGGATGGCAAGGCTAAAGTTAAAATGACAATAACGGACAAGAAGGGGCAAGCCAGAATCCGTGAATTTATTATTTTGAGAAAAGACATTAAAGATGGTGGGGATCAGAACTACTATGTGTATTTCTTAAAGCCAGCCGATGTTCGCAAGATGGTGTTTATGGTTCACAAGCATACAGACATCAAGAGGGATGATGACAGGTGGCTGTATCTTCCAGGCCTTGACCTTGTAAGACGTATTGCCGCGAGCGACAAGCGGACAAGCTTTGTTGGGTCCGATTTTTTGTACGAGGACATCTCCGGCAGAAACCTTCTCGAAGACACCCACGAACTCATCGATACAAATGACAATTATTATGTAGTGAAGAATGTCCCTAAGGATCCTGACAGCGTAGAGTTTAGCTATTATAATGTTTCAATCGACCGAAAAACATTTGTGCCGATGAAGATGGAATTCTATAGCAAGAAAGACAAACTCTATCGAACTATCGAAACACAAAAAGTTGAGATGATTGAAATCAAAGAAGGCGAGCAGGTAAATAAATTCCCTACGGTTGTAAAATCTGTAGTAAAAGACTTCAATACTGGAAGTACTACTGAGATGGAGTTTTCCAATGTTAAGTATAACATCAACCTTAAAGATATATTTACTGAGCGATATCTTCGCAAACCGCCAAAAGGGGCAATCAGATGAATAATTTCTCATATTTGATAGTTCTTTTCAGTATGCTTGTAATTACATCTTTGCCCGCAATGGCTCAGGAAGATAGTTCAGATGATTTTGAAATGCTAATGTCAAATCTTGAAATGCATGGTTTTTATGAGATACGTTCTGGGTATCGAACCAGAAAAGATAAATACGAAAAAGACATGTCTATTATGGAGCAACGATTACAGATAGATGCGTCATCATATCTTGACTGGGCTGACTTTAAGGTTAAGGGAGATATTATCGGTGATATGGTGGAAGAGCAAGCCGATTTTGATCTTCGGGAAGCATATATGTCTACCAGCCCTTATGACTTTATGGACTTAAAAGTAGGAAGACAGGTTCTGACATGGGGAACAGGCGATCTTGTTTTTATCAATGATCTATTTCCTAAAGACTGGCAGTCATTCTTTATTGGCAGAGATACCGAATATCTAAAAGCTCCCTCTGATGCTGTTAAGATAAGCTTGTTCTCTGACATTGCCAATCTGGATGTCGTCTACACACCACAATTTGACTCTGATCGTTTTATAAATGGTGAGCGTATTTCGTACTGGAATTCGAATCTTGGAAGCTTGGCTGGGCAAGATGCCATACAGCATACCGATAAGCCTGATCATTGGTTCAGGGACGATGAGATAGCAGCACGGCTGTATAAGAATATAAAGAACTATGAATATGCCCTGTATGCCTATCGGGGCTTTTGGAAAAGCCCGGGAGGGTTAAATGCTTCAAGAACTCAGGCAATCTTCCCGGACCTAAACGTTTATGGTGTAAGCGTCAGAGGTAATGTAGGCAAAGGGATCGGAAATATGGAATTCGGGTATTACGAATCGGATGATGATCAAAACGGAACAGATGGTAATATTAATAATTCAGAATTAAGATACCTGGCGGGTTATAGCCAGGAGATAGGCAAGAACCTTACGCTCGGTCTTCAATATTATATCGAACAAATAATGGACTTTGACAAACACAAAAAAAGTGTGCCTGCCGGCCTGACACGAGATGAATTCAGGCATCTGATAACGGTTCGCCTGACGAAACTTTTGATGAATCAGAATCTAAGGTGTTCGTTGTTTACTTATTTCTCCCCAACAGATAAAGATTCATATTTACGCCCAAATTTGAATTATAAAGTGAATGACAACTTGGCCGTTGAGCTTGGAGCTAATATTTTCTTCGGTGATTATCCAAACACTTTCTTCGGGCAGTTTCAAAACGATACTAATATATATACGGCAATACGATATAGTTTTTAATTTTTTCTTTGATTACTTGTTGATGATTTCATTCAAAAGTCAAACCATTTTTGTAGTCCATCGGGCGTCCTGCCCATATCACCTCTGTAAGGACTCTGTAAGGACTCTGTGTGGACTTTGTATCTAATTGTTGTTTAGTTGACGAATTTAACTGCAAAAACACTCGTTTTTGAACTGTAAATGAAGGTTTTAGAGGGCTATTTTTTCGAGGTCATATCTTACAAGCAGGAAGTCACAGGTTCAAGTCCTGTATCGCCCATTAAAAAAGGCCGCCCAAAAGCGGCCTATTTTAATGGAGCAAGGCATTTTCCCAGCCTTGCGGTCTACGCTCTACTTTCTCCTGCTCAAAATGATCCCCCACCCCTGTCGCGTCGTAGCCTTGGCGAAGACGGCCTGCCGGGTCGTAGCTCGGAGAGCGAAGACCGGAAGCGTCCAGGACAACCTTGTTTTAAGTGCTGGGTGAGTTGGGTTTTTGTTGCAGTAGGGGAGTTTTTTGGTAGACTATAATAACTGCTGGACCGAAGAAACAGGGGTGGGCTAGTCAAAATGCCAAAGTGATATTAGTATGAATAGGGAAGGATCGGCAAATGCTTCGAAAAATTGATTTACTGTGGCTCTTGGCTACTCCAATTTATTTAATTGTCTCCGTTATTCGCCATGAGGGAAGCCATGCAATAGCAGGAATGTTTAACGAAAGCCTGGAGATGACAAGGTTTGTCATTTTGCCATCTATCTCCGAACAAGGTAGATTTATTTTACCACATGTAAATTGGAATGGTAGCATAACAGGGGCAGTTTATGCCGCACCATATATATGTGATGTTCTTACATATTTATTATTTTTCATGATTTGCTTGTATTTAACTCGCCTACCACGTTGGGTGTGGTTGAACTTGGTAATTATTGGAATGTTTATGCCTCTACTCAATTCGGCCTGTCAGTACTTGGCAGGTCTTTATCAACCTACGAAAGATATTGGTAATATTTTAAGATTCAACCACTTTCCACCAATTATGGTTCATGCATACTTTATCATAACTATTCCACTGTACATCTATGGATTATTCTACATGTTCCGCAGATTAAGGCAGGCAAAAAACCTTTAGTGTTTCCCTCACCCCATCAACCTGTCCCCCTGTCGCGTCGTAGCTTTAGCGAAGACGGAAGCGTCCAGGACAACCTCGTTTTAAGTGCTATGTGAGTTGGGAGTATTATGTTGAAGGCAGACATCTATCTACAAGTTATTCAAAAGGAACTGGCCGCCCTACGACCCACCCTTCCCCCTTAGCTATCCGTAATTTACGCCTCGGCCAGTTTCTACCAACACCGATAATTTGGCCTTTCGAATCAGTAATTAACACTGCTTCGCCAGTACCAAGACCAGCATTACCTTTACTACGACTGTCGCCAAAAAGCTTAGCTCCCTCACCCCCACATTCAGCAACGCGTACACGAAAATTCCCTTCATTGGTTTGCTCAGGGCGACCTATGATCATTAGCATATGGCCTATACGAGATAATATATCACCTGGCAAAACATCTTTTGCCAGTTCAATCCTCCTCCACCCATTTCGCCCTTTTTTTGAAGTTGGTGTTTTTTTGAAAAATATGAAATAATCGCCATCCATCGGCCTATTTAGCAATTTTCCTTTTGGTCCTACTTTATTAGGAATGATATGAGAGTGTTGTGGAATTGCTCCTTTAAGAACGTAATGCACCAACCCACAACAATCCAAATTATATATACCTTTCTCTTCATCCACATGACCCTTTAGGCTATATTTACTACTTTTAAGATTGGCCAATATTCGATTGAATTCTTTCATAACCTCTTCACCAGGTGATTCCATCCCGTCATATCTTTCTTTTGCTTTATCGATATCCCTAAACTTATCGTACTCACTACTTTTTAAATTAGCCAATACTCGATTGACTTTTTTCTTAATCTTTTTACCAGGCGATTTCATCCAGGTGTATGTTGGAATGATTGTTTCATTATCATATTTTATTTTCATCCCCCCGCTGATCTTTCTTGAAAAGATTTGTTTATCGGGTCCCTGTTCCTTTTCTACCTTACCTAAAAGCTTTCTGCGTGCTTGTTCATACCCTTCATTAAGCTTACTATACTTATCTAAATGAAGTGATGGAACGATTGCACCCATGGTTGGACCAGGTTTATACAGATCAAAAAATGAACTGGAATATTTATAACCTGAAGGTAACAGGAAGGCAGACTCGTTTGGCTGTAAACCATTTATATATACTATCGCACCAAGTTCAGGATCATATACACCATCCAACTGATCGACCTTGCCTTCAATAGCTTTTAGAACTACGCTCGGGCTTAGTTGGTACTCAATTTTACCGTTATATTCTAAGTCTATCTTATCCCGAGCAAGCCGTAAACTATACAACCGATCATCGATCATTATTCCAGGCTTGGAATGGCCGATCGTTCTCCCTGACTTACTTTTGATTATTATTTGGTTAACATAAACCATGTTTTTTATATAAGAAGGTTCTAAAAATTCAAAAGCCAAAAATAAAAAAAGATCAGTACCACTACGAGATTGAAACTCTCCCGAGGCGATCGTATCTATAATATTGCATTTATTCTCATTATCTCTAAGCTCGCCCTTTTTATGTGCTAACAATTTATTGAATAGTATATTTATTTTGACTAAAGGGACCAGCTTCTTATCGATCTTCATTCCCTCAAGGGATGCCTCTTCAATCTCTTTATACATTTTTTCGGCGGCCTTTATAACACTCGCGGCTTGGTCAGTCCACATGGTAACTGTGCCTGATTTTTTTGCACTAATAAAATCGTCTATTTCTTTTTTAAGAAATGCTTCGGCAACTTCTTTTGGGTTTACATCTTTTCCTGCAAGTAATTGTTTCTCTAGTTCATGTCTGTTTATCCCAAATCGGTTTTTTAAGTTACCAGTTATTGTCAACTGTTCCGGAGATGCCGGTTTGTTTAACTCGCTCTGTTCAGTTGGTGGTTTATTAGCCTCCGATTTAGCAATTGACGCTTCTATGCTGAAAACCCCAAAAACAACAAATACAAAAACCGCCAGGCAGATTATTCTTCTGTTTAGATATTGTGTTTTCACAACTTCCCTTTACCTTTGATCCGGTTTGGCTTTCATACCATGAATTACATCTTATTTTAATCTCTTTTTCTAAGCAGATCAAATCAATTTTGAAAAACCCCTCACCCCATCAACCTATCAAGCCCCTCGGCAGCCAATTTCTTATTGGCATCTATCGAATTTATCGTCCTCTTTTTACCGCGTCATCGCCATATCTGCTTTTAATTTTATCGTATGCCTCGTCGATGCGTTTGTGTTTTTCCTCGTCGGCATCGGTGAACAGTTCTTTCTGCCCGCTCCCTTCAGCTACCAGTCCCGACGCTCCAAATCCCAAGAGCCGCAAAGCCGTCGGTTTTCTTTTATACCAGCCGTCAAACACCGCTTTAGCCTCCCGCCACAACGTTTCGGTTACGTTCGTCGCTTTTCCAAACGTTTTGCTCCTGGTAACGGTATTAAAGTTCCCATCCCGAAATTTCAGTGTGATCGTCTTAGCTTCAAACCCGCCGCCCCTTAGCCTGTAAGCGACCTCTTCCACTTGATTCAATAGAACATTGCCCAGCACTTCTTTGTCTTTGACGTCCGTCGCAAACGTTTGCTCGCTCGATATGCTCTTGGCAACGCGCCCGGCCTCGACTTGCCTGCTGTCTATTCCATTGGCCAGTTCGAGTATGTGCGGGGCCTGATTCCCCAAAATATTTTTAAGGTGCCCGGCATGCGTCTCTCGCAGCTTCCCTATCGTTCGTATCCCGATCGACGCTAGTTCCTTTTGCGTTACCCTGCCTATCCCCCATATCTTAGAAATGCTGAGCGGATCAAGTATCTCACGCACCTTATCTTTTGTTATTATCACAAACCCGTCGGGCTTTTCCAGGTCAGACGCCATCTTTGCAAGAAACTTATTTGGCGCGATGCCCACCGATGCGACCAGACCAAGCTCTTGCTTGATCGCCCTTTTTATTTCCCTGCCGATCTCTTCTGCACTGCCAAACAGCTTTATACTTCCGGTAACATCGAGAAACGCTTCGTCCAGCGAGATGGGTTCTATTTGAGGCGTGTATCTTGAGAATATTTCGCGTATCTCCCCCGATACTTCGACATACCTTTTCATCCTTACGCCGAGCACGACCCCCTCCGGGCACATCCGAACAGCCTTGGCCATCGGTATCGCGCTGCGGACGCCGTGCTTGCGTGCCTCATAAGACGCAGCCGATACAACCCCTCGCCCTTTCGGATCGCCGCCGACGATAACAGGTTTGCCGCAAAGCGAGGGATCGTCAAGGCACTCCACAGAGGCAAAGAACGCATCCATATCAACATGAATTATCTGACGATCCGCTTTCATTTTGTTTTTCGCTTTGCAGAAACTCGTCTATATCATTATCCCGAAGGGGTTAAATGTGGTAACTCAAAAAACTCTCTGCTTGTTGCTGTCACCTGGTCGGCGAAATCCTCTAAAGCAATCCCCTTTACCTCTGCGATCTTCGCCGCGATATGTTTCAGGAACGCAGGCTCGCAAGGCTTTTTGCCTCGCACCGGCTCCGGGCTTATAAACGGACAATCGGTCTCGATCATCAACCTGTCCATCGGAACCATCTTCGCCGCCGTCCGTACATCGTCGGTCTTTTTAAACGTCACGACCCCCGTAAACGAAATATAGTACCCTTTGCCCAGCACAAGCTTCGTCTGTCCGATCGACCCGCTATAGCAATGTATCACAACCCTTTTAAGTTTGCCCGCAAACTCATCCAGTATCTCCATGCTCTCATCGAACGCCTCGCGCGTGTGAACGATCACCGGCATATTTAGTTGGGCGGCAATATCTAAATGCTTTCTGAAGATCTGCTTTTGAGTTTCCCGCGGCGAGTGATCGTAAAAGAAGTCCAGGCCCGTTTCACCGATAGCAACAACCTTCGGATGCTTTGCTGTTTCTTTCAACATCGCAAGGTCATCGTCGGTTATACTCTTGGCATCGTGCGGATGAAACCCCAGCCCGGCGTACATGTTATCATACTTATCGATAAGCTCGATAACAAGTGGAATCTCCGCAGGCGTCGTCGCTATCGTGATCCAGCTCTTAACGGACGCCTCTTTGCTGCGCAGCAAATACTTATCAAGGTCCTGGCGAAACTGCTTGAACGTCAAATGCGCATGTGTATCGATAAGTTCCATCGCCGTTATAACACCTCAGCGATCGCACTGCAAAGCGCATCGGTATTATCAGCCGTGACCCCTGCAACATTTATCCTGCCGGAACCTACGATATAGATCGAATGCTTCTCACGCAGCGCCTGAACCTGTTCCTTGTTGAGTCCGGAAAACGAGAACATCCCATTCTGTTTCGTAATAAACGAAAAGTCCTGTGTCGCGCCTTTTGCCTTTAGGCCGGCAACAAGCCCTTCTCGCATCTGCTTGATACGATCTCGCATCTCAGTTACTTCCGCCTCCCACTGAGCTTTCAGCTTTGCGTCGCTCATGATCGTTACAACAATGCTGCTGCCATGCGAAGGCGGATTGGAATAGTTCCTGCGAATAACAAGTTTCAAGTTGCTGACAAGTTTGTCCGCTGTCCCTGCGCTGTCGCAAACAAAAGTAATAGCGCCCGTTCGTTCGTTATACAAACCGAAGTTTTTCGAGAACGAACTCGCAACCACCAGCTCTTTTACGCTCGAAGCTATCAAACGCATCCCCTGCGAATCCTCTTCGATACCATTACCAAGTCCCTGGTACGCAAAGTCAACGAACGGCATGATCTTGCGCTCGATAATAATATCACGAATCTGGGCCCACTGCTCGAGATCGGGATCGACGCCCGTCGGGTTATGACAACACCCGTGCAGCAAAACGATATCGCCTTGGGGGATTTCGCTTAGCGATTTTTTCATCGCTTCAAAATCGAGGCTTTTGTTGGCTGCGTCGTAGTATGCGTATTTTTTAACCTTGAACCCTGCCTTTTCGAATATTCCGACATGGTTCGCCCACGTCGGATCGGAAACCCAAAACGATGCATCGGGCCTTATCCCTTTCAAAAATTCTCCGCCAACCCTAAGCGCTCCCGTCCCGCCCGGCGTCTGCGCCGTAACCGCACGCTTGCCGCTTATGATATCGCTGCCGTTGCCAAACAACAGACCTTGAACCACCGCCCCGTACTCGGCAGAACCCGGTATTGGAAGGTAGCTTTTGGAAGTTTGAGTTTCCAGGATGATCTTCTCGGCTTCCTTGACCGAATCCATAATAGGCGTACTGCCGGTCGCGTCTTTGTAAACTCCCACACCAAGATTGATCTTGTTCGGGTTGTCATCTTTTTTGAACGCTTCGTTAAGCCCCAAAATCGCGTCAGGAGCAGCCATTTCAATCTTCTCAAACATCGTTATACCTTCCAATTATATTTGTATGTCATTTCCGCGACCTTTTATACCAAATATGAATTAAGGAATAAAGGCATTTTTATAATGCCTTACCTCGACAGGTCCTTTCTCTCCGAGAACCACTGCCATAACATCGAATCTCATTAGCCTGCCCTTAAGTTTGTACTGATTGACAAACGACCTGGCGGTAGATGCCATCTTCTTGCGTTTTTTGTAATTGACTGCGTCCTGGGCCGGTGCGAACTCCTCGCTTCGTCTGGTTTTTACTTCGACAAAGACCAGCGCTCCTTCGTCGGAACACATCACAAGATCCACTTCGCCGGATTTGCAGGCGAAATTGCGCGCAACAAATGCGTAGCCCTGATTTTTAAGAAATTTCTCACAATGCCTCTCGCCCCATCTGCCCAATAGCTTCCGGTCAGAAAGAAGTCGTTTTCTTTGTCCCGGAACCAAAAACATCATCGGCTCTTAGCGTGATACCGTATGACTGCTGTGCCTCTGTGTCAGACGGATGCCCTTACCGGTACGTTTTCTGAGGTAGTACAGCTTTGCTCTGCGGGTTTTGCCGCTGCGAAGAGGTATAATATCGACGACGTTTGGCGAATTGAGCGGGAATACACGCTCGACACCTTCGTCACCAACAACGCGTCTTACGGTAAATGTCTCGTTCATGCCTCTGCCGCTGCGTGCTATCACGGTTCCGGAAAATGTCTGGATGCGCGTCTTGGCGCCTTCTGTGATCCGGCACTTGACGTCGACAACATCGCCGACCTCAAAATGCGGAACCTTACTTTTGAGGCTTTTGCTCTCTACCGAATCCATTAGTTCTGTCTTCACCGATATATCTCCTGCATCTCTTTGCTAAACAATTTGATTTCTTATTCTCTTTTGCGTTTAAGACCTTGACGGGGGCTCACACAAGAATCACCTAATATAGCTTTTTTTTGCGGGCAAACAAGAACATTTTCAAAAACTTTTGTCATTTTGCCTATTTTAACGCTGGAAGGTTGTTTTAATGTCAAAAAGCGGCTTTTTTACTCCAGCAGGTCGGGGCGAAGGCGTTTTGTCCGTTCTAAGGCTTGCTCTTTTCGCCACTTAGCGATTCTTTCGTGATCTCCGCTTAGCAGGACCTCGGGCACT
>SDBV01005016.1_pt1 | contig 18816 bp, 19 predicted proteins | sample 2277081 | NCBI WGS metagenome assembly SDBV01 (sample SAMN10402039, study PRJNA504765) | marine sediment metagenome | isolation source: marine sediment core GS10_PC15, 223 cmbsf | place: Arctic Ocean: Southern Knipovich Ridge | collected 2010
AACCAAGAAACAGCAAGAAAGCCTGCCTGAAAAACAGGACCCCATGGGTGGCACTGAAACGATCCTGCTCGTTGAAGATGAAGAATCGCTGCGGAAGTTGGCTTCAAGGATTCTAGAAAGGCTCGGGTATTCTGTGGTTGAAGCAAGAAACGGCATGGACGCGCTGGAAATTGTCAATAAAGGAGGTCACCCTGAAATCGATCTGCTGGTAACCGATGTCATCATGCCTGAAATGGGCGGCAAGGAATTGTCGGAAAAGCTCTCTGAAGAATATCCCGAGCTCGAGGTGTTGTACATTTGCGGTTACACGGATAATGCAATAGCTCACCACGGCGTGTTGGATGAAGGGGTGTCGTTGCTTCAAAAGCCGTTTTCACCGCTATCTTTGGCAGAGAAAGTTCGAGAGGTTCTGGATGAAGAATAACAAGGCCCGCGCCTGGCCTTCGGCGCATATCTTGTGGAGAACCTCGCAAATGACGAGGCAGGAATATAGAAGAAGGCGCAACCCCGTTGCTCTCGTGACGGCTATCGGATAGACTGGCGGGCCTATGAAGATTCTTCTGCTAGCCTTTCAGCCGGGTGAGCTGTCGGAAAGCCTGTTGCATCAAATCAAGAGCATCGTGCCCGACAGGCGGGTGCTTCTTACCAACAGCGCCGCGGAAGTGGAAGCGAACCTCGCCGGGATCGAGATTGCCGTGACGGGAATGGGCAACGGCATCATCCGCGAGCTCATTCTCGAGGCGCCAAACCTGCGCTGGCTGCAGCAGTGGGGCGCAGGCGCGGACTGGCTTTTTCGGTCTCCGGAAGCCGTGGAACGCGATTTCATACTGACCAATGCATCGGGAGTGCATGCGGTACCGATCAGCGAGCACATCCTGGCTCTTATGCTGGCCTTTGCCAGACGTATCCACACGGCGGTGAGGGATCAAGCCAACAACAACTGGGGCCGGCCCTCGAGGGGCGACCTCTTCGAACTGGTGGAAAAAACCCTCTGCCTGGTCGGCGTCGGCGCCATCGGGGGACGCCTGGCCAGAATTGCCGCAGCGCTGGGTATGCGGGTGCTCGGGGTTCGGCGGAATCCCCACAAAGCGGCTGAGGGCGTGCATGCCATGTACGGTCCCGAACGACTGCTGGAGCTGCTGCCCGAAGCCGACTTTCTGGTGCTTACGGCTCCGCTTACCTCGGAAACCCGGAACATGGTGACGGAGAACGAGCTGCGCGCAATGAAGCGAACGGCGTATATCGTCAACATAGGGCGGGGGACAATGATTGTGGAAAGCGCTCTCATCAGGGCGCTGCAGGAAGGTTGGATCGCCGGCGCCGGCCTGGATGTCTTCGAGCAAGAGCCGCTGCCCGCGGACTCGCCGCTCTGGAAAATGCACAACGTTATCGTTACCAGCCACTACGCCGGGCTGACCCCACGCTACAACGAGAGGGCCATGGCTATCTTTCTGGACAATCTCGAACGCTACGCCAGGGCAAAGCCCCTCCGCAACGTGGTGGATAAACGCTTAGGCTACTGACAGGCAATGGTGTCGCGCAGCCTACAGGGCCGCTTTGCAGACAGCGAGCACGTCCTCTGCGGTCGCGCGCCGAGGGGAAAGCGGGATCATGTAGCTTCCTGCGATGGTCTCGGCGATCGCTGCCAAACCCTGCTCGGTTACGCCGTAATCGGCCAGTCCCTGATCGAGGCCCACGTCCTGAGACAGCTGTTCCACGGCCTCCACGGCTTTTTCCGCCGCGCGCCTCTCTCCTACCCCGCCCACGACTTCGCCCAAGGCGCGGGCGATGTCCGCGTACTCGCCAATCGCTCCCGGCAATAGAAACCGCATGGCGTGGGGCAGCACGATCGCGTTCGCCGCTCCGTGGGGCATATTGTACACCCCGCCCAACGGGCCCGTAATGGCATGAATCAGACAGAGCAGGGTGCTGTCGAAAGCCATGCCGGCCAAGAGGCTGGCCATGAGCATGCCGTCCCGGGCTTCTATATCCCCCCCGCAGTGGGTGGCCCTTCTCAGATGGCGGCCGACCAACTCGATCGCTCGCAGGGCCAACACTTGCGTAGCCGGCCAGGCATTGACGCTGATGTAGGATTCCACGGCGTGGGTCAGGGCGTCTAGGCCGGACTCGCGCGTCGGACCGGGGGGCAGACTTACGGTAAGACACGGGTCCAGCAGGGCCACCGTCGGGTTGACATAGGGGCTGCGCAACCCCATTTTGACCTTTTTCTCGCGATCGCTCAGCACGGCGACACCCGTAATCTCGGCCGCCGTTCCCGAAGTCGTGGGCAGACAGATAACCGGCGCGGCAGGGCGGGGAACCTTACCGCTTCCCAGATAATCCGAGATGCTTCCTGAGTTGGTAGCCAGCACGGCCACGGATTTTCCCGTATCCATCGAGCTCCCGCCGCCCAGTCCGACAACGCCGTCACAGCCTTCATCGGCATAGATGCCGGCGGCCTTATCCACGGCCTGCACGGTGGGGTTCGGCTCTACCTCATCGAACACGACGGCGGCAACGCCGGACTTCTTCAAAGGCGCCATCATCCGATCGAGAACTCCGGACGTTACGATACCGCGGTCCGTAGTAACGAGCACCTTTTTCAACCCCAGGCGCTCGGCCAGTTCCCCGGTGCGGGCGACGCTGCCCCTGCCGTAGATTACCTCTGTTCTTACCTGAAAGTTTCTGATATCTTCCATATCCTGCCTCTCCGTCCCACTATATCAACTGTTAGCCTCGAGTTCAATTCCGCGATCGATAGCCCTCAGGTTGAGCGCAAGCGTGTGTGGCGGCACCAGGTCGCGAACAGCACTCTCGAGAGCTTTCCGGGAGACGAGAGACGTGGCGGCCACTAGATAACCCAGCATGAGCATGTTGGCCGCGGTCTTGCTCCCGAGCTCCTCGATGGCTATGCGGTTGAAGGAAGCGCTGCCCATCCGCCGGGCGGAGAGCTGCGCCCCGTCGATGCTTCCAGGACGCCGCACATCCACCAGGTCAGCGTCCACGATCAATAAGCCTCCCGGGGCAAGACTGCCCGCATTGTCCTCGAAGGCCTTCTGGGCCAGGGCGACGAGAATGTCGGGACGCTTCACAGCCGGGTAGACTATTTCCTGCTCGGCTACGACCAGCTCGGTGCACACGTCACCCCCGCGGATGTCGGACCCGTAAGCCTGGGTCTGAACTGCGTGGCGGCGCTCGTACACGCTCACGGCCCGCCCCAAGGCAACTCCGGAGAGCACTACGCCCTGGCCTCCGATGCCGGCGATTCTGACTTCCGTTCGATTCATCGAGACCTTGCCTCCTTCCGGATGCGAAGCGTTTCTTCCGAAAGCTCCGGTTCGCCCTCGCGGTGGCACAGCTCACCTACCACAATCTTGCCGGCCAGCTCCTCGGGGCTTAACTCGCCGGCCCGTTTGACGCTGACCGAATCTTCCCTGTAACTCGCCAGCATAGCGACGGCGTCGTTGCGCATGCCCACGGCTTTGCCGTACTGAACGGGGCACTGGGATATCACCTCCACGAACGAGAAGCCCTTGTGCTCGATGGCTTTTTTGATAGTGCGGGTCAGAGGGCGCGCGTGGTAGGTCGTCCAGCGGGCCACAAAGGTCGCTCCCGCCGCCATGGCCAACCCGCTCAAATCAAAGGGCCGTTCTATGCTGCCGTAAGGGGTAGTGGCCGTTTTTAAGCCGAAGGGAGTCGTAGGGGCTGCCTGACCGCTGGTCATGCCGAAGATATTGTTGTTGACGCAGATCACTTTCAGATCGATATTCCTGCGGGCGGCATGGATAAAGTGATTGCCCCCGATGGCGCTCAGATCGCCGTCGCCCACAACCACGAATACCCGTATGGCGGGATTGGCCAGCTTCAATCCCGTGGCCGCTGCGAGCGACCGTCCGTGGGTGACGTGCAGAAGGTCCGTGTTGTAAGCGGGGCTGGGAATCCAACCAGAGCACCCAATGCCGGACACGAAGGCGAACTCGTCAAAATCTATGCCCAGCTCGTCTATCGCGCGCAAGAGACTCTGAGACACGATACCGTTTCCGCAGCCCGGACAGGTCGTATAGCTGATGCCGGAGCGAAAATACTTGCTGAGAGGGTGCTCGACCGCTGCGTCCATCAGAGATCCTCCTTTATGACCGCAAGAATATCCTCTGGGTCGAGCAGCGTTCCCAAGGGGTCGGGGGTCAGGAGATCCACTCCGGCATGGCCCCCAACGGCGGATCTGACGAAGTGCACTAGCTGGCCCAGGTTGTTCTCGCACACGATAATCCTCTTCACCCGGGCGGCCATCAGGGCCACTTCCGCATCCGGGAAAGGCCACACCGTCACGGCCCTCATGCTGCCCGCCCTGATTCCCTCGCGGCGGGCCAGATCGACAGCTGCCAGAACGGCACGGGACGTGATGCCGTAGGAAAACAGTACCACATCGGCATCCCGCATGCGATCTTCGCGGACCACGACCAGGTCGCTCCGGTGCCGGGTAATCTTGGCAGCCAGGGTCTTTATCAGGTTATCCAGCACTTTCGGGTCGGAAACGTTGCGGAACCCATCCCGCAGATGAGCTGAACCGGTCACATTGGCCTTCAGCCCACGACCAAAAACGGGCATGGGCGCCACTTCCTCATCCAGAAAAATCTGTTGGTGAATCCCCTCGTACCGCGGCAGGACTTTTCTATCTTCGATCGTCAATTCCGATGAGACCGGGTAGGACACAGCCTCGCGCATGTGCCCGACCATGGCATCGGCCAGCACGAACACCGGCGTTCGGTACCGTTCGGCCTTGTTGAAAGCCCAAACCGTGTGGTCGAACATTTCCTGCGGTGAGCAAGGCGCGATGGCGACGATACGGTACTCGCCGTGGGAACCGAACCGGGGCTGAAGCATGTCGCCCTGCAGAGCGATGCTGGGACTGCCCGTCGATGGTCCGCCGCGTTGCACGTTGACGATCACACAGGGCGTCTCGGTCGATACGGCCAGCCCGATGTTTTCGGCCATCAGGCTGATGCCGGGCCCCGAGGTCGCCGTCATGGCTTTGGCGCCGCCCCAGGATGCGCCGATCACGGACGCCATGGCGGCTATCTCGTCCTCGGTCTGTATGAAGGTACCGTCTTCGCTGGGCAGCCTGCGGGCCAGGTGTTCACCGATTTCAGTGGCGGGGGTGATCGGGTACCCTGCGAAAAACCGGCAGCCCGCGGCGATGGCCCCCTCGGCGCACGCCAGGTTGCCCTGGACGAAGTCAGTCGACCTGGAAACGTCAGCAGCAGGCACTGTCCAACCTCGCTTCCCGCGCGTCGGGTTCAGGCGCCGGTTCGCCGGTCACGACCACGGCAAAATCCGGGCAGTAAACCACACAGTTTTGGCAGCCCGTACAGCGCTCCGCGGCGACTACTTCCGGATAAGCCACGCCGCGCTGATTCAACGCCCCGGAAAACGCCAATACATCCACCGGGCAGAGCGCGATGCAGATGCCGCACCCCTTGCAGGCTTCCCTGTCTACATAGACCATGGCAGATTTCTCCCCTTGTTGTCGGTTCGGATTCTCTGAAATGAACCCGGAAAAAAGCTCAGCCTATCAATCCTGCGCCAGCAGTTCCGCCACCGTTCCCGGTATATCATGCAGCGCGTCGGCCACCCGCACCCCGGCGGCGCGCAGGGCTTCTGTTTTACTCTCCACACTCCCGCGAGACCCTTCGACGATGGCCCCGGCGTGCCCCATGCGCCGCCCTCGAGGGGCCGATGCGCCTGCGATATACGCCACCACCGGCTTGTGGACATGGGCCTTTATGTAGCCCGCGGCGGCCTCTTCCTGACTGCCGCCCACCTCGCCGATTATGACCACCAGGTGAGTCTCCCGGTCGGCGTTGAACAGCGCCACAATGTCGGCCAGGTCGGTACCGACCACCATGTCCGCGCCCATGCCGACGACCGTACTCTGTCCGATCCCGCGGGCACAGAGATCGGCGGCCACTTCGTACGATAGAGTTCCGCTGCGCGAAACGATGCCCACCGGTCCCGGGCAGAACATGTTCGCAGGCAGTATGCCGAGCTTGCAGAGCCTGGGCGTGATGATTCCCGGTGTGGTAGGCCCGATCAGCATGGCTCCCTCGCGCGCGGCGAGGGCCTTCATAGCCATGGCGTCGTGTACCGGAATATGCTCCGTAATCAGGACCAACAGACGCATCCCGGCGCTTACGGCTTCCGCCACCGACTCCGCGGCCGCTGCCGGGGGCACAAAGAGCACGGATGCCGTGGGAGCCGGCTCCCCGCCGGGTTTGCCATCGACACCCAGAACGGATCCCCGAAGGGCTTCCCCACCGGAACGCTGGCCGGCGCCCGGAACGGGCTCCCGAACGGCCTCCCGAACGGTATCGTACACGGGAACACCCTCGACGCGATCACCCCCTTTACCAGGGGTTACACCGGCAACTATGCGGGTTCCAGCCCTCAGCATATAGCTCGTTTGTGTACGGCCGATGCGGCCGGTAATGCCCTGAACCAATACGCGCGTATCGGCATCGACGAGTATACTCATGGGCCGCCCGCTCCCATTATGCGGGCCAGCTCGTCCACCGCCTTTTTCGTGGTAGACTCTTTGACAACGATCACCCCGGCCTGCTCCAGCACAGTCCAGGTCTCCTCCTGCCGGTTGCCCAGGGCTTTGGCCACCACGGGCAACTGTACATCCCTGTCCCGCATGGCCCGGGCTATACCGCGCGCGCCTTCGTGGATCGGGTTGATCCCGCCGTACAGGTTGATGAATACACTCTCGACGCCGCGCTGGCTCAACACGAGCTCCATGCAGTCGAACAGGAGCTCCGCCGTTATCCCCCCCCCGGTTTCCAAAAAATTGGCCGGTGACAGTTCCGTGTAGCTCTCGATAAGATCCATGGACGCCATAGCCAGTCCGGCACCGCTGCATATCAGACCGACGTTGCCGCCGACAGGCACGAAAGTAGCGCCCTTTCTGTGGAGCCGCTGCTGCCTTTCGTTCATGCGGTCCATGTTCCTGGCTGCCAATTCCGGGAATCGGAAGAGAGCCGCGTCATCCAGTTCCACGACCGCATCGGCGCAGACCACGTCGCCTTCGCGGGTTACAACCAGGGGATTGATTTCGACCGTGAGCGCCCCGAAATGTTCGAAGACTCTATAGGCGCCCAGAACAGCGTCCCGCACCTTCAACATCAGGCGCCCGGTCGGTCCCAGGCCCTTCACGAGCTCGAGAATCTCAAAGGAGCATGGCCTCGAAAGAGGGTCCGGGTTGAGCCTGCGAATAGCTGTCGGATCGCGGGCGGCGACATGCTCGATATCGACGCCGCCCTGAGAGCTGAACAGGATTTGAGGCCTGCCGCGCGTTCGATCGATGGTGATTCCGCAGTAGAGCTCCCTCTCAATGGCCAGCTCCCGCTCGACCAGCACTCCTTGTGGGCTGCAGCCCTTTATCTCTCGAGACAGGAGCTCTCCCGCCGTTCTCTGTACGTCATCCAGGGAATGGGCCGTTCGTATACCGCCGGCCTTGCCCCGCCCGCCCACCAGAACCTGGCTCTTGACCACGACGGGAAGGCCTATCTCTCTTGCAACAAGCAGGGCTTGCTCCGGGGTTCTTGCCGGCCCACCCGGCGGCACCGCCAGGCCCTGACCTGACAGCAGTGTTTTGGCTTCGTGTTCGTAGAGCCTCATGCTCGGCCTCTACTCCTTACATTGGGCAGGTGAGCGGCACACCGCGTCATCGGCCCTTCAAGCAGGCCGCGACCCGACAGGCCAGCCGCACGTTGTTGCGATAGAGAGCAACATTGGCGGACAGAGTTCTGCCTTTCGACAACTCACCTACGCGCGACAGCAGGAACGGGGTCACATGCTTGCCGGTCACGCCTTTTTCATCCATGTCACGCAGAGCCTGGTCTACATACCCCTCGACCTCGGTGGCCGGAAGGGCATACTGCGCCGGTATGGGATTGGCCACGAGCAAGGCCTGATGCAGCCCGAGGCTGCGCTGGAACTGGTACATCCGACAAATTTCGTCGGGGCAGGCCGCTCTCACGACAGTAGAAAGCGGGAAATTCGTCGGTGCGGTAACCCAGCACGGGCACCCCCAGGGTTTCCAGATACTCCAGCGTCCTGGGCAGGTCCAGAATGGCTTTGGCCCCCGCAGAGACGACGATGACCGGCGTCCGGGCCAGCTTCTCAGCTTCTACAGCCGTCTCCGCGTTGCGAGGATAGGGCATGCCGTGGGAAATGATGGTCGACTCCAGTGCTATCACGGGCTTGCCGGCCGCCAGGGCATCGCGAACTTCGTCTGTCAAGGCGAGCAAATCGTGCATTTTCCGCCTGTCTTTCGTGCTTTAGTCTCCCATTCGGCGCGACACTATGACGCCACGGGCGACACGGCGCTCGAGCACCCAGGCTGCTATAGCGCCAAACCCCTTGTATACCGGCAGGCGGGAAAGGTCAACCTGAGCGGCTGAGCGGCGGCCGCGAGCAACGAGCGAGACTGCGCGCCCTTGACAGCGCTGTTCGTGCAAGTATAGACTAATGGACAAAGCCATTTGAGCGTATGGATATACCCAGTTAGAAATGCATCTGTATCTTATCCGACATGCCGATCCCGACTACACCGTCGACGGCCTCACGTCTCGAGGACACGAGGAGGCGCGCGCCCTCGCAGAGCGTCTGAAGTCTCATGGGCTCGACTACCTCTACGCCTCCCAGACCAAACGCGCAATACCGACCGCGGAGCCTGTTTCCCGGCTATTGGACATCCCGATCATCGAGCAAACCTGGATAATCGAGCCGTCGCATCTCACCGTGGAGCAGGACGGACAAAGCTATGTGCTCTGGGACACTTTTTGGCGAGCTCGTGCGAGGGACCCCCGACATACCCACGCAATCGGACTGGCTGGAGAGGCACCCTTTCAGCGACCCACGAGTCAGGGAAATGTGGGAAGGATTCAGAGGTAAATCCGACGAGTTGATCGCCCGGCACGGGTATGTTCGTGAGGGTGGTCGCTACCGAATCCAGCGACGGAACAGAGACAGAATAGCCCTGATTTCTCACAACGGCACGGTCCTGCTTTTCCTTGCCCACCTTCTCGAATTGCCGGTCTCCCTGGTCTGGGCCGGCTTCTATGCGTGGCCGTCATCGGTGACCACGATCTTCTTTGAGCAGCACTCGGACACCTGGGCGGTTCCCCGGGCGTTGTCCGTGGCTGATGTATCCCATCTTCGGGCCTTCGGCCTCGAGCCGCAGCCCCGTGGCATGGGCGGAGGCAGATATGAACCCTACGTGTAAGGTGCGACGGTACGACATCATCATGATCGGTCACATTTCCCGGGACATCATGATCTATGGGGATCGTGAAGAACGCTTTGTGGGCGGGCCCGTCATCTATTCGTCCATGGCAGCAGTGAAATCCGGCGCGCGCGTTCTCGTGGTGACCAAAGCCGCGGAGGAGGATGCCTGCCACTTGAGTCTGCTGAAAGAGAACGGCGTTCAGGTTGTGCATCTGAAGTCCCCGCGCTCGACCTCCATCAGGAATGTGTACGAGTCCGAGGACCGTGAGCGGCGCAAGGTCACCCTGTTATCGCAAGCACTACCATTCACTATTGACGAGCTGCCGGAAGCGCGCGCGGGTGTGTACCATCTTGCCGGTCTGTTTAAGGGAGAGATCCCTGAAGAGATGATCGAGTCCCTCTCCGGCAGGGGCAGCATCGCTGTCGACGCTCAAGGCCTGCTCAGGTGCAACGAGAATGGGCGTATGGTTTTCAAGGACTGGGACCGGAAGGCCGACTATCTACGCTTCATCACTTACCTGAAGACCGACGCCGCGGAAGCCGAGGTATTGACCGGCGAGGCCGACCGGGAGAAAGCGGCGCGGATCCTCTGCGAGTGGGGCGCCGGGGAGGTCATGGTGACTCACCATGGCGAGGTAATCGTATTCGACGGCTCTTCGGCTTACCGCGCCCCTTTCACGCCCGAGAATCTCTCTGGTCGAACCGGTCGGGGGGACACGTGCTTCGCGACGTACCTGGCCCGACGGAGGGGTCACGGGCCAGACGAGTCTGTCCGCTATGCGGCGGCCCTGACGAGTATCAAGATGGAGTCTCCCGGACCATTCACGGGAGCAGAGCAGGATGTGGTCCGCCGCATGAGCAGGGACTCCGGGGCCTGAGGGTCAGAGAGGCCCCGTCGGTTCCACGAACCGTGATTTCAGGGTCATCTGAACAATGGGGGCATCGGGTCGCCTGATGTGGTCGATTAGTATCCGTGCCGCTTCCCACCCCATCTGATAGCATGGCTGCGCAGAGTGCGGTATGTTGGCGGTGTAGGGCAGGGAATGCTTGGAGGGCTCATCGTGCGAGGCTATCGCCACCTCCGAGCCGGGTTTGCGACCAATCTTCAGCATCATTGCAATGCCGGTGAACAGCAGTCTGCTGTTCAAGGCGTAGAAGCAGGAGAAGTCTCCCGCCTTTCTGATCTGCTCGGCCATCCTGTCCGACTCATCGGAATCAGGCTTGCGGTGCAGCAAGTTGTCGTTTGAGCGGATAACGAGCTTCTTTTCGAAGGCAATGCCGGCCTCCGCAAGCGAATCCCGGTATCCTTGCAGCCGCTCTGCCATGCTGGTGCATTCTATTCCCGCAGCGATGGCGATGCGGGTGTGGCCGGCTCGTATGAGGTAGTCGGTGATCTGCTTCGAACTTTCCCTGTGATTGGCGCCGACGTAGCTCGTCAGGGTCCCGGGGACGAAGCGATCCATCAGCACAAAGGGGAGCCGGTTGAGCCGCAGGAAACTGAGAATCCGGGAGTTGTTTCTTACATACCCGCGATCGATCACCGGGCAGAAAACGACACCCGCTATATTGTGCTCCAGGAGCGAGTCGAAGTAGTCTTCTATTTTCGCGAAGTCCCGGTCACCGTTGCAGATCAGGGTGTGGAATCTGCGATTCCAGAGGAAGTCCTCGATCCCCCGCAGCATCTCCGATCCGAAGGAATCTCTCACGTCGTCGATAGCCACGCCAATGAGTCGGGTCGTAGACCCGCCGCGCTTCCTTGCCCTGACGAAAGTTCCCCGCTTGCCCGGGATGTGCTCGAGAAGTCCCTCCTGGAGAAGGTCCGACACCGCCTTCTTGACGGTTATCCGGCTGACATGGAACTCCACCGCCAGGTCCCTTTCCGACAGGATCCGATCTCCGGGTTTCCAAGCGGGGCTGCTGATTCGTTCCCTGACTCCTTCTTTGACTAGTTCATATTTGGGTTGTGACAAGCATCACCTCACTCGGTATCCGGACCCCGGTTTTATAGGGTCTCCAATTCGGTCGGTACCGGCCAGTGATCGGAAGGGTAGAAGCCCACGTGAAAAGCGGATGTTAAAAGACATCACGCTGATGTTCACTAGCGTCCCTCTTTTCTTCCGTGATCGCAGAGGCGCCTGAGCTCTCTGATGTCTTCCTTCGAACGGCAGAAGTCATTGCGCGCCGCAAAAGCGGCCACAGTTGCTCCCGCCGCGTCGAGAACAGCCGGCTCGCCCGCCTGGCGCCACTGCCCCAGGTTCGTGGCCGGGAACAGGGTGCTTTCAGCAGTCGAACCTCTCACCCTGTCTACCGTGTGCTTCTGCGCCAGGAAATGCCCTTCCGACAATCCCTCCCGGATCAGGCTCAGACTCTCATCTATCGAGAGCTCGGTTTGAAGACCACACACCAAAGGTTGCACACCCTTGACGATAGCCCGGTCGATCACCACCTGCTCCGGGCTGTATACCTCATCAGAGGAGAGCTGCCCGCTGCCCTTGAACCAGGTGGCGCCGTTGAGGGCCTGGAGCCAGCAGCTCGTGGTTCGCTCATAAGTCGCCTGGATTCCGGGTTTCTTGCTCATTGAAAGCAGATACCCCCACTCCCGGGGCGTGCCGGTCAGGTGCTCATGGATCCTTCGAGCGGCCATGTCGAGCAGAACATATTCCGGTCCACCCGTTACGAAATTGGCATACCTCATGTCGAAGGGATCACCCCTCAAATAAGGGGCTTCGAAGCGACCGGTGACTGCTCGTGTGAAGAGGGAGGCGGCCAGGTCCTCGGCAAGGACCTGCATGTGCGCCGCCGGGTGAACCATGGGTGTCGTGCTTCCTACGGCCGGCAAGCCGCCCACCATCTCTGTAGACAACTCTTCTGCCGTATGGTGGTCCAGAACGAACTCGAGCACGGCGTCATCATACTTCATCGGGTTGTTGATCAGCATGGCCAGGATGGGCATGGGCCGGTCGGTGACCCGGGCCATCTCCATGTACATCTCGATCTCGTTCTTGCCCGGCAGGTGAGTGGGTCCGCCATAGACCGGGGAGTTCTCGAGACAGACCCTCGTGGCTTCCAGGTCCCGCGAGGCGGGGGCATACTGACTCAAGGCCACGGGGGGGACTTTTCCCTTGACACCGTAGGCATCTAGAAACCTGACGATACGGGCGAGATCGCCTTCACGCGCCGGTCTGATGATGTCTTCTGCATGGTCATGAAAATTGAGACAACACCACGATTCGCCGTGATCGAGGGTTGTCTCTTTTCCGGCCCTGTCGCGGGAAGCATGGTCCTGCCTGAGGTCGGAAAGAAACCGAAGGGTCATGTCCCTGGTGAAACAGACTCTCTCTCTCCGCGCGTGAAACACCCCTCGGCAGCGCCGGTCATGAAGGATCTGACTATCTGTGATTCCAGCTTGACTCCGGTTTCCTCGAGAAGCCGGACCGCCCCTTCGACGCCGCGATCAAAGTAATCACGGGACATGGAAATACTGCTGGATACTCTCAATACACACCTTTCAACTCGAGCTCGCGCGCGCGGTGACAGGTCACGAAATGCCCGTCTTCGATCTCTTCCCAGGGCGGTGTCATTTTCCGGCAAATATCTTTGCAGAAGGCGCACCGCGGGTGGAAGTAGCACCCCGAAGGAGGGTCTGCCGGGTTGGCAACGTCTCCAGGGAGGATGATGCGGTTCATTCTGGTCTTGAGATCCAGGGTGGGGACCGCGGACAGAAGGGCTTCCGTATAGGGGTGGCTGGGACGGCTGAACAGGTCTACGGTCTCGGCGAATTCCAAGATCTTGCCCACATACATCACGGCGACCCTGTCGCAGATGTGCTGGACAACCGACAGGTCGTGGGAAATGAAGAGGAAGGTAAGCCCGTATTCCCGCTGCAGCTCCTTGAGAAGGTTGATGATCTGAGCCTGGATGGACACATCCAACGCGCTGACGGCCTCATCCGCCACGATGAAACGGGGCCTGGTGGCGAGGGCCCGGGCAATCCCGATCCTCTGCCTCTGACCGCCGGAAAACGCGTGCGGGTACCGGTTCAGATGCTTGATCTCCAGACCGACCTCTTGCATGAGTTTCTTGACGCGATCCCCGACGTTCTTCTCTTTCAGATAGATCAGAGGCTCTCCGATGATGTCGAGCACCGTCATGCGCGGGTCGAGGGACGAGTAGGGGTCCTGGAAGATGATCTGCAGGTCCTTTCTGAAGGGCATCATCTCTTTGTCGCTGAGTTTCGCCAGATCGGTAACCGAGCCGTCTTGGCCGTGATAGAGGATCTCGCCGGCGGTGGTATCGTAGAGCTTCATGACGCAGCGGCCCAGGGTGGTCTTGCCGCATCCGGACTCGCCCACCAGGCCCACGGTCTCGCCTGTCTGAATGGCTAGATTGACATCGTCCACGGCACGCACATCGCCCGTCTTCTTCCTGAAGAAACCTTTTTCAATGGGGAAGTATTTTCTCAGGGATCTGATGTCCAGGATAATTGTGTTCCGCGCACAATCACTCATCATCGTTCTCCCAGGCGTCCGACAGGAGGAAACATCGAACCCGGTGACCTTCTTCCACTTCGGTGAGAGCCGGTCTGTGCCGGTCGCACATCCCCTCGATTGCCTCGTCGCATCGGGAGTGGAACCCGCACTGAGGAGGCAGCCCGATGGGAATGGGCACGTTTCCTCGTATGCAATCCAGCGTCTGCACTCTCTCCCTTGAAAAACGGGGGGTCGACCTGAGCAGCCGTTCCGTATAGGGGTGCTTCGGGTCCTCGAACACCTGGGAGACAGTGCCGTGTTCCACGATCCTTCCCAGGTACATGACGTAGGTTATGTCCGCCACTTCGGCAATGACGCCCAAGTTGTGGGTGATGTAGAGAATGGACATGTGGTATTCTTTCTGGAGTCGGCTCATGAGCTCCAAGATCTGCGCCTGCACGGTCACGTCCAGGGCCGTGGTCGGTTCGTCCGCGATGAGAAGCGAGGGGTTGCAGCTGAGAGACATGGCGATCATGGCCCGCTGCCGCATTCCCCCTGAGAGCTGATGGGGGTATTCCCTGTATCGTTGGGACGGGCTGGGCATTCCCACCTTGTCGAGCATATCCACGACGAGGGCTTGCGCCTCTGCCTTGTCCTTTGTCCTGTGAAGGTACAGTGCCTCACTGATCTGCTGTCCTATGGTGTGAACCGGGGAGAGGCTGGTCATGGGCTCCTGAAAGATCATGGAGATATCCTTTCCCCGGATAGCGCGGATGTCAGGGCTATTCGGAGAAAAAGAGGTCAGGTCCAGCTCGCCTTTTTCCAGTTGGTTGAACAGGATAGAACCCCCCGTCACCTTTCCAGGCAGCGACACGATGCGCATGATGGCCTGCGCGGTGACACTCTTGCCGCATCCCGACTCACCGATTAGCCCCACGGTGGAGCTCTTCTTGATGGAGAAATCCACGCCGTCCACGGCCTTGAGAGTCCCCTCATCCAGATCGAATTGTACCTTCAGGTCGTTTACTTCCAGTAGCGTGTCGTTGTCCATCATGAACTGCCTTGTCATCTATATGGGTCCGCCGCGTCCCTGAGGCCGTCCCCCAGAAAATTGAAAGCCAGCACCGCCAGGATGACGAACAGAGCTGGTATCATCAGCCAGGGATAGAGGGCTACGACGCTGAAATTCTGCGCTTGTTGCAGGAGAACCCCCCAACTGACAATCGGAGCTCTCAAGCCGAGCCCGAGATAGCTCAATGCCGTTTCGCCGAGGATCATGCCTGGTATGGCCAGCGTCAGGCTGACGATCAGATAGCTCAGAAAGGAAGGAACCATGTGCCGGCGAATGATGGTAAAGGGTCCCGCGCCTGCAGCCTTGGCGGCCATAATGAAGTCCTCCTCTCTCAACTCCAGAAACTTGCCTCTGACGACGCGCGCCAGACCGGTCCACCCGACGATAGAGAGGATGACCGTGATACCCGCGTACACGGCCATCGATGACCAGTCGGGAGGCAGCGCCGCCGCCAGGGCCATCCAAAGAGGGATCGTCGGCAGGGACTGAAGAAACTCGATGATTCTCGATATAAAGTCGGCATAATATCAAGAAAGCAGAAGCTTGAGCAATTCGAAAGCAATCTGTCAGATCAGTTTACGGAAGAACGATACCCCATTCATGAAGCTGCATATTCAAGCGAGCTCTTTGAACTAGGAATAAGCTCTGTCCTGCTAAGTCGCATTGTCGACACTCAAAAGATTGCTATTGGTATATTCTTGTTGGATGTGTATTGTTTAGGCGTTAAGAATGCAATTTTCAAAGTAGAATCAAAGACAGCATATCATGAAATAAAACAGGTCGATGCCCCACCGATGTAGTTGCGCACATTGAAGAAATGATAGCTCTGTATCCTGTATATTAATTCCTTTATCATTCGTGATTAACGACGGGCGCTATGCCGAATAATGGTCCGCATCTTGGCGAAACCCAAAATGAATCTCACAAAAATACAGCTGGCGAGACATTAAATCGTTGGCTCAGAGCTTTGATCTGACGTATGTTGAGTTTCCTTTTTCCAGATAATACTTCTGATACCACTCCCTGAGTTCCAATTTCGGCTAAATCTGATTGCTTTAAATTATGCTCTTGCATTAATGATTGTAACGTCTGAATTGGATCACCTTCCATTTGTGGAATATTTTGCACCTCATATGATTCCACTAAAGTTCCCAAGGTTTCCATCAGAGAAGCCAATGGATGCGACTCATCTTCGCCTACTATATCAATAACCTCATCGAGCAAGGCGACCAATTGCTGGTATTCCTTTTCCTTATGAGGAGGGGCTAAGACATTATCAATTAGTGGCCATATTTTTGTAACTTCATCGAGTTTACTGCTCATTACTCTATTCCCCTCCATTTTCCTTTGCTATATTCGGCATGCGTAAGAATACTACGAATATAAATTCGATTGGTATTGTAATGAACTGCTGCAATTAGTCTAACTTCATTCCCTCCAATATTAAAAACCGTCAGTTTTCCTACTCTGTCAGCACTTGGAAATGTCTTGCGTAACTGGACAAACGTATCAAAGTTTGTATGTTTCATAATCTTATGCCAAGACTCAATAGCAGAAGCACTATTTGCATGATTCCTTGAGAACTCCAATAGTCGTTTCCTTGTTATCACATGCATATCTACTATATATCGCATTTTGCGATATTGTCAAGACTTATAAGCACAAATCAGGTGCTGATAGATGTGCCTTCAAGGCAAAGTATCTCCAAGGGGCGGGTTGACCAAAACGTCCTTTACCAATTCGAGGGCCGGTGATTTCGAGTTGTTAATCACGTCCAGTTTGCTATTATTAGTCTCATCAAGGAAAAGTAAGCAAATCCTCTCCCAAGTATCCCGGGTGCAGGTTGGCTAAAAAAATCGAGCTTTTCTTGTCCATTCACAGATTCTTTTCAATAGACAGATGAACCCTGAAGTTTTAAAGTACTTTCTAAATGAGAGAAAGCAATATTGAGAATTGTCTTACGGAAATATTTACCAATTTTTCAATTTCTACCAGAAATCAAAATATTCTTATCGACCGGATAAGTAGACATAAGACATACACGGAACTTGCAGACAAATACGAAATATCATCAAGTACAATCCGAAAAGAATCGGTGATATCCTCGAGCATAATTATACTCGAAAAATAACTGAGTATGATTTTTCAATACGGGCCCTTAATTGCCTATGGCAATCAGGAATAAAGACCATAGATCAACTAGCTGAGAGGACTGAAGAGGATCTTCTTAAGATCCGCAATCTGGGTAGGAAAAGCATTCAAAAAATAAAGGCGCGACTTGCAGAATATGGATACTCACTTAAATAAGAAAGAGATTTAACCGCACCAGTATTTGCCAATGTCGCCTTGTAAGCCGCGCCTTGGCGAAAAACCAGAATTTCATCGGCTTTAGGAGTTTATCAATTTGTCGTAATCCGAGTGTTTCCCGATCCAAAAACCAAATAAAGCCTTCCGGTTTTTCGATTGCCAGGGCTCTAAACCTACGCCCAATTCTTGCCGACCAATACGAGCCTGCTTTTTTGAGGTTAAGAGAAGGGTGGTTTACGTTGTTTTCCATGAGTTTAAAGTTTTTATCTGCAAGTTTACGGAAAGTACCGGGAGCCTATGGTAGCATTGCCAGAACTGAGAACTGGCAAAATGTTTCACAGCTCAGTACACTTACCTTCTTGAAACTCTTTGACAGCGTGCTCGGTAAATTTATCTAGCTTCCTATTCCTTCACGTTTTCTTCAAATTGCCTATCCCATTCTTCTGCTTCAAAATCCTCAAACCAAGCACGAAGACGGACCAATTCTCTACGCGGTAAATGAGAGATTGCAGATTTGATTTCCTCGACCGTAGACATAGGCAAATAATATGCTGCTATTCACTTTCGGGCAAGCTCGAAAACTGGTTGGCTAAGTGGCAGTGCCACAGCAGGATGTAGGGGTGAAAAACTGCGAGTATCCCTACTTGGTGCAGATTAGCGGAAACAGCAGTACATCGGAATTACCGCGATAACGCGAGCAGAACCCCATGCTATTGCCAAACTGCCATCGTTTCTAGTGACAACAGCCATTAACAGGTTCAGCCCGCCTTGCTTTTTGCTATGTAGTGCTGGTCCAACACCTGGCGCAGAAAGGATTTTATCACAGCCTGTCGGCTGATGTTCAATGCACTGGCCACCTCATCCAACTCCTTGAGCATTTCTACGGTAAAGTCCACATTCACCCTTTGGACAGGATATTTTACCTGCCCCTTGTTGGTAAAAAAGCGGGAAATATCTTCACCCCGTTCGGCCATTTCGGCAATCTCATCCGCAGTCGGCTTTCTATATGCTTTCTTCATAGAGTTTTTCCTCTTGAGTGGTAGATTTCCACAAAGTCACAAGGTGGCAGTACTCACCCTCTTCGTCTTCGTCTTCGCGAACCTCGTAGATCACAGAATAAAGTCTCCCTTGGGCCCATCCTATCGCTCTGTACTGCTCTGGATCATCGGACCGGCGGTCTTCATAGTAAGGATGTTGCCAGATTTCCTGCGCTTCTTCGAACCCGATTCCTCTCTTCGAATTGGTACGAAGCCGTTCGCTCTTTCGCCGGTCATACTTGAATCTCACAGAAATAGTATAACAGTTATACCCTAATAGTCAATACTTTCCAGCATATGCGTGCCCCATGTTGCCGGATAGAGTGGCACCTTGGCGATAACTGCATCAATAATTATTGCTCAACCGTCGGATTTCATCAAATCTCTGCCGGAGTATCCCCAATTGGTGTTGGGCAACCTCCGTTTTCGGCAATGAGCTCTTTTCCATGGGCGGAAAATTCGGCAATGTGCGGGTATCGAATCCGCGAGAAACCAGCAGTTTGGTACTCCTTGGGTATCGATCTTCAATGACGGTGGTACCCAATAAGGGAATGACGGTGGTGGGCCCTTTTACTCGTCGAAGTTTCCAACTTCTGTAGGTCAGGACTGCTGCCCGCGCCTCGTTCTCGACAATATGGCTACT